>Ga0247727_10005200_pt1 | contig 26709 bp, 23 predicted proteins | sample WisWelCaveWW1625_FD_202498 | JGI IMG/M metagenome (GOLD analysis project Ga0247727, IMG submission 202498) | Biofilm microbial communities from Wishing Well Cave, Virginia, United States - WW16-25 | ecosystem: Environmental > Aquatic > Deep subsurface > Groundwater > Cave microbial mat | place...
TGGCCGTCTGCTCACCGTCACGCAGACCTGCAAGATGCAGCAGCGTCACGTACTGGGTTATCTCACGGAAGCGGTTCGCTGCTCCCGTTGTCGAGCCGCAGTCCCCTCTCTGCTTCGGCAACAGCCCTGACCACCTGAACTGTTACATTTGTTTAATGGTGTAACGAAACCGGAGCGGGCGAGCGCGGCACTCCGAAGAGCAATTGCGGCAGTAACAACGGCCGTCGACGCAGAGCTCTTTGTATTCTTAGATGACTATCATCTGGTGCACGCCGACCAGCAACCCAAGTTAGCGGAGGCGATTCACGGCGGGCTTAAGGGGGCAAGGGGATGGCTAAAGGTGGCAGGGCTTCGGTCACTATTGAGAGTATATGATCCTACAACCAAGAAGGGTCTTCAGAGTCCAGGTGATGCACAAGTGATCTCGCTTGATTTGACGCTGGTGGATCCGGAAGCTGCCGAAGGACACCTGCGACGTATTCTTCTGAATGTCCTCCGGCTTGTCGGCGTGGATAGGCGGTCACTGCGGTAGCAGAAGGAGCATTTCATCGACTTGTGTGGGCCAATGCGGGGGTGCCCCGGGATTTCCTTCAAATGTTTTCCAAGTCCATTGAGCACGCCAGGAGAGCGGCTCGCCAGAGAGTGGAGTTGAGCGACGCGAATCTTGCGATAGGGGAGTTCGGACGACAAAAGATGGCGGAACTAGAGGAAGACGCGCGGAATGAACAGAATCTGCTAAAGAGAACCCTGGAAGCCATTGAAGCGCATTGCCTCGAATCAGACAAGAAAAAGGTCAATGCGTTCCTGATTAGAAGCGAAGCGAGCGCCGAATACAAGGCGGTACAGACACTCAGCGACCTACGGCTCCTGCATCTCCTGCATCAGACCATCACTCCGCACAAAGCCGGTGAACGATACGAGGCCTATATGCTCGACTATTCCTTATTCACGGGTTTTCGACAAAGGCGTAACATCGAACAAATGTTGCCGGAAGATGGAAAGCAGTTCAAGGCGAAACAACTGAGAAGAATACCGATCCTCCCCCAGGGCTTTGTGATGACATAGACCTCGACAACACGGCTCACTTTGCGGAAGTCGAGTTTGCACCCAAGGCCCTCGGACGGGCGACCTGCCGGCCAAACCGGAAACCGACCCACTACCCCAGGCTTAATCCAGCACTGCACATTGGGAATCGGAAGTCGCTTGTCGCACACGTGATCCGGAGCGTCGGTCGAACACTCCACGAGTAGTCGCCCAGGGTTTACCGATGGTTCCGGTGGTGTGACGGCGCACCCGGAAACAATCCGCTTGGTCGGTAGCGCTCATACGGTAAGCTGCCCCACTGCCGAAACTCCAGTCACGGCGCTCGAAGAAAAACGTCGCGTGCTCAAACGGCTGGCCTGCCGAAAGTTAGCGCCGCCGGGGGTCTTCCGGGCCGTCCGCCGCTACCGAGTCAGTCTTACAATGGAGATAGAGAGGGGAAGTCACCGGGCCGGATCCGGTCCGGAGCAAAGATCGAACATGTCGAAAACCAAACCTGGCGGGAGGCCGGATCCCGGAACCATAGAGGTAATCCAAGTCAGTTCGGCAAAGCCCGGGAGAAAGCCGCTGCCCTGGTCAATGTCTCGCCACGCTCGGTCCCGGACGCTGCCAAGCTCCTCCGCCTCGGCAATCGCCGGCTCATCCTGCTCGTCGAGTCCGGCAAGGTGTCGGTCTCGGCCGCCGCCGCGACGGCCTCGGAACCGAAGCCGAAACCGCGACGGGCGCGCCGGTCCGGCGCCGGCCCCAGGCGAAGTCGTGCTGGCGTTGTGGGCGTCGCCGGGCCGCGTCGACGAGGTGCGGAAGCTGGTGGAGCAGTGGGGATTCCAGCAACGGGGCGCGGCGTCTCCCGCCGCCAGCGAGAACTGTCCGCGCCGGAGCCGCACCCCACGCTGCTGATGGCCTCCCGCCGTAATCCGCTCCACGGCAGCACCGGGTAGGGCTGCTACCGCCAGGGTGGGGGTGAGCCGCCCGCGAAGCCATTCCAGCCGCTATCGGCCCCGTCGTTAATGAGTAGAGTCAAGTTCAAGAAGGGGCCGCGAATGAACGCAAATGAACGCGAATGCCCGGATCGTATTCGCGTTCATTTGCGTTCATTCGCGGCCTTCCTCCGCCAGCTGCTTCCGCTGCCACTCGAAGTTGATCCTGGGGTAGAACTGCTCGGGGTGCTCCAGCGCCCAGATCTGCTTGCGGATGACGAAGTTCTTAGGGTCGAGCGAAAGGGCCTTGCGCCATTGGGCCGCGGCTGCCGGCTTGTCGCCGCGCTCCAGGGCTTCGATGCCCAGGCGGAACCAGTGGCGGGCGGTGTTGGCATCGGCCGCAACCGCCGCGGTGGCGCGGCTCGGGGCCGGCCGGCTGACGGCCGCCGGGGCCGCCAGCAGGCGCTCGATTTCGGCGACATCGCTTTGGAGCCGGGCCTCGAAGCCGCCGAACTTGGCGTAGCGGACGACGCCGGACTCGTCGAGAAACAGCCCGTTGGGGACAACCTGGAAGTCCAGTGTATCCCACAGGGAATCGGCGCGGTCCACACCGCGCAGAAACGTCACCCCGGCGGATTCGTAGAACCGGCGGGCGTTGTCAGGAGTGGCCGCGTCCATAGCGATCCCGACCAGCTCAAAACTCTCGCCCTGGTGCTTCTGGTAGAAGGACTGCCAGACCGGCAGCTGTTCGCGGCAGCCTCACCAGGAGGCCCACAGAAAAACCAGCACTCGCTTGCCGCGCAGCTCGCTGATGGCAAAGGTGCGTCCCTCGACGGTGGTGACGGAGAAATCGGGCGCCGGCTGGCCCACCGTCACGGGCGCGGAAGAGCCGGCCGCGGAGAGAAGCAGCCCGGTCATGATGAGCTTTCGCATGGAAGGCTCCCTTCAGGGCCTAGGATACCGCGTTTCGCTCGGCGCCCGAGCCCACGATCCACCACCCACAACCAGGGCCGGGTGGCCTCCGGCCACCCGGCCCCCGAACCGATTGAGGCAATCCGAAGCGTGGCTGCGGCAGTTATGTGAGCAGTTGTGGAAAGAGAATGGGGTGAGTTTAGAACCGGTTCTGAACGATCGGCCGGTCCGCCTGTTGGATGCTACGACGGTCAAGGAGCCTTGGAAAACCGGCAGCCAGTGGCGGATCCATTACAGCCTAATGCTGCATAGTTTCTTGTGGGGCGGCCCCCGGGGCGGCCCCCCTGGGCCGCAGCCGACCCCCTGGTCGGCTTGGCCGGCTCACGGAAAGGCCCGGAAAAGGCTGGCCAGGGGGCCAGCCGCGGCGCGGGGGCGCCCCACCGTCCCGTCCCATTTCTTCGCTTGTAGGTATACGATATCGAGACCAAGCCGGTCTTCGCTGATGACGCCATCGATGCCTTCGTCGCCAGCCTTGCCGATAGCTTGGCCTGTCCAACTCATGTTTCGGTAGACCAGCGTAGGAACCCTCCCGGACAGTCTAAGACGACGCTGCCCCGGAGGGGTAGCTGTGATCGCAACCCCTATTTTCTCGTGACATCCACTTCATTCGACAAGCTCCTTCCGCAATCCGAGGCCGGCCGGTCGGTCAGTCAGTCTAATGCCCCTGCAACTCACCACAGGTACTTCAGGCCGAATTGGATGACGCGGCCGGCGCCGGCGCCCTGGATGCGGCCGTAGGTGGCGCTCGACACGCACCACCGGGTTGCTGAAGTTTACCTGGTTAAACAGGTTGAAGAACTCGGCGCGGAACTGGACATACTGCTTTTCCAGCAGCCGGATGTCCTTCAGCACCGCGATATCGGTCTGGACCTGGGCGGGGCCGGAGAAGATGCCTCTCCCGGCGGTGCCGTAGCGGCCGATGGCCGGCAGCACGAAGGCCTCGCGGTTGAAATAGCTCGCGACCATGTCGGCGCGGGAGGCGTGCTGGCGCTCGGGCTTTCCGACAGTATCCGGATGCTGGGCGCAGCCGGTGCCATCGTAAGTCCTATCCTGTCCGTTGGTGGGCGTCAGCGGTCCGCCGCTCTGGATGGTCGAGAAGCCGGAGAGGATCCAGCCGCCCAGGATCCGGGACAGGGGACCGGTCCGCGATACCAACACCGGCGGGGACCAGACGCCGGAGAAGACGAAGGAGTGACGGCGGTCCCAATCGGAGCGGCCCCGGTCGGCGCGGATATCGTAGGGATTGGAGAGGCAGCCGCCCAGGTTGGTGGTGGAGCTGCTGTCAATGGACTTGCCGAGGGTGTAGGAAGTGTTGAACTGGAGGCCCTTCGCGAAGCGTTTGTTCAACTCCACCTGGGCGCTGTGGAAGGCGCTCGTAAAGCTGTTGTCGAGGTAGAGGCCTTGCGGGCCGTAGATGCCGGGCAGGAAGGGTACCCGGCTCTCGAAGTTGGAGGCGGTGGAAAGCGGCCGACCCTGGGCGTCGTTTCCAGGAAGGAACCGGGCGGCGTTGAAGGGCCGGAAGGCCAGCAGCTTGTTGCCCGCCTTGCCGATGTAGGCCATCGAGAGGGCGTAGTCACGGCCCAGCTCGCGGACGATGGTGAGGTTCCACTCCTGGACGTAGGTGGTGCGGAGGCTCTCCTTGCCGACCCCGCTCCAGAAGCCGTTGATGGGAAACACAAAGGTGAAGGCCGCCGGGTCGATGTAGGCCGGAGGGGCCACGACGCCGACCGAGGCGAAGGGATTGGACAGCAGGCCGTTGACGAAGGTCCGCCGGCCCCCGTTGAACGGCGGGTTCTCCTGGGCGATGGTGTCGGTGTTGAAGGTGTCGTAGAAGATCCCGTAGGCGCCGCGCACGGCGGTGCGGCCGTCGCCGAAAACGTCCCAGGCGAAGCCGAAGCGGGGAGCGAAGTTGTTCTTATCGGTGTTGTAGAGCCCCCGCGGCACGTCGCCCGGGAACAGCATGCCGGGCGTGGCGCTGGGGAACTTGCGGGAGCGGACGCTGGCGTCGGGCACCACGGTATTGATGCGATCGTTCCTGTCTACCCAAGGGGTAGGCAGCTCCCAGCGCAGTCCCATGTTGAGGGTCAGGCGCGGGGTGGCCTTGAAGTCGTCATGGAAGAAGAGGGCCGTGAAGGTGTTGCCGCCGTCGTTGACGCGCACGCCGTTGGTGACGGGGATCTGCTGGTAGGCGCCGATGAGGAAGTCTGCCATGGGGTCGCCCCGGGTGGCGGTGCCGGCGCCGGTGCGCTGGCCGTTGAAGGCGAAGTTGGGCGGCCCCAGGAAGGACTGGAAGAAGCCGACGTCCAGGTGCTCGAAGCCGAAGCGCCAGGTGTGGCGGCCGCGGATCCAACTGACGTGGTCCTGCACCTGGTAGACGGTGGAGATGAACTTCACCGGGCCGCCGGAGCCCAGGGTGAAACGTCCGCTGACGCTGAACTGCGGCGATCCGCCGTCGGTGTACATGGGCATCCCCTGGATTCCGAGCTCCGCCGGAGTCCGCGTCACCCTTGGCACGCTCAGCGAGTAGGCGCGCGTGTAGCCGAGGGTGAGCTGGTTGAGCAGGGTGGGCGAGAGGGCATAGGTGTGATTGATGCCGGCGTTCTGCATGCGCGGCCCCTGCCGCTGGGCGGTCCAGCCGGCGATGTTGCTCCCGTAGGCCAGGCCTTCGCTGATTACCCGGTTCTGGCTGAAGTAATAGTGGCCAAACAGGGTCTGTCTGGTCGTCAGGTTGACGTCGCTGCGCAGCATGAACAGGGTCGCATCCCGGGGGTTACGTCCCAGCGCCTGCACGGAACCCGACCCCACCACCGGCACGAACTCCAGCACTTTGCGGGCGGCGGGATCGAACAGCGACGTGGGGATGCGGTTGCCGGGGAAAGGGGCGTTGTTGCTGAAGGGGTTGACCAGCTGCCTTCCCGGAAGGAGGTGCGAAAAATCGCCTGCCACTTCGGCTTGCGTCGGCGGCAGGGCATTGGTGGCGGCCGCCTGGCGGCGGTCGTCGGTGATCTCGAAGGTGCCGAACACGAAGGCCTTGTCGCGCTTCACCGGCCCGCCGGCCGAGGCCCCATACTGGTTTTGGATCAACTGGGGCTTGCTGGTCTGGAAGAAGCTCCGGGCGTTCAGGTTGTCGTTGCGGAGGAACTCCCAGGCGGCCCCGTGGAAATCGTTCGTCCCCGACTTGCTGACGATGGTGATGTTGGCGCCCGGGTTGCGCCCGCTGTCGGCCGAGAAGTTGCTGGTCTGGATCTTGAATTCCTGGATGGCGTCGGGCGGGGGCACGTTGAGCCCGGTGTTGCGGGAGGGGTTGTTGAAATAGGTTCCGTTGAACCTGTTGTAGTTCATGTTGGCTCGCGCGCCGTTGACGTTCATGGTGGGGCCGGCCCGGGTATCGCCGAGGTCGCTGTTGTCCGGGGCCCGCACGTTGAGAACCCCCGGCAGGGTGGCAGCCAGAGCGAATACGTTGCGGTTGCGCAGCGGCAGCTCGACGATGCGGCGGTCGTCGATGGTGGCGGTGCTCTGCGAGGAGCGGGTATCGATGAGCGCCGCCTGACCCGTGACCTCGATCGACTCCGCCACCTGGCCCACTTCGAGCGTGATGTCGGCGCGGACGTTTTCATCCACGCGCAGCACCACCCCGGCGTTGCGGAACTTCTTGAAGCCGGCCACCTCGGCCTCGATGGTGTAGGCGCCCGAGACCAGGCCCAGCACCTGGTAGAAGCCGCTGGGATCGCTGGCGGCGTCGCGCGGCGCGCTGGTCCCCTCGTGGGTTACCCGAACGGTGGCGTTGGGCACCACGGCCCCGGAATGGTCCCGGACATAGCCGCTGATGGTGCCACGGTTTTGGGCGGCCACAGGGAGGGCCAGGAGGAGGAAAGCAAGGAGCTTTTTCATGTGAGTTAGCATAGCAGGCCCGGCCGCTCCGGACCAGAGCCCGTCATCCCGAGCGCAGCGAGGGATCTGCTGTTGTTCACGGATTGGCTGGCCAGCAGGTTTTCGCAAAAAACAGATCCCTCGCTTCGCTCGGGATGACAGGTCCTGGCCGTGTCCCAGCCTGTTGTCAACCTACCACTCCAGTCGCAGCGCCAACTGGCCGGAGCGGGGTCCGTAAAGCCCGTTGAGGCTGGTAACGGTCGTCACGTTGCTGGCGCTAATGTTGCTGGCGGGGTTGCCATAGGTGGGGTGGTTAATCACGTTGCGGAAGGTGCCTTGCACAATCGCTTTGTATTTTTCTGTGAACCGGAACTCCTTGTGCACGCCGGCGCTCAAATCGAACACCCCGGGGCCGACCAGGATATTCGGGGCGGCATTGCCGAAGCGCGCGGCGCTGACGTCCGGTCGGCCGTCGCCGTTGAGGTCGCCGGGGACCCGGAAGGCCGAGGCGTCGAACCAGCGGTTGATGCGGCGCTGGGAAGAGGGCAGGTTTCCGTCCGCGATCCGGTCCGGACGGCCCCCGACGGTGTTGGTGTTCGACACATCGAAACCGCTGAACGACGGGCTGAAGAACTGGCCGGTTTGGGTGACGAAAAGGCTGCTGATGGTCCAGCCCCTGAGGAGCCACTTGGCGGGACCCTGGAGGCTCCTGCCGAAGGGCAGGTCCCACAACAGCGATCCGGTCACGCGATGGCGCGGGGTGTAGTCCACGTTGCTGTACTCCCGCCCGCGATCGTAAGCGCTCTCGGAAGCGCTGCCGCCCTCGCTGTCGCTCTGCGAGTCGGTGAGATTCTTGGCCCAGGTCCAGCCGAGCTGATAGTAGAGGCCGCTCTTCATCTTCCGCTCCGCCACCACGTGCAGCGAGTTGTAGTTGTGGATGCCGCCGTTCTCCCGCAGAGAGATGTTCTGCAGGTTGGGGAACTGCCGGCGGTTGTTGTTGAACGGGGTGGCGCTGGCCGGGGGCTGGTTGATGTTGCGGACGTAGGCCAGCTTCCTGGAGTTGGTCCCGATGTAGGAGACGCGAATCCCCATGTTCAGGAATTCCTGCTCCAGCGAGAGGTTCCATTGCTGGATGTAAGGATTCCGGAAGCGGGGGTCGATGGGATTGAAATTCTGGGCGCCGATGGCGCCGAAGCCGGGCGGAAAGGCGCGGGGGAACTGGAACCGCGGCACGCCGTTGGTGATGGTATTGGTGAAGCTCTCGGAGGCGATATACGGCCCGCCGGTGCCGATGCCCCATAGCGAAGAGGTGATGTCGTCGATGTAAACGCCGAAGCCGCCGCGCAGCACCGTCCGGCCGCTGTCCCGGGGCCGCCAGGCGAACCCGAAGCGGGGCACGACGTTGTTGCGGTCCGAGTAATACAGGCTCGCGGGCAGTCCCGCTTGCGCCGCCGTCACGATGGGCGCCAGGTTGCGCGGAAACAGCGGGTTCACCCGGCCCAGCGATTCCTCGCTTGGCACCACCACGCGGCCGGTGGACACATCGAAGTTGAAGAAATTGCCGTCCTTTTCGTGGTAGGGGGGGTTGAACTCGTAGCGCGCCCCGAGGTTGAGGGTGAGCTTGCGGGTGACCTTCCAGTCATCCTGAACAAACACGGCAACGTCGGTATTCACATTGTTGTACAGGGGAGCGGCGTTGGCGCGGGAGGCGGACTGCGGAAGTCCCAGCAGGAAGTCGGCGTAATCAAAACCGCTGAAGGCGTTGGTGAACCCGAAGGTCCCGAACTGCGCCACCGGAAAGCTGGTGCCACCGGGGTAGTTGGTGGCGCGGTTGAAGCGGAAATCCACGCCGGCCTTGATGGTGTGGGCGCTGTGGGTCCACGTCACGTTGTTCACCACCTGGTGGATTCCCTCGCTGGGGTTCTGCCCGCCGCCCCCGAAGCCGGTGAAATTGGTGAAGTTGAAGGTCGGGGCGCCCCAGGCGAGTTCAGGATGCCAGACCAGTCCCTGCAGGCCGAATTCGGAGACCAGGGCGGGGCCGTCGAGCCGGTTGGAGGTTGGATTCCGGGTCCGCAGGATTCCGAACCGAAACTCGTTGATGAGGCTGGGACTGAAGATGTGGGTGTCGGAAGCGGTAAAAGTCAGGGTGCGGCGGTCCTGGTCGCGGAGGGGGACGGTGGGCAGGTTGGTGTCGAAGACTTTGGCGCCGGTGCGGTTCCAGGACCAGCGCACGAATAGCGAATTGGCATTCGAGAGCCTGTGGTCGACGCGGCCTTCCACCTGGGTCTTGTACTGGGATTGTGGCCCGACCCCACGCCAGTTTTGGAGAAAACCGTCCGGCGAGCCGAAGTTCGGGAGGGGATAGAAGCGCTCCTGCACCTTCTGGGACACGGAGTTGATGCGCGACGCCGGAACCTGGTTTCCGGGGAACGGTTGGCCGTTCAGGGGATCGCGGACCGTCCGGGCGCCGAAGTCGCCGCGGCGGAACGCCACGGTTGGGACATTGGGGTTGAAGATCCGCTCGCTTCGCAGTGGGAATCGCTCGTAGGTGGCGTAGTAGAAGGTTCGATTCTTAATGATCGGCCCGCCGAGGCTTCCGCCGTAGTCGTTCTCCACCCGGAACGGGACCGACGTGGAGAAGGTGTTGCGAGCCGTGAGGCGGGAATTGGAGTGGTACCAGAAGGCGCTGCCGTGCAAATCGTTGGCGCCGGACTTGGAGGTGGCATAGAAGCCGCCGGGGAGACCGGCTTCGGCTTTGTCATTGGAAAGCTGGATCCGGATCTCGGAGGTCATCTCCATGTTGCTTTGGGCCGGGCCGATGCTGTTGGCGAACAGCGGCGAGCGCTGGCTGGTGCCGTCCACGGTGGTGTGCCATTGGAACCCGCGAGCCCCGGCAAAGCTGAAGTTGGACCCCTGGCCGCGGGTGGCGCCAGGGGTCAGGACCAGCATGCTGTAGTAGAAGCCGTCGAACTGGCCCCGCACGTTCAGCGGCAGCCGGACCATGACCTGCTGGCTGCGAATGGCGGCGATATCGGCGCTCTCGGTGGAGATGACCGGGGTGGAGGCCTCGACATTGATGGAGGTCGCCACCTCGCCGACTTCGAGGCGCAGGTCGGCCCGCACGGTGGCCGAGGTCTCCAGCAGGATACTCGACACCACCACGGTCTTGAAGCCGGCGTGCTCGGCGGTGACGGCGTAGCGGCCAGGGATCAGGTGGGTGACCTCATAGAGGCCGCTCTCGTTGGTGGCGGCGCGGTTCTGGATATTGGTATCTATGTTGCGGACCACGACTGAGACGCCGGTGACGGCCGCCCCGGTGGGATCGGTGACCACGCCGCGGATGGCGCCGAGCGTGGTCTGGGCCGCCAGTGACACAGGCATTCCTGCCTGTCCGGCCAAAACCAACAATACTGCCAGCTTTTTCATATCGCCTCCCAGAAACCCCGGACAGGCAGGAATGCCTGTCCTACCTTCCACAATCCACAACCCTGGCTGGAGTGGCCGTAGGCCAGCCCGGCCCCCGACAGGCAGGAATGCCTGTCGTACCCTCCACCCGAGCCCACGATCCACAACCGTGTCACGCCGCCAGTGCCTCAGCCGACTTAGCGCCATAAAAGCCAAACCACGGCCGGGCGGCGTCCAGGCAGCGGTTCACGGCCTGAATATTGGCCACGCCCTCACCAGCCAGCCATTTTTCCAAGGCCGCGGCGCCTTCCCGGGAGTAGATGGGCACGCCATCCTTCCAGGTGGCCCGGCCGCACAGCACCCCCGACCAGTTCACGCCGGCTTCGGCGGCCCACCCCAGGCTCTCAGTATACTGCTCATTGCTGACCCCGGCGCTCAAGTAGATGAAGGGCCGTCGCGCTGCCGCCGCTGCCGCCCGATAGTGGTCCAGGGCCTCCGCCTTGGAGTAGGCCTGGGGGCCGGTGTAGCAGCGAGCGCCTTCCGCAAAAGCAAGATTCACCGGGATCTCGACCTTCAGCACATCCACACCGTAACGATCCTGAGAGAATTCTGCCATGCTTTTGGCCACGATCTGGGGCTTTTTCCCAGCGAACTCGAAGCCCTTCTCATCGCCCCCGGCCGGATCGTAGGCCACGAACTCCAGGAAGAAAGGGATGTCGAGGGCGGCGCACTCCGCCCCGATGCGCTCGACAAAGGCGTGCTTGCCTTCGTTGATGGCGGCATCCTCCACCGGGGTGTAATAGATGAGAACTTTGACGGCGTCGGCGCCCATTTCCTTCAGACGCCGGACGGACACCAGCGGCAGCAGGTCGGCGCGGCGGCCGGGTTGGGTATTGTCATAGCCGCTTTTCTCGTAGGCCAGCAGCAGTCCGGCGGTGCTGGCGCGGAAGCGAGCCGCCTCCAGGCCGTACTCGGGATCGAGCAGGATGGCGCTGGCGTGGGGCGTCAGCACGCGAGTGACCGCGGCCTTGAACTCGGCCATTTGAGCGGCGGTAATCTCCTCCGGCTTGACGCCGCGGGCCTTGGCGAGGGGGCTGCGCAGGGCGCCCCGCTGGTCCATGGCAGCCGCTGCGATCACGCCTCGGGCGTTGGACAGTCGCTGCATGGCTTCGAGTTTTCCCGGGGTGAGTTTCACGTCAGGATCTCCTTGTGCGCCTCCAGGCGCTGAAAAAACTTCTCGGTGGCCGTCACGTCGCGCAGAATCTGCCGGCGCAGGTCCTCGGGGCTCGGGAAGCGGATTTCATCCCGGAGCCGATGCAAGAAAGCGACCGACAGGCGGGCCGGATCCGGGCCAGCCAGCGGCCGTAGCAGGTGCGTCTCGATCGACAGCTCGGAGCCCCCGAAGGTGGGCCGTACCCCGACGTTGGTCACCGACGGCCAGCGCCGGCCGCTTTCCGGATCCTGGGCGCAGGTGATGTAAACGCCTCGACCTGGCAGCACCTCGGTGGCCGGAGCCAGGTTGAGGGTCGGAACCGTCTGGCGCGCCCCGACGCCGTGGCCTTGGATCACCATTCCTTCGACCGAAACGGGCCGGCCGAGCAGGGGGCGCGCCCGGGAAACCCGGCCGTCGGCGATCAACTGCCGGAGCCGGGAGCTGGATACCATCTCGCCGCGGCAGTTCACCGGATCTACGACCCGCACCTCGAAGCCGCAGCCGGGGCCCAGCCGCTGGAGCGTCTCCAAATCTCCGCCCTGGTGGCGGCCGAACCGGAAATTGCCCCCAACCACCACGGCCCGCGCCGCCAGCTTCTCGACCACGATGCGGCGGACGAACTCCTCCGGTTCCAGCCGCGCCACTTCGACCGTGAACGGCAGCACCAGGGCGGCGTCCAGTCCGGCCTGCTCGAACAGCGCCAGTCGGGCCGACGGCGTCGTTAGCAGCTGCGGTGTTCGCTCCGGCGCCACCACCCGGGTGGGATGCGGATCGAAGATCAGAGCCGTCGCCAGCCAGCGCCGCGCCCGGGCCGTCTCGACGGCCGCTCGCAGGATCCGGGCGTGTCCCAGGTGGACCCCGTCAAAGTTGCCGATCGTCAGCGCCGAGGGACCGAAGCCGGCCGGGAGCTGGTCCAGCGAGTAGTAGGCCCGGAACACCTAGTCTTCCTCCCGGACCGTGATCTGAAGCCCGTCGTAGGCCAGCTCCACGCCGGCCGGCAGGCTGCGGTTGGTCTCTTCATGCATCAGGTCGTGGCAGATATGTGTGAAGTAGGCGCGCCGCGGCCGCAGCTCGCTCACCCATGCCAGGGAGCGCTGGATGGTGGAGTGGGTGGGGTGGGGGGTGTGGCGTAGGGCGTCCAGGAAAAGCACGTCCAGGTCCCGGAGCAGCCCGAAGGATGCCGCCGGAATGTCGCTGTGGTCGGTCAGGTAGGCCGCCCGGCCGAAACGGAACCCGATGATCTCACGGTTCCCGTGCAGGATCGGCACCGGCACGAATCGCAGCCGGAACAGCTCCACGCCGCCGGGCTCCAGCGGGCAGGCGGCCACCCTGGGAACGCTGGAGCCGTGGTTGGCATTCTCGAATACATAGCGGAAGATTCGCTGGATGGTGGCCAGGGCCTCCGGCCGTCCGTAGATGGGGATGGGAGCGGCGCGCCCGTAGTTGAAGGGCCTCAGGTCGTCCAGCCCCAGGATGTGGTCGGCGTGGGCGTGGGTGTAAAGCACCGCGTCGAGGCTGCGCAAGCCGGCCCGCAGGGCCTGGGCGCGCAAGTCCGGCGTGGTGTCGATCAGCACGTTGTTGTCGCCGTAGCTGACCAGGATGGAGGGGCGCAGGCGCTGGTCTCGCGGGTCCGGGGAGCGGCACACCCGGCAGTCGCAGCCGATGGTCGGCACGCCGACGCTGGTGCCCGATCCCAGTACCGTGATGGTCAAGTCTTTTTCGCCTGTTCTTCTGCGGCCTGCACGTACCGGCAGCGGAGCTCCGTCAAGGTGTTGTCCAGCAGCCGCTGCTCCTCCAGGGTCAGGTTGCCGCGAGTCTTGGCCTGCAGTATTCCCAGCAGGTCAATGGTGTGGCGGGCAGCCTCCAGGTCGGGCGGAGCGGGGGGCTCGCCCCGCACCGCCGGCAGGCCCAGGCACATTACTGCCTGCAACATCAGGCCATCGACCAGAAGCTCGAAGCTCGGCGGCGGCAGCGGAGGCTGCCCTGCGCTGGGCTGGGGGGGCGCCGCTTCCGGTTCGTCAGAGACGTCCAACAATTCGCCGTCGGAGGAGAACCGGCGGCGATCCGTCACTTTGATGTCCGGTTCTTCCATAAGAGACTATTTTGCCACAGAGGCACAGAGGCACAGAGAAAACCCTTTGGGACATTAAAGCCCGCAGCGGGCCGGCGCGGCCCTCCAGGCACAGCAGAAACTCGACCTTGGACGCCGCGCCTGGCTCCGTTGTGCGGGCGAGTTTCCTGAAAGTGATGGTGTTGGCGGTCCCCCGCAATTGTCATCCCGAGCGCAATTGTCATCCCGAGCGCAATTGTCATCCCGAGCGCAGCGAGGGATCTGCTGCTGCGCGGGGGCGAAAGCAGATCCCTCGCTACGCTCGGGATGACACCGGCTGCGCTCGGGATGACATGCGACTCGCTGCCTTGCTCAGAACCTCGGGACGACGACGCAACGCCAAGGACCAGACCGACGTGTCCACCAGAACCGGCACCAACGTCTCCGGCGCGCCTGCTTGTGTTTGTAACCCGTCGGTGAAGCACCCCTTACTCCCGAGAATCGGCTACACTGCAACTGAGGTCTTTCCTGCTATGGCGGCAACCATCGATCAAGTGGGACAGGAGCAGGCCATTACGGATCACATTGCCGATCTCCTGAAGGGACTCAGCGGATCCGAACTGCTCATGGTGAAGAGGTTCGTGGAGTTCGTCTCCTACGGCGCGGGCCTGCACACCATCGAGACCGCTCCAATCGACGACCAGCCCGAGACGGCGGAGGAGCACGGAGCGGTGCAGGAGGCGCGTGACTCGAATGCCCGTGGAGAAAGGGGCATCCCACACGACGAGTTGCGGCGCGAATTCGGGTTGTGACGACAATCGCATGGTCGCCTCAGGCCCAAAACGACATCCGCAAGCTGGACCGAGCGCTGAAACTGGATACGGGGATATAGTCCGTCGGGTGTGGCTACTTTAGGACGGCACATTTCGATAACTGACAACTTTCGTCGATCTGTGGCCCCACCGGCCCTCTCACCACTCACCCCGCAGGACATCCTCTGCGTCTCGGCGTCTCTGCGGTTCCTTGTAGCGCTGCAATGAACCGCCGAGACGCGGAGAGGCAGAGAAACGGTGAGTCCAGGCGCCGCGCTCGTCGGTGGCGGCCTCCCGGGTCTGGCCGGTGGCGGTGTTGACCGCCAGAACCTTGGCGCCCGGCAGCGCGGCGCCGCTGGAGTCGGTGACGTTGCCTACCAGCGATCCGTATAGAGTCTGGGCCGCGGACGGCGCGGCCATCGAAATAACCAGAATCCCAGCCAGAAACCACCGGGCGGATATGGGCATGCGGACCTCCCCCCCTCTGCTCAGAACTCTACTCTAACAGGAGACCGCCGGTCAAGGAGACTCGATGGCAAACCGGGCCCGGCGGGGGGCGCCCTCCGGGAAGCGCACCGCGGAGGCATCCACCTGGGCCTGGGGAGCAACGATTTTCAGGCGCGGGGCCTTGGGATCCCGCGGCGACGCGGTCCCGAGCGTCCACTCGGGCGGGCCGCCGGTCTGCTCGATCTCGAAAGCCGCCTCTCGGGGCGCCAGGGTGACGCGGCGGACCAGGTCCCCGGCGCGCAGCTCGATCGAGCCAGGCCCCAGGGCGCGGGCTTCCATGGCCCCAGGGACCTGGAGCGCGCCGCGCGCGGTGAAGGCGTTGAAGGCCGGTTCCTTGAGCAGGAACTCCGTGGATCGCCCGCCGTGGCGCGGGGAAATCGCCAGGCGCGCGTTCTGGTTTTCCAGCACCCATTCGGGATGGCCGTCCCGGTCCAGATCCAGCTGATAGGTGAGAGGCTCGTCGGGGCTGAGGGCGGCCACCAGCAGCGGCGTCCGGGTGGACTGGTCGCCGTCGCGCACTTCCAGGTCCCAGCGGTAGAGACCGGGGCGCGGCTCCAGCAGCGAGACCGAGAAGGTCAGCTCGCGCTCCAGACCGGCCCCGGCCGGCACTTCGAGCGATGCCGGCGAGATGCGCAGCCCGGGGCCGGAGGCGGCCAGCCGGAAGGTGCGGATCTCGGGGTGGTGGTTTCGAAGATAGACCTGATAGGTGCGCCGCCTCGGCAGCACCAGCGTCGCCAGGTGGGGCCGGATGGGAAGCGGGGCGTCGGGCCGCAGGTGCAGCGCTTCGGCGGGCTCGATGCGCAGCGAGAAGGGCGGGGTGACGGGAAGGGTCGCCGACTGGGCGATCTTGCCGTCCACCTCCACCGCCAGGGTGGCGGTTTCCTCGGCCCAGGCCTCGACTGGCGTCTCCACGGAGAACGCCATCTCGGCGCCGGAGGCGGTCTGGGGCTTGACCCGCCAGCCGGCTGGCGCCAGCAGGCGGGAACGCGCCGCCAGCTCCACAGAGGAGAAGACGCCGGTGACCCGCGCCGTCGAGCCGAGGATGAGCCGGGGCGGGGCTTGCAGGAACACGTAAGTTTCGGGAGTCTCGATCCCCAGGCCGACCCGGGATCGAAAATCCGGCGGCTGGCCGGGCGGGATCACCAGGCGGGCGGTGCGCGTCTTTTCGTCCCACTCCAGATTGCGAAGCCGTCCTCCCGCCACCACCGGGCCGTGCGGCTGCCGCGCCAGCTCCAGCACCAGCTCGGCCTGGCCCGGAGCTACGAACTCCATCGCCAGCAGGCCGTTCTCCAACGTCACCGAGAGCAGCTCCGCGGTGGCCGAAACGATGCGCTCGTCGGGGGCGAACGAGGAGCAGGCCGCGCAGACTTCGGGTTGGGCCAGCGCCAGGTTGAGCGGCAGCAGGAGCGCCTGGCGCGGGGGCAAATGAAAGCTTCGCAGCAGTATGGGCTTGGCGCTGCGCGGGTCCAGGGCCGACAGCGTCCCGGTAACCGGGCGATCCTGCCCTACGTGGATGGCCGAAAGGAAAGCCGGGCCGCGGGCGGACGCCGAGGCCAGCCGGGTCAGCCGCAGGCCGCCAGGGGGCTTTTGTCCGGACGGCAGAATCAGCGCCGCCGCCGGGCGCTTGTGCGGCTCGAGCGCCCCCAGCAGCCGGCCGGAGTGGCGCAACAGAGCTCCGTGCCGTGCCAGCGCCATCGCCGCGGGACGGGCCTCCCCGGCCAGACTGATGGCGGCTTCCTGCTGGCTCCAGCTGCGCCCTTCGAGCACCTCGGGGCAATGCATCGCCTTGGCGCCGGCGGCCAGGGCCTGGCGCAGGCCGATGAGGGAGCAATCGCCGAGGGGCGCCGGGGGGTGCTCCAGGATCCGCAAGCCGGCCTGCCGAGCCAGCCGCAGCGCCTCCGCCCGGTCGGGATTGGCGTGGTCCGCCGGCGGGACCTCCACGGCGTTGAACCCCAGGGCCTTCAGCCGCGCCAGCCGCGCCCGCCAGAGGTCCTTTGGATAGTCCTGGTAGGCGAAGGTGGCGCTAAAGACTAGTCCGGGTTCGGCGGCCCCAGCCGGGCTGCCAAGGCTGGCGCCGGCCCCGGCCAGCCACAGCGCCAGCCATCTCACCGCACGCCCCGCAGGCGGTAGTCCTCGGTGGCGGTGATCCGCACCAGCTTGCACATCTCAAACAGCCGGGAGCGGGCCCGAGCCCCGACGCGGTCGGCCAGGGAATCCTTAACGTTGTAGCGGCCCAGGCCCTGGTTCTTCTCGAAGATCACGTCGCCCAGGTCTGGATCGGGCAGGTTGGTGGTGACGATGGTGGCCTTGCGGCCGTTGTAGCGGTGGTTGATGATGGCCGTGACGGTGTCCTCCACCCAGTCGGTCACGCGGTGAGCGCCCAGGTCGTCAAGCAGGACGACCTCGGTGTCGAGAGCTTCCTCATAGGCTTCGCGGGCGCTGGCATTGGTGGCCTTGTCGTAGCCCTGGCGGATGCGGTCGAGCAGGGCCTGATAGTCCAGAAACAGGCACTCGAAACCCCGCTCCGTCAGCAGTTGGAGCACGGCCGTCGCCAGGTGGGTCTTGCCGACGCCGGGGAACCCCATGAACAGCAGGCCGGCCTTCTCGGTGGTCGGGTATTCGCGCGCGTACAAGCGGGCCTCCAGCATGGCCTTGCTGAGAGCCTCGTTGCCCAGGGGATTGTCCTCCCGGCGGGGAATTCGGAAATTGTCGAAGGTGGCGTGAGCGAAGCGAGCCGGGAGGCGGGCGGCCTCCAGCCGCTGTCCGGGACGGGGCCCCTGGCTGCACGAGCACCGCTCGGCGGCGGTCACCTCCCCGAGCTCCACCTGGCGCCAGCCGGTGCCGTCGCAGATCTGGCAGTTGGGGTCGGGCACGCCTCTACCCCTTGATGACACCCATGGGACGCAGCCGGGCCACCTTGCGGGCCAAGCCGGCCCTGGCCACCACCTCGATCACTTCGTCCACGTTCTTGTAAGCTTCCGGGATCTCCTCCAGGATGCCGTCGCGGGTCTCGCTCTTGACCAGGATGCCCTGTTCCTCGAGCTGCTTCTGAACCTGGCGGGCGTCTCGGCCCTTGCGGGCGGCGGTGCGGCTGAGCAGGCGGCCGGCGCCGTGGCAGACGCTGCCGAAGGTCTCCTCCATCGCCCCCTGGGCGCCGGCCAGCACCCAGGAGGCCGTCCCCATGCTGCCCGGGATCAACACCGGCTGGCCCACACTGCGGTAGGCCTCCGGGATCTCGCGATGGCCCGGCGGGAAAGCGCGCGTGGCGCCTTTGCGGTGCACCAGCAGGTCCCGCTTCTTGCCGTCCACCTCATAGCGCTCCTGCTTGGCGATGTTGTGACAGACGTCGTAGACCAGGTCCAGGCGGGTGTCCTGCCCGAAGATACGGCGGAAGGCCCCGCGCAGGAAATGCAGGATCCCCTGGCGGTTGGCCCAGGCGAAGTTGGCGGCGCCCCGCATGGCCGCCAGATACGACTGTCCCTCCGGCGACTGCGTGGGCACGCAGGCCAGCTGCCGGTCCGGCAGCGTGATGTCGTATTTCTTCATGGCCGCGTTCATCTGGGCCAGGTAGTCGGTGCACACCTGGTGGCCCAGGCCGCGCGAGCCGGAGTGAATCAACACCACCACCTGGCCTTCCGCCAGGTTCATGGCGCGGGCGGCCTCCGGCTCGTGGATGGATTCGACATACTGGATCTCGAGGAAGTGGTTGCCGCTGCCCAGGGTGCCCAACTGCGGCCGGCCGCGCTGTTTGGCGCGGGCCGAGACGCAGTCCGGGTCGGCGTCCTCCAGGGCCCCGCCGGCCTCCGCGAACTCGGCGTCGCGCTGGTCCCCGTAGCCGTTCTCCACCATCCAGCGGGCGCCGTGGGCCAGCACCTGCTCCAGTTGGCCGGCGTCGATCTTGACGAACCCCTCCCCGCCGGTGCCGCAGGGCACGTCGCGGAACACCTGGTTGACGGTCTCCTTCAGCCGCGGCCGGACGTCGCCTTCGACGAGCGAGGTGGCCACCAGCCGCACGCCGCAGTTGATGTCGAAGCCCACGCCGCCGGGCGAGACCACACCGTGCTCGAAGTCGGTGGCCGCCACCCCGCCGATCGGGAAGCCGTAGCCCTGGTGGATGTCGGGCATGGCCAGCGACGGCCCCACGATACCCGGCAGGGTGGCGACGTTCATGGCCTGCTGGAGCGAGAGGTCCTTCGAGATCTGCTCCAGCAGCGCCCGGCTGGCGTAAACGATCACGTCGGTCCGCATGCCGCGCTCCGGGTCGCGCCGGATCCGGTGCCGCCACTCGTCGATGGATTCGATTTCAACCATCTCAGATATCCAGATAGACTTCCGCGGTCCAGCCTTCGGGGACCTCTGCCACGCGGAGCTGGTGATACGTGACAGCCTTCACGATCAGCTTCGCGCGGTGGCGTGCCGGATCGCGCGGCTCGCCCAGCCCCGCGCCGGTCACGGCGGTCGGACTGACGCGGTCCAGGCGGAAGCGCCGGAACGCGATGCGCTCTCCATCCATCCAGTAGAGCACTTCGCTCAACCAGTTCACAAGCAGGGCTTCCAGATCGGGGCCCTCGGCCGACAGGGGATACTCCCGGCGCGGTGCGATATCCTCCAGTTCCAGCGCGATGGAGGCCATGGCCTCCCCAGCCTGCTCGAACAGCTCGGCCAGGGTGCGGCCGCGGGCGCGGAAGCCGATGTCGGCGGGATGCTCGAGGATTTCAAACATGGGGAGGAGATCCGATTTTACCGTCCGTTGCTCAGCGGTATGACCGAAGGTCACCTGAGCGTTTGGCCGATCATGGGGAGCGGACCTCCTTTGGGCGTGATCTTAACAGAATCCCACAGGGCCGCGCCCGGCATCATACGGCAGGCTACAGGGCAGTACGCACAGCGTCTGTACCTGTGCTATGCTCCTACTGTGAGATGACCGCAGAGCCAAGCTTCGACTCGGATGACGGCAACATCCAACATCTCGCCCGGCATGGAGTGACACAAGCGGAATTCGAACAGGCTATGCGGCATGATCCCATTCGCGCCGTGACGGCGTTCCCTGCGAGTACCAAAAGGGTCCGGGAGTTTTGGAAGCAGAAAGGTCAATAGCATGCCCTCAGCAACCACAAGGAAGCGTCAGCCAGTCATTCCCAGGTTCGCGTCGCCGCTGGCGGAAGCGGAGTGGTTCGACAAGAATCGGAAGAAGCTTGAAGCCGACATGAGCCGGCGCCTCAGGATCGGCCACACCAAGACACTGGCGGAGGCGCTGGCACGCGCCGCGCCCAGGGAGACGGTGAAACTCCAGCCGATCACGATCCGAATACAACCCGATGATCTGGAGGTCGCGCGTCGTTTGGCCGCTCGAAAGGGATTGCCGTATCAGACTTACATCAAGGTGCTGCTGCGCGAGGCTTTGCGACGAGAGATTCGAAAGTTGGCGTAAACCGGCCCTGTGTGGCGCCTGCGCATCGCGTCACCCCCAGGGGGGCTCCTTCGGCAAGGCCAGCACTTTCGCGTGTCCGGTTCCATGACCGCCGCCTGACGGTCGAGGCTCGGGTTCGGACGTCGTTGAAAGCCCGGCCCTTCTGAGCCGCGCGCCTTAGCAACTGCCGCTGGCGCCCATTTTTCAGCTCCTGAAGCGTGCTCTGCTCTCGTACGCCCCCGTTCCGATCCGAGGAAAGCGGCTTGACCGATCCTAGCCACTCAACCTAGAAGAAAACGTCGACCGGCGTTCGGAAATGATCCGCCAACTTCTTGGCCTGTGTCTTGCTGATGGATCTCCGGCCGCTGAGGATGTCGGAGGCCTGGCTTCGCGAGCCGAGCACTCGGGAGATTTCAGACTGCGAACTGCCCCGCTCCTCCATCAGCGCCAGCAGCCGCTCGCGTGGTGTGGAAAGGTCATCCAGGGGATAGTGCCGATCCTCATATTTTTCGATCAGGATCGCCAGCAACTCGGCCAGTTCCTCTTGTTCCGGGGAAGGCGCCTCCAGCTCCTCCAACTCGAGCAGCCTCCGCTTCATCACTTCATACTCCGGCTCGGTGCGAATCGGGCGCGGCAGAGACTGCCGCAGCAAACTGGCGTAGCGCCGTTCGTCAACTGCAACAACTTTCGACATTCAAGGCGAGGCTAGGCTAATCTTGTGCCGCCGCTTTCCGGGCGCCTTTGGCCTTCACAGGCGGCGCCGGTTCCTTTAGCAGCGTTTCCAACTCCGCGCGCAGGTTGGCGACCTCGTTGTCGTAGAAGGCCTTCTCATCGCCGGGGTGCTGGAACCGGATGCGGCCCCGGCGATCGATCAAAAAGATGTAGGGGACGTAGAAGCGGAAATCCGCGGGAACCTGGGCGAAGGTCGTGACCATGGCGCGAGTGCCCGGCGCCAGCGCATAGGTGACCCCGAAACGCCGGGCGAACTCCGGAATGAACCGGGCGGAGTCGGGATTGAACTCCACGCCCAGCACTTCCAGCCCCCGGGAACGCCACTCGCGGTAAATGGGCATGATGTTGCCGGCGCTGCGCTGGCAATGCGGGCAGTCGTGAGAGAAAAACTTCAGCAGCACGACCTTTCCCCGCCAGCCCTCCAGTGTGATGGTCTGGCCCAGCACCGTCTGGACGGTGAGGGGGGGCGCCGGGCGAGGGAGCTTGTCAGCCGCGGCCGGGAAACATCCCAGGGCGGCCAGTCCCCCCAGCAGTGCCAGGCGCCTGGAACTACTCATGCCCTTCAGGTTACCACGGCGGAGCCGGTGCCTGTGTCATCCAGAGCGTAGCGTCTGTCATCCCGAGCGTAGCGTCTGTCATCCCGAGCGTAGCGAGGGATCTGCTTCTGGCCCCGCCGTGACAGCAGATCCCTCGCTATGCGCTCGGGATGACAATCGCGCGGGACTGCCGCGCTCACGATTGGCCCGGTCCCCTCAGGCGCCGGTCGGTCGGCAACTGAATCGCCAGCGGGACCCCGAGCAAAGGCAATAGAACCACACCCCGCAGCGCCGTCTCCAGGCCCACCTGATCGCCCACCCAGCCAACGAACGGGATCCAGACCAGCCCGGCCATGCCCCAGGCGAAGCCCATCATCAAGGCCGAGACGGTTCCCGCTTGGGTGGGGACCAGGTCCTGCGCCATGGTCACATTGACCGGCACCGTAAACAACAGGATGAGGCCTCCCATCAGCAGGCCCGCCAGCGAGATCCAGCCGCTGGTCCACATGAACAACAGCAGGAAAGGGACCGACCCGATCATGGAGAACACCACGATGCGTTTGCCGCCGAAGCGATCGGCGAGGTTGCCGCCTGCGAAGCCCCCCAGGGCCCCGCTAAACAGGAACAGGGTCAGGACGTAGCTGGCCACCGGCACCGAGAAGCCCCGCTCGCGGTGGAAGTAGAGCACCAGGAACTGGGCGAACACGATCTGCACCACCGAGCGGATAACCACCAGCAGATACAGCAGGGTCATGGGTTTCCAGACCCGGCGAAACGGAGCCAGATCGAAATGTCCCGGCTGGTGAGGAGCGGCGGCCGGCTTCGGCAACTCCCGCCACAGCACCAGCGTGATCAGCAGAGCCGGCAGCGCCGCCCAGTAGGTCTTCTCCAGGCCCAGCCAGCGGGCAAAGAACGAAAAGTAGGTGGGGCCAAACGACAGCCCGATGGTTCCCGAGGTGATGAACACCGCCATGGCGAACCCCCGGCGGGCCGGAAACGTGGCCGCGGCGTGAGCGGTCCCCTGGGGATGAAACGACGAGATGCCGACGCCGCCCAGCAACACCAGGACCAATAAGCTGCCGAAGCCCGGGGCCAGGCCCAGGCAGGAGATGAACAGCCCGGCGATGAAAGGGGCGGCCACCGTGAAGGCGCGATAGCGCAGCCTGTCCGACAAGTACCCGTAGAAGGGCTGGGTAACCGAGGAGGAGAACGAAAGCAGGCCGCCCAGGATGCCAGCCTGCAGGAGCGAGAGCGAGTGGCGGTCCACCAGCAGCGGCTGCAAAGCCCCCAGGGCGCTCGAATACACGTCGATGAAGAAGTGGCCGCAGGAGAGCAGCACCAGGCGCCGGGTGGCGTCGGCGGGCGCCTTGGCTGGCGCCGGCGGGTCCGGAGGCCGCGGGGCGGTCTCCAATCCCGCCGCTTCCGGAGGCCTTCTCATGGTCCAAAAAAGCCCATCGGCTCGAGCGCCGTCACCTTCCAGATTTTGCCGCGCGGCTCCAGACGGCACCGCACCTGCCGGCGCCGCTCCACGGCCGGCCCCTCCCCGCTGGCCGGTCGCAGACGCAAGATCCAGTCGAGCTTCAGCTCCCGGCCGTCCCGATCTTCGACCTGTTCGAGCAGCTCCACCGAGGATCCCACCTCGTACTGGGCCAGCAGGGCCACCACCTTGTTTTCCAGCGCCGCGTACTCCCGAAACCGAGCCCGGTCAACATGGACCAGAAAGCGGGCCGCGTTGCCGTCCTGCAAGGCCAGGCTGAGGCCCGAAAGCAGCTCCGGGACCGTTCCGGCCGCAGCCAGAATAGCCACAGAGGCCAGTAACACAGGCATTCTTGCCTGTCTCTCAGGTCCGGTAGCTGGCATTGATCCGAATGTAGAACTCCGTCAAATCGCACGTCCAGAAGCGCGCTCGCCCCTTGCCGCTGCCGCGGATGGTGAGGCGGATCAGAATCTCCGGCCCTTGTAGGGTGCGCTTCACGTCCGCGTCCACAAACGGCGCCGCCACCCCCTTGCGGCACACCGCGGCGCCGTTCAGATCGATGTCCACGCGGAATGGATCCAAGGCCACCCCGGCATTGCCGGCGGCCGACAGGACCCGGCCCCAGTTGGGGTCCCCGCCCGCCATGGCGGTCTTGACCAGCGGGGAGTTGGCAATGGAGCGGGCAATCTGGGCGGCATCCCGGTCGTTGGCGGCTCCTTCCACCAGGATGGTGACCAGCTTCCGGCCGCCCTCTCCGTCCCGCGCGATGGCGACGGCCAGCTGCTCGGTGACGGCGTTGAGGGCGGCCTCCAGGCGGCCCTTCTCCGACGGCGCCGGGCGCACGCCGCTGGCGCCGTTCGCCAGCAGGTAAACCGTGTCGTTGGTGGAGGTATCGCCGTCCACCGAAATGCGGTGGAAGCTGGTCTCCACGCTCCGCCCCAGCATCGGCTTCAGGTCGGCCGGCGACAACTCGGCGTCGGTGAAAAGGAAAGCCAGCATGGTGGCCATGCGGGGGTGAATCATGCCGGCCCCTTTGGCCATGCCGGCGATCCGCACCAGGCCTCCTTTCAGCTGCACCTGGGTGGTGGCCGTCTTGGTCTCGGTATCGGTGGTCAGGATGGCGCGGGAGGCGGCCGCGAAGTTATCGGGGGCCAGGCCGGCCACCAGCCGCGGAAGAGCCTCCTCGATCAGCTCGGGGTCCAGCGGCACGCCGATCACGCCCGTGGAGGCCAGCAGAATGTCCGTCTCGCGCAGCTTGAGGAATTCCGCAGCCGACCGGGCGGTGGCCCGGGCCACCGTCACGCCATCCGGGGTGGCGCAATTGGCGTTGCCGGCATTTGCCAGGATGGCGCGGCACCAGCCTCGGGTCCGCGCCAGGTGCTTGGCCGAAACCACCAGCGGCGCCGCCTTGACGAGGTTGCGGGTGAAGACGGCCGCGGCCGCCGCCGGGCGGTCGGAAAGCATCAGCGCCAGGTCGTCATCCTGCTTCTTGCGGATTCCGGCGTAAGTAGCAGCAAAGCGGTATCCGAGCGGCAAATTCAAGTGCGCACCTCCCCAAGGGTTTCGCCGGTTAGCGGCCGCCGGCCGTTGATGAACTCCCCGGCGGCCATGCGCCGCCTGCCTTCCGGCTGCAGCTCCAGCAGCTCCAGCCAGCCGTCGCCGCTGGAGGCGAAGAGCCGCCGCCCCTCCACGCGCAGGACCCCCGCAGGGGCCGGCTCCCCGCCGGCGCGTCTGGCGCGGCGAACATGAAGCAACTGGCCCCGGAAGCCAGTGTAGGCGCCCGGCCAGGGATCAAACCCCCGGATCCGGTTGGCGATATCGGCCCCCGCCAGCGACCACTCGATGCGCCCGTCCTGCTTCTTTAGCAGGGGCGCATAAGTGGCCAGGGCCTCCTGCTGCGGGCGCGGCTGAAGCGAGCCGGCCTCCAGCCTCCGCACCGTATCCAGCAGCAACTCGGCTCCGAGCGGGGCCAGGCGGGCGGCCAATTCCGGCGCCGTCTCCTGCTCCCCGATCGGCGTTTCCCGCTGCAGCAGGATGTCGCCGGTGTCGAGTCCCTCATTGATGCACATAGTAGTGATGCCCGTGGTGGTCTCGCCTCGCGCGATGGCCCACTGGATGGGCGCCGCGCCGCGGTAACGGGGCAGCAGCGAGGCGTGCACATTGAGCGTGCCCAAACGCGGCAGCTCGAAAACCGCCCGCGGCAGGATCTGCCCGTAGCCCACCACCACAATTACATCCGGGGCCGCCCGGCGAACCTGCTCCACGGCCTCCGGCGCCCGGATGCGCTCCGGCTCAAAGACCGCCAGGCCCAGTTCCTGCGCCAGCCGCTTGACCGGGGAGGCCGCCGGCGACTGCCCCCGGCCCGCCGGGCGATCGGGTTGCGTGATCACGCTGGCGATCTCCACGCCGCCGGCCCCCAGCGCCGCCAGCGTTGGGACTGCAAACTCCGGGGTCCCCATGAATACCGCCCGCACCTATCCCCACTCCCCTTGCTTGACCAGCTTCCGGATCTTGCGCCGGATCAAGTCCCGCTTCAGAGCGCTGACGTGACTGAGGTAGAGTCTCCCGCTCAGGTGATCGGTTTCATGCAGCAGGGCCCGCGCCAGCAGCTCCTGGCCGGTGATCTCGAAGGTCACACCCTTGACGTTGCAGGCGCGCGCCGTCACCAGGTTGGGCCGCCGCACATCCTCCCGGAAGCCGGGCAGGCTCAGGCAGCCTTCTTCCCCGTTCTGGCCTCCCTCCGTATGGATGATCTCGGGATTGATCAGCAAGATCTTGTCCTTTTCGTTTTCGCCCACCGAGCAGTCAATCACCGCCACCCGCAGGGAGACCCCGATCTGGGGCGCCGCCAGCCCCACCCCTTTGGCCGCATACATGGAATCGAACATGTCTTGGACCAGGCGATGCAGTTCGGCAGTGTCAAATTCGGTCACTGGTTCCGCGCGTGCCTCCAGCACCGCATCGCCGTACTTGACGATTTTGCGGACCATCAGAAATTCTTCACCTGTTCGAGGTAGCCGTCGTAGTTCCGCTTCATTTCCACCAGCGAGTCGCCGCCAAACTTTTCGACCATGGCGCCGGCCAGCACCAGGGCCACCATGGCCTCGCCGATCACCGCCGCCGCCGGCAGCACGCAAACGTCGGAACGCTCGTAGGCCGCCAGAGAAGTCTGGCGGGTGCGCAGGTCTACCGACTCCAGCGGCTTGCGCAGCGTCGAGATCGGTTTCAAAAACCCCCGGACCACCACCTCCTGACCATTGGTCATGCCGCCCTCCAGGCCCCCGGCCCGGTTCGACGGCCGGGTGAAGCGCCGCCCGGCGGCATCATACCCGATGGGGTCCTGCACCTGGGAACCGAACAACCGGGCGTTTTCGATTCCCCTGCCAATCTCGACGGCCTTGACGGCCTGCATGGAGAGGATTGCCTGGGCCAGCCGGCCGTCCAGGCGCCGGTCCCAGGCGACGTGGGTTCCCAAACCCGCCGGCACTCCATGAGCCACCACCTCGAATGTGCCGCCGATGGTGTCACCGGTTCGATAGGCCTCCTCCACGACGGCCTTCATGCGCCGCTCGGTATCGGCGTCGACGCAACTGAGCAGCACCTCCGGCCGGCTCTCCAGCTCCACCATCTCCTCCCAACTGGCCTGGCGCTCAAGGGCGACAGGGCCGGCGGCCACCACGTGGCTCAGGACCTGGATGCCGAACTCCCCCAGCAGCAGCCGGGCCAGGCCCCCGGCCCCCACCCGGGCGGCCGTCTCACGGGCGCTG
>Ga0247727_10005201_pt1 | contig 26707 bp, 25 predicted proteins | sample WisWelCaveWW1625_FD_202498 | JGI IMG/M metagenome (GOLD analysis project Ga0247727, IMG submission 202498) | Biofilm microbial communities from Wishing Well Cave, Virginia, United States - WW16-25 | ecosystem: Environmental > Aquatic > Deep subsurface > Groundwater > Cave microbial mat | place...
CCTTGATAGTATCATGCTTGGCTTTTTTAAGTTCCAACAGCAAACTATCGGTTTTTCCAGTGTCGGCTAAAGAAAATTTGGAAGCAAAAAAAAGAAAACTAATGAAAAAGAATATGTATCGGAAAATTTTCATTTGCTAAACAAGAAACGAATTATTCTTTTTCTCAAACCCAATGCTTGTTTCCTGTCCATGTCCTGAGAAAACAGCAAAGTCATCCTGCAGCACAAAAAGTTTTGATTTGATGCTGTTGAGTAAAGTTTCATGATCGCCTCCCGGCAAATCCGTCCTGCCGATGCTTCCGTAAAAAAGCACATCACCTCCTATAATGAATTTATCCGCATGTGAAACAAAACAAATGCTTCCAGGGGAATGCCCCGGGGTAAAAAGAATATCAAGCGAAGAATTTCCAAAAACGATTTTATCTCCTTCATTCAAAAAAACTGATGGCTCAACTGATTCTTCCGCATTCAAACCATAGAGATGAGAAACCTGCGGAAGGGAATGAAGAACTTGCAAATCTTTCTCGTGTATTTCCAAATCAAGATTATATTTTTTCGCTATAAAAGAATTTCCAAACACATGATCAATGTGGCAATGTGTGTTCAGAAGTTTGACGGGTTTCAATTTTTCATCAGTAATGAACTGCACCATTTCTTCCTGTTCAGATTTGTTGCTGCATCCGGGATCAATGATCATGCATTCTTTTGTTTCATCATATAATATATATGTGTTCTCTTCAAACGGATTGAAAGTAAAACCCTGAATGATAATCATGAAAAAATTAATCTAAGAATGCAGTTAGCGGGCTTGATGCTTCTGCCGTTTTTTTTCTTGCTCCGAGTTTTGATTCATACGCCATTCTTCCTGCTTCTACCCCGAGTTTAAAAGCAATTCCCATCTGAACAGGATTATTTGCTACAGCGATTGCCGTGTTTACAAGAACAGCAGATGCTCCCATTTCCATCGCTTCAGCAGCGTGCGAAGGTGCGCCAATGCCCGCATCCACCACAACAGGAATATTACTTTGCGCGATAATTATTTCAAGCATCGCTTTTGTTTGCAAGCCGTTGTTACTGCCGATAGGAGAACCGAGCGGCATTACAGCAGCGCAGCCGACTTCTTCCAAACGTTTACAAAGCACGGCATCTGCATTGCAGTAGGGCAAAACAATAAAACCAAGTTTCACTAATTCTTCTGCTGCTTTGAGGGTTTCAATCGGGTCGGGCAAAAGATATTTTTGGTCGGGATGAATTTCGAGTTTGAGCCAGTTTGTTTCCAACGCTTCGCGCGCCATTTGTGCGGCAAAAATTGCTTCGCGGGCAGTACGCACTCCTGATGTGTTCGGCAGAAGATTGAATTGCGGATGTGAAAGATGTTTTAAAATATCGTCTTGTTCCTTGTGCACATCCACTCTTCGCAGGGCAACTGTTACCAATTCCGAACCGGAAGCAAGCAATGCTTCTTCCATTAATTCATTCGAACCGAATTTTCCTGTGCCTGTGAACAGACGGGAAGAAAAAAATTTGTCTGCTATTTTTAATTTGCTCATTGAATAACTATTTACGATACTAATATACAAATGATACCAATGATGCAAATAACAAAAAAACCTCTCCGATAAATCGGAGAGGTTTTAATTTCAGTAATTCGAACGAAAAGAAAAAATTATTTCTGCACAGCAAATTTCCCTCTCTCTGCTTTGTCGGCAGTTGTCAATTCATAAAAATAAATTCCGCCAGATAAGTTCGTAACATCCAGGCGATAATCAGAAGCGTTGCTATCTTTTTCAATAATTTGTTTTCCAGTAGCATCAAAAACTTTAAGTGTGAACGTTGAAAATTCAGATGCAAAAGTTACCACATCCGATGTTGGATTCGGATAAACTGCCATCAGCGAGGCAATGCTTTGCTCGTGGGTGCCATTAGGACTGTTGAAAATCAAACCTAAATCATCAATAAACATAACGCTGTTTGTATTGGCAGTTGTAGGGCTTGTGCTTGACATCAGCGCTATCACCATGGTGTCGGGATTAATCGGCAACGCGTACACAAGTGCCTCGGTAAATCTTATATAAGATGCAACTGACGCGGTTTGAATGAATGCGGCACTTGCCACTTCATCGCGCGATGTACCGTTCCATTTGCTTAGTGTAATAGATACCAAACCGGTGTCTGTTCCAACCGGAGAATATTTGTACCACCCAACAATGGAATCAGGACGCAGCGTGTACACAACTCCTCCATCAATGCCTTGTGTCGTTTGATTGAGAGTACCGGTGACAGTAATGCCCGGAGCCATTCCCTGAAGAGGAATATTTTTTGTGATAAGTCTAACCGCATAAGTGCCGCTGTGAATATCGGCTGCGGCTGTGGCTTTATAGCAGGTTACTACAAATCCGCCAGATATATCAGCAATAGTTCCCCAGCCCCCGGTCGGGTTCTCATAACTTCCCTGATTTACCCAAGTATCAAAACTTGGATTTGGAATGGCGTTTTGTGCGATGGCATTGCCAAGAATAAAAATTGCTGATGCGGAGAAGAGTAGAATTTTTTTCATAGTATTAAATATTATTTTTTGTGTTTATTTTGTGCTTCAATTCGCACCGTAAAGGAACAACATTCCTTTTATTCCACAAGTCATATTTAGATATATATTAGAATCCTATATGCAAATAGTTGAACAATCAGGAAATGTAATGTTTAGAAAACCTCTGCTTTAAGAAGAGAAATAACGTAGTGGTTCATAAGCCCGCCTGTAAAAATCATATCATAACTTAGTTGCCTGCATAAAACCCATCCGCAGGATTTGTCGCGATTAAGGATAAATAAGAAATCAAAATACCGTACTTTTGAAAAATCATTTCAGAAACATTTTTCTAATTAAACTATAAAATATGTTTTCAAAAAAAATTCTACCCGCAGTTGCCGCAATTTTTCTTTCAATAATTTATTCTATATCGGCACAAGCGCAAAGCACCTATCAGCAGGTGTATGATATTTTCCAACTAAAATGTTCCGGCTGCCATAATCAAAGTATAAATTCCGGACAGTTGGATTTATCCGCAAGCCCAGCCATTGTGTATACCAAACTTGTAAATTTTAATCCCGTAAATCCTGCCGCGCTTTCAAAAGGAGATAAGCGAGTTTCTCCTGGCGACCCTCACCGCAGTTTCCTGATGAGAAAAATAAATGACAGTTTGGATATGGATAATGGAATTACACAACCGCAGGAGGGAGCCGTGATGCCTAATCCGCCAAATCCGCCAATGACTAAATATGAAATTGAATTGGTGCGCCAATGGATTATGGAAGGCGCTCCGCAAACAGGCATAGTAGTGGACACTGCAATCATCAATGAATTTTATACGGTAGGAGGAATCAACAGCGTTCCCACTCCGCTTGCTCCACCTGCAGCAGGAACCGGCTTCCAGGTGCACCTTGGAAAAGTATTTATTCCGAAAGCAACTGAGATGGAATTTTTTATCAAGTACAATCCCAAACTTCCTGATACTGTAGAGGTAATTCAACTTACACTTGCACAATCGCTACAGTCACATCATCTGGTTATTTATAAATTTTTTCCCGGACAAGATGTTAATTTTCCGCAAGGGCTCAGAGATACCAGCCAGGCATCTCACGGAAGTGCCGATGCTATGTGCGCCTTTGCTCCACAGCAAATAAACCATACTCTTCCTCCTACTACAGCATACCGACTGGAGAAATCTGCCATCTTTGATTTGAACCTGCATATTGTAAATACAAGTAATGATTCCGTTCTTGCTGCCGAAATATATTTTAATATGTACACACAGCCCAAAGGCACTGCTCTGAAATATATGTACAGGCGCAATTTCCCGGATCTTGCCATTGTGCTTCCTCATGGCGATACTACTTCGTATACTGACATCGCTTATGATTCATCCGCAACAAATAATTGGGATATATGGATTTTGTACACACACACTCATCGCTTCGGAATTGATTACGATGTGTGGAAGAGAAATACAGATGGTTCGCAAGGCATGCAGATATACGAAGGTTGGTATGATTGGACTTACACATTTAACCAAGGGTATTATGGATGGGGCATTCATGCACCACAGGAACATTTTGAAAATCCGTTTTTAGAAATAAACCCTGTGGAAGGATTGATTCATAAAGCAACGTGGTATAATTACGGCACAGACACTGCCTATTTTGGGTTGACTTCGCAGGATGAAATGATGGTGATGGGTTTTGAATATACGATTGGCGCTCTCATATCTGGCGTAAGCGATTTGCCGAAAAACAATTCTAACGTCAGATTTTATCCAAATCCTTTCAGCGAAAAGACAAACATAGTGATTATGAATGAACGAGTTGGGAATTATGAATTGAAATTATATGATGTATTTGGAAAAGAGGCCGGCAACTATAGCATTCACAATTCAAATTCATTAGTACTTCACAGGGGAAATCTTCCGGGCGGAATTTATTTTTACAAACTCTCTGACGAAAAAAATTCTTCTGTCGCCTCAGGAAAAATTGTGATTACTCAGTAGAAAAAGATTTGTCGTAGGTTTGCGGGCATCTATACTTTATCGGTTATGGATAGCCCGCAAATTGTTTTTAAATACTTTCCCACTCTTTCCGAGAAACAAAAAGAGCAGTTCTCCCAAATGGGCAAACTGTATTCCGATTGGAATTCCAAAATAAATGTCATCTCCCGAAAAGACATTGATAATTTTTACGAACGGCATGTTTTGCATTCTCTGGGAATAGCGAAAGTGATTTCATTCAAACCCAAAAAAAAAATCCTGGATGTGGGAACGGGCGGAGGTTTCCCCGGAATTCCGCTTGCGATATTATTTCCTGAATGTGAATTTCATTTGGTTGATTCAATCGGCAAAAAAATAAAAGTGGTGAATGCGGTAGCGGAGAGTTTAGGATTGAAAAACGTAAGAGGAATATGGTCTAGGGCTGAAGAACTCAATGAGAAATATCATTTCGTCATCAGCCGTGCAGTTACAGAACTTTCAGAGTTTCAAAAATGGATGAAGGGCAAATTCCTTGCTGAGAGTTTCAATGATTTGAAAAATGGAATTCTATATCTGAAAGGAGGAAATATTGAAGAAGGAAGTCACAAGCATGTGGTGAGCGCAGCCGAATCATCACAAGTCACAAGTCAAATCTTTGAACTGAAAAACTATTTCTCAGAAGAGTTTTTTGAAACCAAGAAAGCAGTGTATCTCTCCGCATAACTTATTCTTTGAATTTTTCCAATTGCTTAAACTCTTCTTTTATTTTCTCATTCCATTTTTTCACTGCGGCAATATCCGCGCCTTCATTGGTTTCATCTCTGTAGTCATTGGCCTCTTCTGTCAGATTCTCGGTTGCAGTATTATATTTTCCGCGGAACTCCGCTTCAGGATTTAAACCGAATTTTGTTTCGCTGAACTCTTTGCGAAGTTTTCTCGCATGAACTTCGTAGATGTCAAACAATACCTGATAATACAATAATTCATCTGCAGTTTTTGAATCTGGTGCAATCCAGGATTTTTTCCTGTCCCACACTGCGGCAATTTTAAATTTAGTTTTCTTGAGCGGGTTTGGTTTTTCATAATTTGCCATCAGCATGCAAAACGCTTCTCCGCTCATTCCGTTTTTTGGCTTTCCCTTAAAATCTTGCCACGAAAGAGGTTTGCTTTCTTTCCAGTGCAGGGTGTCGTTCAAATTTTTTGATTGAGAAAAAATTGCGGATGGAAATAATAACAGGAGGAAAAGGTTTTTCATGGGATATTTTTTAATTCAACTCGAATTGCAACTTACTCAAACTCCTGTAAAGCCCATCCGTGATAGCGATGAGTTCTTCGTGCGTACCCGTTTCCACCACTTCTCCTTTGTCAATCACAATTATTTTATTCGCCTTGCGGATGGTGGAAAGGCGGTGTGCAATCACAAAAGAAGTTCTGCCTTCCATTAGTTTTTCCAATGCTTCCTGCACGAGGCGTTCGCTTTCGCTGTCGAGAGATGAAGTGGCTTCATCTAATAAAAGAATAGAAGGGTTTTTCAGCACCGCGCGCGCGATGGCAATTCGTTGACGCTGTCCACCTGATAATTGAATTCCCCTCTCCCCTACTTTCGTTTCAAACTTATCGGGGAAACTTTCAATAAAGTCCAGCGCGTTTGCTTTTCGTGCTGCGTCTTTTATTTCTTCTATGGTGGTATTCGATTTTCCGTAAGCGATATTTTCTTTTATGCTTCCTCCAAACAATAAAACATCCTGCGGAACAATTGCCATCTGTGAACGGAGTTCGGTAAGCGAATAATCCACTGCGTTCTTTCCGTCAATCAGAATTTTTCCGTTGTCGGGATTGTAAAAGCGGAGAATCAAATTTGTGATGGTGGATTTCCCCGCACCGCTCGGTCCGACAATCGCGATGGTTTCTCCTTTATCCGCCTTGAAAGAAATACTTTTCAGCACCTGAAAATCTTTTCGGGATGGATACGAGAAGGAGATATTTTGAAATTCAACTTCACCGTTAAAGCGTGAAACCTTCTTCTCCCCTTTAGGGGCGGGGGCTTGTAGTTCTATATCTTCAATCGGTTCATCCAGCAAATCAAAAACCCGTTCTGTTGCACCCACGGCTCTTTGTATCTGCGCGTATTGCTCGGGCAAACCGCCAATGGAAGCCGCCACCATCACGGTATAAAACAAAAACGACATCATGGCTTCGGGCTGAATCTCATTATCAATTTTCATTTTCACGACATAATAAATCAAATAGACAATTCCACCACCAAGACAAAATATAATGAACGCAAAAAAAGAACCTCTTGCCAGTCCTCCTTTGATTGCCTGCTTTACAATATCTAATGTTGTATTTCCATAGCGCTCGTTTTCATATTTCTCATTCGTAAATGCTTTCACGTTAGCGATGCCCTGCAAAGTTTCTCCGACAATAATATTTGAGTCCGCTACCTTATCCTGAACGCTTCTTGAAATTTTTCTAATCTTTCTTCCAAAAAAAACCGCGAGAAGAGCAAGCACAGGAATAATAGCGAGCATCATCAATGCCAGTTGCCAGGAAGTGAAACAGATAATGGCAATTCCGCCAACAATAATTATACTTTGGCGAATAAATTCAGCGATGCTTGTGGTGAACGTATCTTGTATCTGAGAAATATCCGCGCTTACACGACTGTTCAGTTCAGAAACCTGCCTGCTTGAAAAAAAACTCATCGGCATTCGGATGAGGCGGTTATAAGTCGCCCGCCTCAAGGATGCGAGCATGTTTTCGGTCACATTTACAAAAAGCACAACACGGAAAAATGAAAACACCGCCTGAAAAGCAAAGAGTACAAGAAGTTGGATGCCAACTGTGTTAGCGATTTCAAGGAGTTGTGCGTTGGTAGAATCTGTTTTTCCTATAAGCCCCATCAAATCACCCATCAACTTTGGGAAGATAAGTCCTGTGCTTCCTGTACCGACAAGAAAAAGCATTCCGATAAAAAACTTCCACTTATGTGGACCAATAAACTTAAAAATTCGGGTTGCTTTTCCGAGCGTTTCCCTATTGAGTTTCGCTTTGGGGAGGTCTTCTTTTTTAACGCTTGCCATAAGGAGCGCAAATGTATCTGAAAAATGTATCGGTTTAAAAACATTTCTATCTTTGCTCCCCTTAAAACGAATTACTATGAAACGTACATTTCAGCCCTCACAAAGAAAACGCAGGAACAAGCACGGTTTCCGTGAGCGCATGTCCACTCCCAACGGGCGCAGAGTGGTTAGAGCACGCAGAAGAAGAGGAAGAAAACGTCTCACCGTTTCAAGCGTGAAGAGGCATAAAAGATAAGAGCCCCTTCCCTAAAGGGAGATAAAACAAAAAGCAAATTCAAAAGAGCACTTTCTCCCTCTCCTGAAGGAGAGGGTTGGGGTGAGGCAGCAAATGAAAAAACTCAGCAATCCATATTTAATTCCGTTCGCTGGTCTAAAAAGTGGAGAGCATAATTTTGATTATGTAATTGATGATGCTTTTTTTAAAGAGCGTGAGTATTCCGAAGTTCAACATGCGAAGATTAAAACGAACGTAACACTCAACAGGGAAATAAATATTCTTGTGTTTGACATAAGAATGGAAGGAACTATCAACGTGATGTGCGACCGATGCGGAGATGCTTTTGATTTTCCTGTATGGGGAGAAAAAAAACTCATTGTGAGTTTGACGAATGACCGGTTTGAAGATGATGACATAGTTTCTATCCCGCTTGATTCTTATGAAATAGATATTTCGCAGAACTTGTACGAATATGCTACACTGCTTCTTCCTCAGCGAAGAATTCATCCGGACAAAGAAGACGGAACCAGCGGATGCAACTCCGAAGCGTTGAAAATACTGAACAAACTTTCTGAGAAAAAAGGAGAAGAAAATATTGACCCAAGATGGGAAGCATTAAAAAATATTAAACAGAACTAATAATTTATAATTGATAATTCATAATTTCTATCTACCATGCCAAATCCAAAACGAAGACACTCCAAAAGCCGTTCGCGCAAACGCAGAACACATTACAAAGCAATTGCTCCTACGCTTTCAAACTGTTCCAACTGCGGAGCGCCTATCCTCATGCACCGCGTGTGTCAGGATTGCGGTTACTATCGCGGAAAACAGGTGATTGAAAAAACCATTGCAGCGTAAAAGTTTTGAGGGTTGGGCTATTGAGTTGATGAGTTAAACTCATTCCCTCAACCACTCAATAACTCTATAACTATTTATGAGAATCGGACTCGATGTAATGGGTGGTGATTACGCACCAAAAGCGGTGATTGCCGGTGCTGTGCTTGCAATGAAAGAACTTCACAAGGGCGTCATTGTTCTTATTGGCGATAAGAAAAAAATTCACGAGGAGTTAAAAAAGTTTGACATTCCCTCTGATAAGTATGAAATTGTTCATGCGCCAGATGTAATTGGTATGGCGGAGTCCCCCATAAGGGCATTTACGCAAAAACCACATTCAAGTATTGCCGTTGGATATCATCTCCTTATGGAGAAAAAAATAACTGCGTTTGCGAGTGCAGGTAATACGGGAGCCATGTTAGTTGGCGCAATGTATTCTATAAAAACTATTCCCGGAGTAATTCGTCCATGCCTAACTTCCATCCTTCCGAAAGAAAGCGGAAAGGTTGGTGTACTGCTGGATGTTGGTGCGAATGCCGATTGTAAACCCGATGTGCTTTACCAATTTGGAATTCTTGGCTCGCTTTACGCGGAACATGTTTATGGAATAAAAAATCCGAGAGTCGGTTTGATGAACATTGGAGAAGAAGGCGGAAAGGGAAATTTGGTTTCGCAGGCGGCTTATGACATTATGAAAACTACCAAGCAATTTCATTTCATCGGAAACGTGGAAGGGAATGATTTGTTTAATCCAAAAGCAGATGTGGTGGTGTGCGAAGGGTTCACGGGCAATGTCATCATCAAACAGGCAGAAGCAATGTTCGAAATCATGAGCAAGCGCCATTTGCTCGATTCATTTTTTCATCGCTTCAACTATGAAATTTACGGAGGAAGTTCTATTCTTGGCGTGAATGGCGCGGTGGTGGTAGGGCATGGAATTTCTAACGAAGTGGCGATAAAAAATATGATTATGCTCGCGAAAAATGTTGCCGAGACAAAACTTTCCGAGAAAATCAGGAATGCTTTTGAATACGTTTAAGAACTCTTCCTTCCTCTCTCTTTCCTGTTTACTTTTTGTTATTACATTCGTAAACTTCTTTTATGAAAATTCAAGCCGCTATAACTGCTGTTCACGGATATGTTCCCGACTATGTACTCTCCAACGAGGTTCTCGAAACAATGGTGGAAACGAACAGTGAATGGATTGAAACAAGAACGGGAATTAAAGAAAGAAGAATCCTCAAAGGCAAAGGACTCGGCACATCCGACATGGCAGTGGAAGCCATCAACAAACTACTAAAGAAGAAAAAAATTTCTCCGGAAGAAATTGACATGATTATTGTCGGCACCGTTACGCCCGACCATGTTTTTCCTTCCACATCAAACATCATCTGCGATAAACTTGGCGCAAAGAACGCTTGGGGCTATGATATTTCCGCTGCATGCTCAGGATTTCTTTACGCGCTTGAAACGGGAAAACAATTCATTGAAACAGGTAAATGCAAAAAAGTAATTGTTGTCGGAGCGGATAAAATGTCTGCCATCACTGATTATACTGACCGTTCAACGTGTATTATTTTTGGCGATGGCGCTGGAGTAGTTTTGCTCGAACCGAATACGGAAGGATACGGAATCATTGATTCGATTCTGAGAGCAGATGGGAGCGGAAGAAAATATCTTTTTCAGAAAGGTGGTGGCTCGGTTCACCCGTCCACCATACGTTCGGTTGCAAATCACGAACATTTTGTTTATCAGGAAGGGCAGGCGGTTTTCAAATTTGCTGTGAAAGGAATGGCGGATGTTTCTGCGGAAATTATGGAGCGCAATAATTTAAAAGGCGAAGATGTGGCGTGGCTTGTTCCACATCAGGCAAATAAAAGAATCATTGATGCAACCGCAAGAAGAATGAATGTCGGCAGTGAAAAAGTGATGCTCAACATTCAACGCTACGGAAATACTACCTCAGGAACCATTCCTCTCTGCCTTTGGGATTACGAAAAGCAAATGAAGAAAGGAGATAATATTATTCTTTCCGCATTCGGAGGCGGGTTTACATGGGGAGCGATTTATTTTAAATGGGCGTACGATACAAAGTAATTTCAGATGCTTCACAAAACGAGAGGCATTATTCTCCGCACAGTTGATTATTCCAACACAAGCATCATCACAAAAATTTATACGGAGCAGTTCGGCATTCAGAGTTATTTGATTAAGGGCGCGAAAAGAAAAAAAGCATCCGTTAAAGCGAATTTATTTCAACCGTTTTCATTACTGGAATTAGTCGTTTACAAAAAAGAAAAAAAACAATTGCAAACGCTGAAAGAAGCAAGACCAGAAATTCATTTCTCTTCCATTCCGCACGAACCTGCAAAAATTTCCATTCTGTTTTTTCTGAATGAAGTGCTGCTCAAATGCCTGCAGGAAGAAGAAAAGAATCCTGAACTTTTTTCTTTTCTGCACGAAACCATTCAAACGCTGGATTCGTCAGAAAAAAATTACAGTAATCTTCATTTGATTTTTCTTTTGCGCTTTTCTAAGTTTCTCGGATTTTTTCCTCAAGGAAATTTTTCTGAAACGGCTTCTGTTTTTGATTTGAGGGAAGGGATTTTCATAAGAGAAGAGCCCAGGCATCCTGATTTTCTGAGAAAAGAAAACAGCAAACTGCTGAGCAAACTCATCTTCAGTACTTATTATGCGATGGGCGGTTTGACTTTTTCCGGTAAGGAAAGAAAAACCCTTCTTGACATATTGCTGCATTTCTATCAACTGCATCTTTCACGCATGGGAAGCATTTCGTCCCACAAAGTGCTGGAGCAAGTCTTTAAATAATTTTTTCTACATTTACATTGTTCAGCCACAACATCAACAAAAAAAATACATCATGAAAAAACTTTACACAATTTTAGTGTCCTCCTTCGTAGTATAGCTGGCAAATGCCGCAATAATCGGAATCACAGTGCAGGCATCTTCCTTTAATCCTTCAGTTGTTAATAATGCGATATGCGGAGACACTATTGTTTGGGTATGGGGCAACTCGGGCTCACACACAACCACATCAACCACCATCCCAACTTGCGCTACGCCATGGGATAACCCAATTAGCGTGGCCTCTTTTTCATTTGCAATTACTGTTCCATGCGCAGGAACGTATAATTATAAATGCACTCCGCATGGCTTTACAGGTGTGATTACTGTTACATGTGGCAGTGGGGTAGCAAACACCAGTAATAATTTTTCATCTTCAGCGTTTCCTAATCCTTGTATGAATAAACTCACTATTGAGTTTTCAGATGTGGACCTGATTTCTATTTATAATGTTGTCGGAGAAAACATAAAAACAATTGTCGTTCAGAACGGACAAACCAAAGCAGAAATTAACGCTGCTGATTTCAGAGAAGGGATTTATTTTTACGCTATCCTCAAGGAAGGAGTAGTCATTGAGACGAGAAAGATTGTGAAGAACTGACTTGCGAATTTTAAAAAAAAGTCCGGGCGGTTTTGTCTGGGCTTTTTTATTTGAATAAGTTTGAAACAGGCGCTACTCCAATCCCCGGAAAATCATTCAGAATAATTTTCCCTTCAGAAAATTTCACGCCATCAAAATAATCTTCTTTTATTAAAAGTGGGCCATCAAGGTCAATCCAGTCGGCAAGAGGGGCAAGTTGCGCTGCCGCTGAAACCCCGCAGGTAGATTCAGACATACAGCCAAGCATTATTTGCATTCCTGTTTTTCTTGCTTGCAAAATCATTTTCTGTGCTTCATGAAGTCCTGTGCATTTCATCAGTTTAATATTAATTCCGCTATAGGCGCCTTTTATTTTTTCCAAATCAGCAAATCGTTGAACCGCTTCATCGGCAATGATTGGAATAGGACTTTGTGAAGTGAGCCACGCGATGTCATCTGTGTTTTCTTTCGGCATTGGCTGTTCAATGAGAAGCACCTTTTTTTCGGAAAACCAATGAATCATTTCCAAAGCAAAATATTTATCTTTCCACCCTTCGTTTACATCTACAAAAATTTCTTTATCGGTATGCTTGCGGATTTCTTCAACGAGTTTTTTGTCATCAGCAGAACCCAATTTCACTTTCAGGATTTTATACTCCCTTGCCTCTTCTACCCTATTTTGAATTCCGTTTGGTTCATCTATAGGAATTGTATAAGCGGTAAAAATATTTTTTTGTTTATCAGCACCGAATAGTTCATGGGAGGGTTTGTTCTGAAGTTTTCCTATTAAATCATGAAGGGCAATATCAATCGATGCTTTTGCGGCTGTATTTCTATTCTCTATGTTATCAACTTCTAACAGAATGGTGTCTGCATCTGCTATAGTAGAAAACTTCTGCAAAACCTTTTCTGCCTTAGAAAGAAATTTCAAAACTGTTTCATGGTTTTCGCCAAGGTACGGAGGCATGGCTGCTTCTCCATAACCGAAAATCCCATTTTGCTCCAACCGTGTAAAAACAACAGGAGTTGAATCCCTGCTTCCGTGCGCGATGGAAAACGGGCGTTTGAATTTTAAGATATGAGGAACAAAAAAAAGTTTCACTACGAAATAAAATTGTAAGTTTGCCTTCACAAAACAACAACAAAATTCAATATGAAAAAATTCTTTTTATTTGTCGCAAGCATCTCTGTCCTCTCGTTTGCTGGTTGCGGAAACGGAAAAACCGATGATCCAAATGTAGGAGTTCCGCAGGGAATGGTTGCTGCCGACCTGAGCGAGCAGGGGCTTTCTGTCGTGTTAAATGTTCCTGATTCAACAGTCGGTCCGCTTGAAATTATTTCAAACGCACAAGGCGGTGCTGATCTGAAAGTGGGAAAGAACTTTCAGATAACTATTACGGAAGGCGCAGGAGATTTTGAGATGAAGAAAAATGACATCACTACCGATGCAGTAAGAAAATTTGTAAAGTATATTGTTGAAGAACCTAACGCGCTCGTTTGGGAATGGCAGATTGAAGGCATGGAGCCCGAGTTTCACTTTTATGCTGTGGTGAAGGCAGGAGAAAAATCTTTTGAAGTGCGGGATGTGGAAGGAGAAATATTTTCTGAGAAAGCCGCCACTCAAATGCTGGATGCCGCAAAAAGCATTCGTTTGAAAGTTGCAAAGGCGGAATCGTAATATTATTTTCTCTAAATCAAGAAAGGCGCCCCGATAATTATCAGGACGCCTTTTCTTTTACCAAACAAACAACATGCAGAATTTTCCTGCAGGAATTTTTTATTTAAAACTTAAATCCGAGCGTCATTGACACACTTGAACTTTTTGAAGTGTTCTCAGATGGCGAGATATCAGACGCATCGTAGAAATAATAATTGTCTGTTGTTTGTGAAAGCACATACGCAAAGTCAAGGAAAAAATTTTCTTCGCGGAAACCGATGCCTGCGGAATAATCCATGCGGTAACTATTGTCATTTCCTGTTCCGCTTTTGAACGGACTGCTGTAATACGCTGCCCCAGCGCGAATACTCATCGGTGCTAATTTCCATTCCGTTCCGAAGCGGATGTTATTCCCTTCCATATATTTTGCTCTGATTGCTTTGTTCTCATTGAGGTATTTGTATTTATCGGCACTCAACGATGCGGATGGGTAATCCACAAATTCATAATCAACTCCAACCAATCCTATTTTCTTTATGACAAAACCAATGCTGCCGATAGCGCGCATAGGGGTTACTAAAGAGTAATCAAATAATCCTGTGGGAGATTCTGAGGAAAAATCTTCACTAGGATTTGTAAAATGCGTGGTCATGCTACTGCTCCAGTCATCATGCATGTTAAAATAAGTTGGCGAGTGAAACGCACCGCCCACGCGAACCCAGTCAGCAGGTTTGTAAATCATTCCGAATTTTAAATTGAAGCCAACGCCTGTAGTGCGTAAATCCTGATTCAGTTCAAATGATTTGAAACCATTCAGCGCATTTGTATCGGCTGTTTCCTGGTAATTTGATTCTTCGTTATAGCGGATGTTTGGAATGCCGATTGTCATTCCCATATAAAGTTTGTCGTCATAATTTCCTCCGAGCGTAAAAACTGTTTCGCCCATTGAACCGCTGGAAGTAACTTGCTTGCTTTGCTCTTCTCCATAAGTTCCCTGCATGTGATGCCAATAATTTCCAAGCGTATCTCCAAAGATGGCATTTGAATTCAGAGCGAGTTGTGTTCCAAACTGATCCATTGCGCTCGTATCTCCTCCAACATTCATCGCATCTGAAACATAAATATCCAACAGAGAAGTTGAGTCATTTTTTCCTGTCATGGAAATCCTGCTGTTAAAATTATTCAGGCGGTTGTAACCAAAGCCAAACATGATTCCCTTCCAGGCCTTTTTTGTTTCTGGCTCATAATACGCGAGAACAATTCCCGCGTTACTGAAGTTTACATTGTATTTGTAATCATCCAGCATATTTCCTTTGAAGTTTGAAGTAGTTTTCTTACTGAAGAAACCAGGAGTAAACGCAAACTCACTTCTTCTGTAGATAGCAATTCCCGCTGGATTTGTTGAGAGCACAGAAAAATCTCCGCCCAGTGCTCCGAAGGCCCCTGACATTGCAGAGAAGCGAGCCGTTCCACCGAAATTTAATTGAGAATATCTGAGCGCATCTATTTCGTTTTGAGCGAAGGAGAGAGTGGAAAAAAACACCCCTCCCATTGTAAGCATGAATATTTTTTTCATACGCTTCGGTTTTTTGATTTCTGTTTAGGAAATTTTATCGGTGTTTAAATCCGCCTGATGACTTGGAACCACCAGAACTTCCGCCTGAACTATGACCTCCGCCACCGCCAGAAGATTTTGGTGTGCTGTAACTTGGTGAAGGAGAACTTTTCGGGGTGCTGTAGTTCTTAGGAGCATCGTTACTCTTCGGAGCGCTATAGTTGTTGTTCTTCGGTGCGTCATAACTCTTGGGCGTACTGTGATTATTGTGCTTCGGAGTATCGTAGTTTTTGGGCGCATCATAATTCTTTGGTGTGTCGTAATTCTTTGGAGTATCATAGTTCTTTGGGGCATCATAACTCTTGGGCGTGTCATAGTTTTTTGGAACATCATTGTTCTTGGGCGTATCATAATTTTTAGGAGTGCTGTATGTGTTAGGGTTCATTGGTCTCGGCTCACTCTGATTTGAATTCCCTCCTTTAGGCACATCCACATTCAGGGGCTTGGGCAAATTGTTCAGGTTGGAATTAGTGTTTCCTTTAGGAGTTAATACAACATTCGGATTAGAAACATTCGGATTCATCGGACGAGGATCGCTTGTATAAGTGTTACCCGAAGTATTTCCTTTCCCAGGCGTAGAAACATCAACAGGATTTAGATTTGGATTCATTGGGCGAGGGTCGCTTGTAACTGAAGTTCCTGAATTGTGCCCGACTGTTCCACCGCTGATAACCGTAGGATTTATGTTTGGTTTTACCGGACGCGGAGTGCTTTGATGAGAACCGCCAATTGTTACAGGAGTAAATGCTGATAGTTCGGCAGTTTCAAATTTTATTCCGTGAGAAGAAAGTGCGTTGCCGTTTGACTGAGTGGTGTTTCCGCGCGGTCCGTAATAATATCCGCTGTTGTCGTAACTATTGTAGTAATAGTTGTTCGCCATTCCATTATAGTAGCCATTGTTATATCCGTTCCAGTAGCCATCCCAGTAGCCATTGTTGTATCCGTTATTATATCCCCATCCATAGCCATTTCCATATCCGCCGTATCCCCAGCCATTACCGCAATGATTTCCTCCCCATCCATTGTAGCCCCAGCCATTATTCCATCCACATCCACCACCCCATCCTGCATAACAGTATGATTGAGGATAATAGTTGTAGGAATAATAACTTGGTCCCCACCAGTTGTAGCCGAGGTAAACACTCAAACCCCAGTGATGCGGATTGCCTGAATACCAATAAGAGTTGGAATAGTAATTATCATAATATCCGTAAGAAGACACAGGGTGATAAAACCTTTTCATGCGCACAGCATATTCATAATCATAGTAATCATCGTAATCAAAATCGCTGTCGTAATATTTGTTGGTGACGTAGGTGTTTCCTTTTTCATCCTGCTCTACAGCCGTGCTGTTGGGCTGCTTCTCTTCAGAAGAAGTAAATTGTTCAGGATTAGAACTTTTTTGTTCTGGCGCAGCAGTAGTGGTTTTATTTTCACTCACAGTTTGTGTTTGCACGGGTTTATCCTTTGAAGAAGCATACACATCATCACTGTTAGTGCTGGCGGTTTGCTGCGTGGAAGAGCAGTTGCTGAAAAGAACTGCTGCCGCGAAGAGGTTTGCTAAGGTTTTCATGATATTGGTTTTTTTAGTTTGACGATTTTATTGTTTGATTTGTTACTGAACTCTTTAATCTTTTAGTTTTGCTGTTTGTATTACAAATGTACTTTGTATTTGGAATTTTACAAACATCGTACCACAATTGTTAATTTCTGTTAATAAGCGAAAAATGGCTAAAGATTTACCAAAAAGAAGCGAAAACTACTCAGAATGGTATAACCAGATTGTGATTAAAGCGGATTTGGCTGAGCATTCTGCCGTGAGGGGGTGCATGGTCATCAAGCCATACGGGTTTGCCATTTGGGAAAAGATGCAGGCAGCGCTCGATAAAATGTTCAAGGATACAGGACATGTGAACGCCTATTTCCCGCTGTTTGTTCCGAAGAGTTTTTTGGAAAAAGAAGAAGGACATGCCGAAGGTTTTGCCAAAGAATGTGCAGTGGTTACGCATTACCGTTTGAAAGCAGACCCTGACCACAAAGGAAAACTGATTGTTGACAAAGACGCAAAACTGGAAGAAGAATTAATTGTTCGTCCGACATCTGAAGCAATTATCTGGAACACATACAAAGGTTGGATTCAATCGTATCGTGATTTACCTCTTCTGATAAATCAATGGGCGAACGTGGTGAGATGGGAAATGCGTACAAGATTATTTCTTCGCACAGCGGAATTTTTATGGCAGGAAGGACATACCGCGCACGCAACGCAACAGGAAGCAATTGCTGAAGCAGAAAAAATGCTGGGCGTGTATGCTGACTTTGCGGAAAACTTTTTGGCGCTTCCTGTTTTGAAAGGAGTGAAGACAGCGAATGAGCGTTTCGCTGGCGCATTGGAAACATATTGCATCGAAGCACTGATGCAAGACGGCAAAGCATTGCAATGCGGCACTTCACATTTCCTCGGACAGAATTTTGCCAAAGCATTTGATGTAAAGTTTTCCAGCAAAGAAGGAAAGTTAGATTATGTGTGGGCAAGTTCATGGGGAGTTTCAACTCGATTGATGGGCGCGCTGGTGATGGCGCATTCGGACGATGAAGGGTTAGTGCTTCCGCCAAAACTTGCACCGATACAGGTAGTGATTATTCCGATTTACAAAAAGGAAGAAGAATTAAAATTAGTTTCTGAAAAAGCGTTACAGATAAAAAAGGATTTGGAGGTAAAAGGGATTTCTGTGAAGTATGATGACAGCGACAACCGTTCTCCTGGATGGAAGTTTGCGGAATATGAATTCAAAGGAGTGCCTGTGAGAATTGCAATTGGTCCACGCGATTTGCAGAATGAATCTGTGGAGTTAGCAAGAAGAGATACGCGCACAAAAGAAATTGTGAAGCAAAATGAATTAGTTGCGAAAGTGGAACACCTGATGATAGAAATTCAGGACAATCTTTACAATAAAGCCCTTGCCTTCAGAAAAGAAAATATGCACAACGTGGATTCATACAATGATTTTAAAAAAGCAATTGAGAAAGGCGGATTTGTTCTCGCGCACTGGGATGGTTCTCCCGAAACAGAAGAAAAAATAAAAGAAGATACGAAAGCGACTATCCGCTGTATTCCGATTGATGGAAAGAAAGAAAACGGAAAGTGCATTCTCACTGGAAAGCCCTCACAACAGAGAGTTGTGTTTGCGATGGCATATTAATCAAAAAACATTTTTGTTGTTCACGTTAGGGATAGTAGCGAAAATCCTTTTTGCTTCAAAAAGATTGTAGCGGATAGCCCGATCCGAATGAAATGAGGCGAACGCCCACATCTCTTTTCTCCTCTATTAAATTATCTTTGCGCTCTTTTTTATGGTATCAGTAAACGACATAACAGTTCACTTTGGCGGGCGCACGCTGTTCGAGGATATTTCTTTCCTTATTAATAAGCAGGACAGGATTGGTTTGGCGGGAAGGAACGGCGCGGGAAAATCCACGCTGCTGAAAATTATCGCAGGCGAGCAGGGCTGCGACAGCGGTGAATGCACCAAGCCGAATAATTTTACCATCGGCTATCTTCCGCAGGATATGTCGCCTAATCTCGGCAAAACAGTTTTTGACGAAACTGCTTCCGCGTTCAGCGAAGTACAGGCTCTGGAGAAAAAAATCGCGCACGTGAACGAACAGATTGCCACGCGCACTGATTATGAATCGGACGCGTATATGCAACTCATTCATGATTTACATGATTACAGCGAGCGGCTAAATACACTGGGCGGTTATTCTCTTCATGCCGATATTGAAACTACTTTACTTGGTTTAGGTTTTGAGCGCACAGATTTCAACCGCATGATGGATGAGTTCAGCGGGGGATGGAGAATGAGAGTGGAGATTGCGAAACTTCTGCTGATGAAACCTGATTTGCTTTTGCTGGACGAACCCACGAATCACTTGGACATTGAATCCATTCAGTGGCTCGAAGATTTTCTGAAAAATTATTTTGGCGCGGTGGTGATGGTGTCGCATGACAAAGCATTTTTGGATAACATCACCGTACGCACTATTGAAATCACGATGGGAAGGATTTACGATTACAAAGGCAACTATTCAAAATATGTGCGCCTGAGAAAAGAACGGAAGGAATCGCAGATTGCTTCTGCAAAAAACCAGCAGAAGTACATTGACAAGACCAAGGTGCTCATTAATAAATTCCGTGCGAAAAAAGACAAAGCGGCATTCGCGCAGTCGCTCATAAAAAAACTGGACAAACTGGAAATTGTGGAAGTGGACGAAGACGATACATCCAGCATCAAATTTAAATTTCCTCCCGCACCGCGCTCCAGCAGAATGGTGGTGACTGCGGAAGAGGCGAAGAAACAATACGGTGAGAAAGTAATTTTCTCTCACGTGAATTTTAAAATTGAACGCAAAGACAGAATAGCATTTGTCGGAAGGAACGGAGAAGGAAAAACCACGATGAGTCGATTAATAGTGGGCGAAGAAAAATTTGATGGCTCACTGAAAGTCGGGGACTCGGTTGAGATTGGATATTACGCGCAGAATCAGGCAGAGATTTTAAATGGAGAGAAAACTGTTTTTGAAACCATTGATGAGTCGGCTAAAGGTGACAGCAGAAAAAACATTCGCGCCATTCTCGGCTCGTTTCTTTTTGGCGGGGATGATGTGCAGAAAAAAGTGAAAATCCTCAGCGGTGGAGAAAAAGGAAGATTGGCGATGTGTAAACTTTTGCTTCAGCCGCATTCTTTATTAGTGTTGGATGAACCGACAAACCATTTGGACATGCGCTCCAAAGATGTGCTCAAGCAGGCGCTGATGCAATATGACGGAACGCTGATTCTTGTTTCTCACGACCGGGATTTTCTGCAAGGGCTCACCAATCGCGTGTTTGAATTCCGAGGAGGAAATGTTAAACAGCATTTTGGGGATGTGAATGAATATTTACGCGATAGGAAAGTAGGTTCGTTCAGGCAGATAGAACAAGAGGTAAAAAGTAATAAGGCAGAAGGCAAAAGGGAAGAGAGTCCGAATGAAAAAGACAAAGACGAAAAAAAGAAAAAAGAAAATCAATTCAAAGAAATCCAAAACCAGATTTCAAAACATGAACGAAGAATTGAAAAACTTGAAAGCGAGATAAAAGCCATTGACGAAAAACTCATGCACCCTGAGGCATACGCTGAAATAGTAAACAACAAAGATACTTTTGCCAATTACGAAAAACTGAAAAAACAATTGGAAGAAGAAATAAAGAAGTGGGAGGAATTGCAAGGGAAAATTGCGATATAAAAAACTTTTTTACCTTTGCCAATCAAATGAAAATTCAATCACATAACCATCATCATTCCCTCGCACAGGCGAGCCGATGAGGTTTTGTGTTTAACACACTATAAATCAAATCAGGGCTTGCCGAAACGCAAGCCTTTTTTATTTTAAGTAATTTCAAATTATGGAAACCAAACTCAAAATAGCAATTCAGAAATCGGGGCGCCTCTACGAAGATTCGATAAAGATTCTTCGCGAGTCAGGCATTGAACTCAGCAACGGGCTAAATAAATTACGCGCGGAGGCGTTCAACTTTCCGCTGGAAGTTTTGTTCTTGCGCGATGACGATATTCCGCAATACGTTGAAGACGGTGTTGCCGATGCGGGAATTGTTGGCGAAAATATTATTTATGAAACCAATAAAAAACTGAAAGTGGTGGAGAAACTCGGTTTTGGAAAATGCCGTTTGTCCATTGCTGTTACGAAGAACGCGGAATACAAATCCATCAAAGAACTTCGCGGAAAAAAAATCGCAACGAGTTATCCTGTGATTCTTTCGAAATACCTGAAGAAGAAAAAAGTGGAAGCAAAAATTGAAACAGTTAGCGGTTCGGTGGAGATTGCGCCCAGCGTAGGTCTTGCCGATGCGATTTGCGATTTGGTGAGTTCGGGAAGCACTTTATTTATGAATGGTTTGAAAGAAACGGAAGTGATTATGCGCTCAGAAGCGGTTTTTGTTTCTGGAGCAAAATTGGAAAAAGAAAAATCCGCTATTCTGAAAAGACTTTTGTTCCGAATAAAGGCTGTAAAAAAATCCCGTCACAACAAATATGTTTTACTGAACGCTCCGAATGAAAAATTAGATGCGATTTGTAAAATTCTTCCCGGAATGAGGAGTCCGACCATTCTTCCGCTGGCAGAAAAAGGGTGGAGTTCGGTTCATTCGGTGATTGACGAAGAAAAATTCTGGGAAATCATAGAGCAATTAAAAGAAAATGGCGCGCAGGGGATACTTGTGATTCCAATTGAAAAGATGATCGTATGATGCAGGTAATAAAATATCCGCAACGAAAGGATTGGGAGGAAATTCTCTTGCGACCGGCTATTGATAATTCTTCATTGGAGAATTCTGTTTCTACGATTCTGAACGATGTAAAAGAGAATGGGGACAGGGCTTTGAAAAAATACTCTCTGCTGTTTGATAAAGTGGAATTGAATTCGCTTGAAGCAACAAAACAGGAATTTTCCGAAGCGGAGAAAAAAGTTTCCAACCAATTAAAATCTGCCTTTCATGTCGCAAAAAAAAATATTGAAAAGTTTCACCTTGCGCAGAAAGAAAAAATAAAAGTGATAGAAACAACCAAAGGCGTTAAGTGCTGGAGGAAATCTGTTCCGATTGAAAAGGTCGGGCTGTACATTCCTGGCGGAAGCGCGCCTTTGTTCTCTACCATATTAATGCTCGGCATTCCCGCAAAGATTGCCGGATGTAAAGAAATTGTTCTGTGTACGCCCGCCTCACACCCTTCCATATTATATGTAGCAAAGTTGGTCGGCATTAAAAAAGTTTTCAAAGTCGGAGGCGCGCAGGCGATTGGTGCGATGGCGTACGGAACGGAAACAATTCCAAAGGTTAATAAGATTTTTGGTCCGGGAAATCAGTATGTGACCTGTGCAAAACAATTAATTCAGAAAAATGGAATCGCAATTGACATGCCCGCTGGACCATCTGAAGTGGCAGTGCTGGCGGATGAAAGTTGCGTTCCATCTTTTGTCGCTTCTGATTTGCTTTCGCAAGCAGAACACGGAGCAGACTCGCAGGTGATTTTGGTAACGACAAAAGAAAAAATAATTTCAGAAGTTCAGATTGAAATTTCAAAGCAATTTAAACTTCTTCCGAGAAAAGAAATAGCAACAAAGTCGTTGGAAAACAGCAAAGCAATTCTCGTAAAGAATAAAAACGAAGCGATGGATTTGCTGAATGAATATGCGCCCGAACATTTAATTCTTTCCTGCAAGGATGCGGATAAACTTTCTTTGAAAGTTATAAATACGGGCTCTGTATTCCTTGGAAATTATTCTCCAGAAAGCGCAGGGGATTATGCTTCGGGAACCAATCACACACTTCCAACAAACGGGTATGCGAAATCTTACAGCGGAGTTTCGCTGGATAGTTTTGTTAAGAAAATTACTTTTCAGAAACTTTCGAAAGATGGATTGAAAAAAATTGGAAAAGCAGTTGAGTTAATGGCTGAAACGGAAGGATTGCAGGCACACTCAAATGCAATTAAACTAAGAACAAAAAATCTGTGACAATCAGTGTAATCTGTGGCGATGTTTGACTTAAATAAAATACTGCGCGAGAACATAAAAAATCTTGTTCCTTATTCATCCGCACGCGATGAATTCAAAGGAGAGGCAAGTATTTTTTTGGACGCGAATGAAAATGCCTATGGTTCTCCGTTGGAACAAAATTTTAACAGATATCCAGACCCGCTTCAGATAAAACTTAAAGAAAAGATTTCCAAAATCAAAGGCGTTCCAGTAAAAAATATTTTTCTCGGAAACGGAAGCGATGAAGTGATTGATATTTTATATCGCGCGTTTTGCAATCCTGGCAATGACAATGTGATTCTAACTCCTCCCACGTATGGAATGTTTGAAGTGTCGGCAAATATTAATGATGTGGGAGTAAAAAAAGCTCCGCTTACTGCTGATTTTCATTTGTATACGGAAGGAATTTCCGAAGCAGTTGACAACAATACGAAACTGATTTTTATCTGCTCACCAAACAATCCTACAGGAAATTCTCCTGGCCGCGAAGACATTGAATTCATCCTGAACAATTTTGATGGCATTGTGGTGATTGACGAAGCGTATATTAATTTTTCGAAGCAAAAAAGTTTCACGACCGAACTTGCTGAGTACCCGAACTTAGTTGTGATGCAAACGCTTTCGAAAGCATGGGGAATGGCAGGACTTAGGGTGGGAATGGCGTTCGCCAGCGAGGAAATTATTGCTGTATTTAATAAAATCAAACCTCCCTATAATATTAATTCATCTTCGCAGGAATTAGCGATGAAAGCGCTGGATAATATTGATCAGGTGAATAACTGGATTAAGGAAATCGTGAATGAAAGAGAAAAATTGGCAAAGTCTCTTGCGGATTTCCCTTTTGTACAAAAAGTATTTTCCAGTGATGCAAACTTTCTTTTAACAAAAACGAATGAACCGAAAAAACTTTATAATTATCTTGTCACAAAGAAAATTATCGTGCGCGACAGAAGCAATGTTGCGCTATGCGAAGGATGTTTGCGTATCACTGTCGGAACAAAAGAAGAAAACAGAAAACTTATTGAAGCATTAAATCAATACAAATGAAAAAAGTTTTATTTATAGACCGCGATGGCACAATCATCGTGGAACCGCCTGTCAGTTTCCAGATTGACTCGCTGGAGAAATTGGAATTTCTTCCACAGGTAATTACTTCTCTGAGAAGAATTTCAGATGAATTGGATTTTGAACTGGTGATGGTTTCCAACCAGGACGGACTCGGCACAAAAAAATATCCTAAGAAAGCATTTGACCTTGTTCAGGGGAAAATGATGGCCACATTAAACAATGAAGGAATAAATTTCTCCGCCATTCATATTGATAAGTCATTTGAAAAAGATAATTCTCCAAACCGAAAACCAAAAACAGGGATGCTGAAAAAATATCTGAATGGAAATTACGATTTAAAAAACTCTTTTGTGATTGGAGATAGAATTACTGATTTGCAACTGGCGAAAAACCTCGGTTCGAAAGCAATTCTTATTCGAAATGATTTGAATAAAAAAATGAAAATTTCTTCTGAGTTCAATTCGGTGCTTGTTCTTGATGCGAAAAACTGGAATGAGATTTATCAGTTCTTTCAAGCGCCTTCAAGAAAAATATCTCACACGAGAAAAACAAAAGAGACGGATATCACCATTGAATTAGATATAGATGGAAAAAGGAAATCCAAAATATTCACAGGACTTTCTTTCTTCGACCACATGCTGGAGCAGATTGCAAAGCACGGGAATATTAATCTCAACATTTCTGCAAAAGGAGATTTGCATATTGACGAGCACCACACGATTGAAGATGTGGGAATTGCATTAGGCGAAGCCTTTTCAAAAGCGCTGGGCGATAAACGAGGAATTGAACGCTACGGATTCTGTCTGCCGATGGATGATTGCCTCGCGCAAGTCGCGCTGGATTTTGGCGGACGCAATTGGATCGAATGGCAAGCGGAATTCAAACGAGAGAAAATTGGTGAGATGCCAACGGAAATGTTTTTCCATTTCTTCAAATCGTTTTCGGACACTTCAAAATGCAATCTGAACATAAAAGCAGAAGGCACCAACGAGCACCACAAGATAGAAGCCATCTTCAAAGCATTTGCGAAAGCGATTAAAATGGCAATAAAGCGCGATGCGAATAATATGAGTCTGCCTTCTACGAAAGGAACATTGTGAAAGTCGTTATCATAAAATACAACGCAGGCAATGTGCAATCTGTTCTGTTTGCGCTGGAGAGAATTGGTGTGAAAGGAATATTGTCCGACAATCCTCAGGAAATTATTTCTGCCGATAAGGTAATTTTTCCCGGAGTGGGTGAAGCAAGTTCTGCCATGAAATATCTGAAAGAAAAAAAACTTGATGAAGTGATTAAGAACTTGAAACAACCAGCGCTTGGGATTTGTCTGGGCATGCAACTCATGTGCAAGCATTCGGAAGAAGGCAATACAGATTGTTTGGGAATCATAGATTCAACCGTAAAGAAATTCCCCTTTAACAAAGGGGGTCAGGGGGTTGTAAAAGTTCCGCAAATAGGATGGAACAATATTTTTGATTTGAAAGGAAAACTATTTGATGGCTTGAAGGAAAATGAATATATGTATTTTGTTCATGGTTATTATGCGGAGTCAGGCAACGATACCATTGCAAAGACAAATTACATTCTTGAATACAGTTCCGCATTGCACAAAAATAATTTCTATGGCGTTCAATTCCATCCTGAGAAATCCTCAGATGCCGGGCAAAAGATCCTTGAGAACTTCCTGAAATTATGATCGAGATCATTCCTGCCATAGATATTATTGATGGGAAGTGCGTGCGCCTTTCCCAGGGAGACTATGCCAAAAAAAAGATTTATAATGAAAAACCTTTGGAAGTCGCCAGACAATTTGAAGATGCGGGCATAAAGCGTTTACACTTAGTTGATTTGGACGGAGCCAAACAAGGCAAAGTCATAAACCTTAATGTGCTGGAACAAATTTCTTCCAACACAAAACTTATTATTGACTTTGGCGGAGGAATTAAAACAACAGAAGACGTACAAAAAGTTTTTGAAGCAGGGGCGCACCTGATTTCGGTCGGAACGGTGGCTGTAAAAAATCCAACTTTATTTCAGGAGTGGTTACGGAAATTCTCCCCCGAAAAGATTTTGCTCGGTGCGGATGTTAAGAACGAAAAGATCGCTGTAAGCGGCTGGACAGAGCAAACAGAAATTTCTGTTTTTGATTTCATAAAAACAAAATTAGAAAAGGGAGTAAAAAATATTTTCTGCACCGATGTATCACTTGATGGTATGCTTCAGGGTCCTGCCCTATCCTTATATAATAAGGTATTGAAAGTGTTTCCTTCCATTAATCTGATAGCGAGCGGTGGGGTGAGTTCAGTAGAACACGTCCGACAACTTGAAAAAGCAGGATGCTCAGGAGTAATCATCGGCAAAGCCATCTACGAGGGTAAAATCAAATTTTCGGAATTAAAACCACTATTATAATAATGACACAACTCTAAATCTTAAACTAATAACACAGGATCAATTGCAGGGAAATTCTCTTCACAAGGAAATTAAACTCTCCCCGTTAATAACTTTCAACTCGTACATGAAATCATGGCAGGGATTTTTTTTTCTTTGTTTTTGACAAAATAATGTATCCCCTCAAAAAGCGGTTAAGAAATTAACGATGATATGTTAAATAGTTTTTTGGAAAGCAGAAAATGTAATTGACTACAACTTTCATCTTTGCTGCAAACACA
>Ga0247727_10005202_pt1 | contig 26704 bp, 18 predicted proteins | sample WisWelCaveWW1625_FD_202498 | JGI IMG/M metagenome (GOLD analysis project Ga0247727, IMG submission 202498) | Biofilm microbial communities from Wishing Well Cave, Virginia, United States - WW16-25 | ecosystem: Environmental > Aquatic > Deep subsurface > Groundwater > Cave microbial mat | place...
TCGCCCGTCGGCCGCCAGCACCAGGTCGACTTCGCCCCGACCGAGAAGGCTGCGGGCGACGCGAACATTGACCTGATCGAGGCCCACGAAACTGCCCTGATCCCCCACAAAGAGCGCCTCGCTGTCCACACCCCCGATGCGAGCGCTGACCGCCGCGAGCGAGCTACGGCCCCGCAGACCCGTGCCGAACAGGACCAGCACGAGTTGATCGGTCTGGGGACCAAGATCGATGGGCGCCGAAACGCTCCGACGCAGGTCGGAATCGAAACGGGAGACGGGCTCGACGCCCTGCGAACCATCTTCTTTGACCCTGACCAAAAGGGCGGCCGCCACACCCCGCCCGTTGGCGTTGGCCGTAAAGAGACTCGGCGCGACGGATTCGATCTGGAGGCGTCCGGTGCAAACGAAACCGTCACGGCGCGCCACCGTGATGGTTGCCGGGCCCGTCGCCGTCCCGGCAGGGATGGTGTGATTGATCTGGCCGGGCGCGGCGAAAAACAGCGCCGCCGAGCGCTCGGTCCCGCGGCTGTCGGTGACACGGACCGTCGAACCGGCAAGCGTAGTGGGCAGCGGCGTGGCCGTCGCCGCCTCGGTTCCGAGACTGAGTCCTTGGCCGAAGGTACTAACGATGGACTCGGGGGCCAGGGGTCCCGGGGTGAAGCTGGCAGCCGAAACCGTCGTCGCCTCGCAACGCGGTTGCCCCACCGCGACCGCGCCCGCTAACCCGAAGAAGCCCAGCAATAAGAGAGGCCGGATCCCGATGCTGGTCCATGGCGCCACGGCTGTGTCCCGCCGCGATCCTATCACATCCGACCGATAGTGCAACATCGAGTGGCCCAAGATATCCAGTACTCCTCGCCGGACTTGAGGCCGAGATAGTTCGTCCACCGACCAGCAGAACCGAGGCCGGGAGATGCAGTACACGATGCGGCTGCATTTTTAGCGCCTACTGCTGGTCCAGCGACTCGGTGACGGCGGCCGGAGCCGAGATCAGGAACGACTGGCTGAGCAGCAACAGGCCATTCCAAAGCACCCGCGCCGTCCAGATGCCTGGGGAAGACGCCGGGCGATTACCCGCAATCGTGATAAACGGGCCGTAGCAAAAGGCGCCGTCCCGCGTCGCCGCGGCAAAGTTGAACCGGTTAAAGAGGCTTCCGTTGGGGAGATACCACTCGGCGGTTGCCGTATCGCCTGTCCGAACGTTTCTGACCAGCCACCACGCATAGGCCCGCTCATCGGTGGTGAGGAAGCTCGTCACCTCGGTGGGGGGCTGGCAGCCAGTTCCCCCGGTGGTGCGGGAGGTCCGGGCGTTCTCCACCCGAATCGGCGTCGCCGGCCCGATGTTCACTGTGACCGTATTGGCGGTGGCGCCATCCACGGTGAGAACGACGTTCACCTCGCCGCGTCCGATCAGGCTGCGGGACAATCGGAGATTCACCTGGTCCAACCCGACAAACTCCCCCTGCGGAGCGGCGCCCAACACCTCGGCCGCCTCGCCCCCGATGGTGGCTCGGATCGCCGACGGGCTACTCGCGCCCCGGAAGCCCGTGCCGAAAAGCAGCAGGAACAACTGGTCGGATTCCGGTCCCAGGTCGACAGGGGCGGCGTAGCAACTGCCCGGTAAGGCGCCGCACTGGAAAACCGGCTGGACGCTCTGGGCACCACCCTGTCGCACTCGCAGGGCCAGCGTGGCCGCCACGCCGCGCCCGCTGGCGTTGGCGGTGAACAGGCCTGGCGCCACCCGGGCGACCTGCAACCGGCCCGTCCCTGCCACGCGTTCCCCCACGGTAACCGTCAGGAGAGCGGCGCCCGGCTGCGTGCCGGGTGGGACCAGGTAATTCACTTGCCCGGCAGAGACAAAAAACAAGGGCGCGAGGCGCTCCGTCCCCGCGCTGTCCCGGATCCGAACGCTGGTGCCTGCGAGCGAAGTCGGAAGCGGAACAGCGGTGGCGACCTCGGTGGTAAGGGCCAGTCCCTGCCCAAACGCGCTGACGATCGACTCGGCCGCCACCGGCGAGCCGGCCGCAAACGTCGCCGCCGAGACCGTCGCCACGTCGGTCAGGACGAGCCGGACGGCCACGACTGCCGCGCCGGCTTGCCGAGGGTTCAGGGTCGCACCGGCCGCCGGGGCCGCCTGCGACACGCGCAACTCGCCGGTGTGGGATCCGCCGGCCAGCCCGGCGGTGTTCACGGTCACCGTGACCGTATTGGCAGCCCCCGTGGATGTCCCCGAAGCAGGCGAAACAGAGAGCCACGGCTGCGTTGCAGCGATCTGGTACGCCAGGGTCCCCGAGCCGCTGTTGCGGATCGTCAGGGTCTGGGGCGGAGGATTCGTTCCCGACTGCGCGTTGAACGTGAGGCTGGTGACCGAGATCGCAATGGTGGGAGGCGCAAAGCCCGTGCCGCTGAGGGAAACCGTGACGGTCTGTCGAAACGGGTCTGTGGAGGCAATTGTCAGGGTTGCCGTCTGCGGACCAGCAGCGGTCGGCTCGAAACGGATCGTCGCCGCCCGTTCGCCGGAGGTCACCACGCTGAACGGCGTTGCCGGCGAAACAGCCCGGAACTGGGCGCTGGAACTCGAGATGGTGTTGACCGTCAGGGGCTCGTTGCCGGTGTTCCGGATGGCAAGAGCCATCTCGCGGTTCTGTCCCAGAGCCACGGTGCCGAAGTCCAGCGTCTGGGGCGACTCGATCACGGGCCGGTCGGTGCTGATGCTGGCCACCACTGTGCCTCGCCCGCCCGAAGGCCACCGGGTCACGACAATCGCGATGTAGTGAATGCCTGCCCGCAGCGGCGGGTTGGAAAAGCGCGTAACCTCTAGCGGTTCTGGGTTTGCTCTGATGGTCCCCCCGTAATCCGTGTCGAAGCGGCCCTCTTCGAATTCGGTTCCATACTTGATCCCGATGGCGAACTGCACCCCTGACGGCGGCTGAACCACAACCCGGAGCCGGGTGGCGCCCTCCGGCACGGCGATGCTGAAGCAGCATGCCATCGTCAGGCTGGAGGTGGCCGGTATTCCGAAACCCTGGGCCACTCCGGGGGTCAACTGGATGGAGTGGGAATAGACCCGGCCGCCTGACTGGATCGACACGTCGGCGGCAGCGGCAATGCCCAGAAAGGCAGCCAAACCGGTGAATAGGCGGTGGAACATCAATTAGACCGTGACGCGGGGCTCGAGCCCGCAGCCGCGGAGCCTCCAATGCGGATAGTGACCGTATTCGAAGGCCGCCCGTCGACCGTCAGTACGACGTTCACCTCGCCGCGCCCGAGGAGCCGTCGCGACACTCGCACGTTGACCTGGTCCAGGCCCACGAACTGCCCTTGCGCTCCGGCGCCCAGCACCTCGGCGGCTTCTCCGCCAATGGTGACGGCGACAGCCGGCCGGCTGAAACCCCGGATGCCAGTGCCGAACAGAAGCAGAAACGACTGGTCGGTCTCGGCGCCCAGGTCGATGGGGACCCCCGTGCAGCTGCCCGGCGCGCTGCCGCACTGAAAAACAGGCGTCACGGTCTGGGCGCCGTCCGCCGCTACGCGCAGAACTAACGCTGCCGCGACGCCCCGCCCGCTGGCGTTAGCGGTGAACAGGCCGGGGGCTACCGGCTCCACCTCGACGCGCCCGGTCGCTGCCGTGCGGTCACCCTGTTTGACGGTGACGGTGCCCTGCCCACGAGCGGTCTCCGGGGGGAGCAGGAAATTGATCTGGTTCGGCGACGCGAAGAAGAGCGGCGCCACCCTTTCGACGCCGGCGCGATCAGTAATCCTGACGGTCGCTCCGCCCAGCGCCGTGGGAAGCGGGATCGACCTGGCGGCCTCCGTGCTGGTGGCCAGACCTTGACCGAAAGCAGACACGATGGAGTCTGGCGCCAGGGAGGTGCCCGTGAAGCTGGCGGCTGAAACGCTGGTGACCGGCGGGATAGCGGGCGTATCAACGATCCTGACAATGAATGTATCGGTAAAACCCGCCTTTCGGCCCTGAAGGGGACTTGCCATCGGGAAATCAGTCGAGCTCGTGTATCCCGCGACGAAAGCCGTGCCGCTCGGATCCACAGCGATGCTCTCTGCCCGGTCGCGATCACTCCCGCCAAGGAAAGTAGAGTACAGAAGAGCGGAGCCCGAGCCATTCAGTCGAGCCACAAAGCCGTCGGTCCTCCCAGCCATGTTGCCCTGCATGGAGTTCAAAGCAGGAAAGTCAGAAGAGAACGTTCGACCCACTAGGAAAGCACTCTCCGAGGCGTCTACTGCGACAGCCACCGCTTCCTCCCTCGCGGCGCCTCCGAGGTAGGTCGAGTAAAGCAGGGCAGACCCCGCCGGGTTCAGCTTGGCCACGAACGCGTCCCCGCCGCCGCGGTTCGCGGCAAAGAGGGGATTTGCGGTTGGAAAGTTGGTCGAGGCCGACTCTCCCGCTAGGTAGGCATTGCCCGAGGCATCGATGGCCACGCCTTGGGCGACGTCCTGGTTGGCGCCGCCAAGATAGGTGGAGTAGAGCAGGGCGTTGCCGGCCGAGTTCAGCTTGGTTATGAAGGCGTCGCGCAGGCCGCCGGAGCGGGTTTGAACGACACCTGACGTAACGGGGAAGTCGGCCGAGATTGTTGCACCGACGATGAAGGCATTCCCCTCGGCATCGACGGCGATGCCCCTGCCCTCGTCTCCACGAGTGTATACAAACCTGCTCCCTCCTGCGGTGGTGCCGCCTAGGTAGGTGGAGTAAAGCAGGGAAGTGCCCGAGGCGCTGAGCTTGGAGACGAAGGCGCTGCGGCAGTCGATGTCGACCGAGATTACGAAGCCGGTACTTGTCTCAGCAGAGCTCACGCAGACGCCCGTCGCACGGTGCACAGGCTGGAAGGCATTGGCAACAGGGAAGTCTACCGAGGACGTTTCGCCCGTGACATAGACGGCGCCCGAGGAATCGACCGCTACTGCTCTGGCCCCGTCTGGTTGGCCGCCCCCAAGAAAGGTGGCGAAGAGGAGGCTTCCGACTGCGGTCAGTCTGACCACAAAGGCATCGAACCTCCCACCGTGTCGCGTTTGGAATGCGCCAGCGGTCGTCGGAAAGCTGGGAGAACTTGTCTCTCCTGCAACAATCGCCTGGCCTTGTGGGTCCACGGCCACAGCTTTAGCAGCCTGGGTGGCCTGTCCCCCTCCGCCAAGAAACGTGGAATACAGAATCGTGTTGCCGGCGGGATTGAGCTTGATTATGAAGGCGTCGCTGGAGGCGCTGCTCTTGGTTGTCTGCACTGCATTTCGGGTCGGAAAATCTGCCGAAAGCGTCGTGCCGGCCACATAAATGTTCCCGGATCCGTCGACGGCAATTCCGCAGTCCTCTGACTGGAGCGAACTGCCCCCCAAGTAGGTCGAGTAGCTCAGCACTGGATCGATGACCAGCGGCCTCGCCGGATCATATCGATCCACGTCAAACGCAGCCTGATTCTTCCCTCGCAGCGTGTAACGCGCACCAACCGGACGCCGAATCCCTTCCAGTTCCTGATAGACCTCCGGCTTCCGGTAGCGAACCTCGCCACGCGATGAGCTCAGCAGCAGGTCCCCTTCCGCGGTCAGGTGCATTTCCTCCGCGCCCTCATACTCGAGGCGGATAGACTCTGGGTCTGCACCGGGCGCAACAATAAAGTCGTATTCTAAGCGTCCCTGGTTGCCGTAGAAAACCAGATCGATGCTAGGGTAAACCTCCCGGTATCGCACCTTGGAGTAATGGGCGACCTGAGTGTGCCACTTGGCGGGGTCGTTGCCGATGTAATAGTTAGTCTTGCCCGGCAGCTCGTCCAACGCCTCGAAGGTGGAATGAGGATTCCCACCCACGAGCTTCATGCGGACGACATGCCCCTGGCTCAGGGCTAGCACCGATTCCGTTGGGGTGAAGAACAGTGTGGAGCCTGGTGCTCGTGCGAGAAAGTTGACCCGGGGGTCAGTCTGACCTTGGTTCACCTCAAAACTCAGGGGCACACTGCTGAGTGGAGCGATGCCGGGTGCTTTCACGGGGTGCATCGGCGGTGGGACGCTCAGAACTGCACCCAACAAGCTCAACAAGACCAGACTCGCGAGATATGCAAGCCGATTCCTGGGAATCTGCATGGGACCCTCCTGCCTAGGTGAAAGTCCTTTGCGCCACGGTGCTGAACTGCACGCCATCTGGCACCAGGGCAGTTCCCCCCTTCCCCTGCCAAGGTAGGGTCGCCGAAGCGCGCCGGCAAGCGGCAAAGCCCGGCAACCTGTACGCGTCGTGCTTTGCCGTGCCCCACTCGCTGATCTATAATGATTGCCAACCGATACTGGCGCGGTTTGCCATGGCTGTTGAACCTCAGAAGCCCGCGGGGGAGCGGCTGGATTCCTGGAAGCAGATCGCCGCCTACCTGGAGCGCGATATCCGCACCGTCCAGCGCTGGGAGAAGAAGGAGGCCTTGCCCGTCCGCCGCCACGTTCACGACAGACAGGGCACCGTTTACGCTTACCCGCAAGAGATCGAGGCCTGGCGGAAGAGCCGCGGAGCGCTCCCGGCCACCTTCTCCAGCCGCCTCCGGCGCCTCTGGTGGTTGGCATCCGCGGTTCTGCTGATCCCGGCGGCCCTGGGGGCAGCCTGGCTGTACAAGCGCTCCCCTTGGACCGATCGACCCGGACCGCCCCCGCGCGGGATGGTCATCCGCAGGATAGGGCCCGCTCCCGACCCCGGACGTCACGAATCGGTCTCCACCGATGGCCGATACATCGCTTACGTCGACGCCGGCGTCGGCAACGTCATGCTGCGAGAGCTGGCAACCGGGCAAGTGCGCCGGCTCACTGACAAGCAACCCCTGGCGGGGCCGGGCGAGGGCTTTTCCCCGGTGGTGTCCCCCGACGGCCGGTTCGTGGCCTATACCTGGAACCGTGACTACTCCTTCGACCTGCGCCTGATTGGCAGTGACGGCTCAGGGGAGCGGGTTCTCTACCGAAACGAAGCCGGCACTCTTGTCCAACCCTATGGGTGGTTTCCGGACAGCCGCCGGATCCTGACCCTGTTTCGCGACGCCTCAGGCGCCAACTCCCTGGGGTGGGTGGAGGCGGCGACGGGATCCGTCCGCGTGCTGCGCGATTTCGACTGGCGCGTCCCCCTGACGGCCTGCGCCTCATCCGACGGCCAGTTTGTGGTCTACGACCTGCCATCCGGAACCTCCCCGGAGCGGGATCTGTTTCTGATGACCCTGCCGAACCTTTCCGGGCAACCCGTGCCCGCGCAGCCCGTGGAAAGGGCCCTGGTGGCGCATCCCGGCGACGATTGGCTCCTGGGCTGTCTCCCCGGCGCGCCGGTGGTTCTGTTCGCCTGCGACCGGGCCGGAAGTGTAGACGTGTGGTCTGTGTCGCTGACCGGCGGCCAACCGCGCGGCGAGCCCGCCCTGATCCGAAAGAACATCGGCCACGTCTGGCCGCTGGGCTTCACGACCGGCAAGTCTTTCTACTACAGCCTGCGTACCGGCGGCATGGACATTTACCTGGCCGCCCTGGACCCGGACACCGGCAAGATCTCGGCTCCCGCCCGCCGCGCTGGCGAGCGCCTGGTCGGATACAAGCGGTTCCCCGCCTGGTCGCCCGATGGCCGGCGCCTCGCCTACCTCCCGCACCTGATGCCGTGGTCGCCTCCGGCCGCCGTCGTAGCCTCCCCGGAGACTTCTGAGGAACGCCGCTTCAACCTACCCTTGCACGACGTTTTCGGGTTCTGCTGGGGACCGGACGCGGAGTCCCTGATCGTCACCGGCTGGAGCCACCGCCTCCGCGCCCAGATGCTCCGGGTTGCGATGCGAACGGGAGAAAGTGTCCTCGTCTTCGAGGCCGGCGACCCCAAGACCCACCTGTTCGAGCCGTTCTCGTCTCCCGATGGCAACACCGTGTACTACAAGGTCGTCGATGGAGCCGGCGACCCTGGCCGGCTGCTGGCGCGAGACCTCCGGACCGGCTCGGTGCGTCAGTTGCTCGCTTCCGTGTATCGTTATGGCCTCTCTCCCGACGGCCGGACCCTGGCGTTTTCCTCCTTCGACGACACGGCGGAGTACCTGAGGGTGGTTGCCGTGGCCGGCGGCCCCTACCGCGAGCTCTTTCGCCAGAAGCGGGGCGGCGGACGAATCCGCTCCGTGGTGTGGACCCCCAATGGGCGCTACTTGTTGTTCTCCAAGAAGGGCGAGTTGTGGCGCCTCCCGGTGGCGGGCGGCTTGCCGGAAAAGGCCGGCCTCTCGGCAGAAGACCTGCGCGAGCTGCGCGTGCATCCCGACGGCCGTCAGATCGCCTTCGCCGCCGGGACCGCCCGCGGTGAGCTGTGGGTGATGGAGAGCTTCCTGGCGTCTCCGTGAGGCCGGGGTGGCCTGCTGATTCAGGACCCTAGGCAGGATCGTCCGCCCGGCCCGAGTTGAACCGCTGGCGCACCTGGTGGCGCAGATCTCGCACCGTCAAACCGCTCTGAAATAGCGCCAGCAGGCCGAAGATCACCAGCGGTCCTGTGATGATCATGAACAGCACCAGGGTGAAGCCCTTGGCCACGTTTTCCTCGACCCCGAACAGCCGCAGCGCCAGCACGCAGAACACCTGAAACGAGCCGATGTTAGCCGGCGCGTTCGGCAACACCGTGCCCAGGTGGAGAATCAGCAGCACCACCGAGGCCTGCCAGAAGGTGAACTCCAGGTTGTAGCTGAACATCATGGCCCAGACGGCCAGGATTTGGGCCACCAGCAGCGCCAGGCTTGCCGCCAGCGCCCAGTACAGAGACGCCGAATGACCGATGGCCTGGAGGCCCTCAAAGAGGTGATCCAGGAAGTGGAGCAGCCATGCCAGCGGTCCGCGCTGTCCGGCGCGGGTGCGCTCCAGCGCGTGCGTCACCCTCAGCCCGGTGGCCAGCACCACCACGATCAGAGCGGCGCCTGCCAGCACCACCACCGCCAGCACCCACGCCGAATGTTTGATCAGCGGCGGCAGATCCACGGCGAAGGCGCTGAGGCCCAGGAACACCGCCAGCCAGATGCCGTCCAGCAGCCGCTCCACTCCCACCGAGCAGAGCACCACCGAGAAGCGCAGCCCGGCCCACCGCGAAACCAGCCAGGTTCGGATGATCTCGCCGCCCCGCAAGGGCACCACCTCGTTGGTCAGCAGGCCGATGTAAATGGCCTGGGTCGAGCGGTATAGGGTCGGCGGCCCCAGCGGTTTGAGCACGTAGTTCCATCGCGCCGCCTGGCAGACGTAGGAGAAGACGTCGAAGAAGACCGCTGGCGCCACCCACTTCCAGTCAAGGCCGCGCAAGTGCTCCAGGAACTGGTTCCAATCGAAACCGTAGAAGAACCACACCAGGCCGCCGGTGGCCGCCGTCCACACGGCTGCCTTCAAAGCCAACCGGCGAAGGTTGCGGGGAGCAGAGTTGGGATCCGCCACTGACCCTTGGTAACACAGGCATTCCTGCCTGTCCAGTCCTCTCCCCGGAGCGGCCGTCGGCCGCTACGGCCTCACTACACGCCTGTAAACCCGGTTACCGCGAAACGGTTTAGCCCTGCACCGACTTTTCGGAGTCTCGCAGCGCCTCGTGAGGAAGCGGCCGGCCGCGGGTGTGACCGTGTGGCCACTTTGTGGCTTGCGAGACTGTTCTTTGTGTGATAGTATAATATAACAGTTGCTATGAAATGGCTATTGCTGCTGCACCAGATCCCGCCCAAGCCGCCCTACTTCCGGGCAAAGATCTTGCGTCGACTCAACAGCTTAGGGGCAGTAGCGATCAAGAACTCGGCCTATGTGCTTCCTTGGGGGGAGGAGACGCTGGAGGATCTGCAATGGATCAGGCGGGAGATTCAGGAGGAGGGTGGCGGAGGGTGGTTGTTCGCGTCGGAAGCGGTGGCGGGGCTGAGCGACGAGGGTTTGCAGAAGGATTTTCGGGAAGCGCGGAGGCCGGAGTGGGCGGCCCTGGCGGAACAGGCCCAGCGGTTGCTGGAGGGTTCCGTTGGAGAGACGGAGTGGCGGCGACTGAAGCGCCGCTTGGAGGAGGCGCGCCGCATCACCTACTTCGGCGCGCCGGGACAGGAGGAAGTGGAGGATCTTATGAATACCATCGAAAGAAGATTGCAGCCGCCGGCGTTAGATACGGGCCGGCCGGCGCCCGGGGAGCTGAAGGGGCGGACTTGGGTGACGCGGCGCGGGATCAAAGTCGACCGCATCGGGTCGGCCTGGCTGATCGGAAAATTCATCGACCCGGAGGCCACTTTCCAGTTTGTGGACCCGAAGACCTACCGGCACGAACCGGGCCAGCTGCGGTTCGACATGTTCGAAGGGGAGTTCACGCACCAGGGGGATCGCTGCACCTTCGAGGTGCTGCTGGACCATGCCGGAAGCATGGACCCGGCGCTGCGGGCGGTGGCCGAGATCGTGCACGATATTGACCTGAAGGACGGCAAGTTCCAGCGGGGGGAGGCGGCCGGCATCGCCCCGCTGATCGAAGGCATCGCCCTGCGGCACGCCGATGACTCCTGGCGGCTGGAAGAGGGGACCATGCTATTCGAGTCGCTGTATGCGAGGCTGCGGCAAGAGATCTGAGGGGCCAGGATCTCGGGCGTGTCGCAAGGTAAGATGATATCTGGGTCGCCATGCAACAGCCGATTTGGAACTTCGAGCAGCAGCCCTACGACGAGCCGCCGGACGAGACCAGCATCAACCTCCGCGCCTATCTGGATCGCATGCCCGACGAGAAGATGCGGCAGTATCGGCCGGAGTGGACCGACCACCAGGTGGTGGAGTGGGACGGCAACTTCCGCAACGATGGCGCCCTGATGCTGGCCTGCTCGGAGCGCGAGGTGGAGGTGGGGCAATACCGGTGCGAGCTGGAGAAGTGCATGGAGTACCGCAACCGGGTGCGGTGAAGCCCAGCCACGATGTGGGGCGGCGGCCCCGCGCCGCGGTTGGCCTCCCCCGGCCACACGCCGGCGTGGGCCGCGCGCGCCAGGCCCGACGAGCCGCCAACGCTCCAGCCCGACACCCACAACCTGGGTCGGGGCGGCCGGAGGCCGTTCCGGCCCGCCGGCACCCTGCCGCCAATTGGCGGCAGGGTCCGCTAAACAACTGAAAAGATTGGAGTTATATTCTTGCCGGGGAAACAATAGCGGCAGCCTGAGCCATGGCGGGGCAGGAGCCGTCGAAGCCAACAGCGGAGGTGTGGCCTCCGGCCACACCCCGGGGGGACAGGCAAGAATGCCTGTGTTACTGTATTCCCGATGGATGAAGTCCGCAGAGAACGAATCCGGTACTTCGGATTCGCGGGCCTGGTGGGGTTGTTGCTGCTGCTCAACCTGGCCGGCGTCTTCAAATACATTTTCGGGATCGACACCGCCATCATTCTGGCGCTGCTGGCCGGCTACCGGATCTTCTACAACTCCATCTCGGCGCTGCTGGAGAAGCAGATCTCGGCGGACCTGGCGATCTGCATAGCAGCAATCGCGGCCCTGACGGTGGGCGAGTACCTGGCGGCGGCCGAAGCCATGTTCATCATGCTGCTGGGCGAGGGCCTGGAGGCCTACGCCGCCGGGCGCACCGAGGCGGCCATTCACCGCTTTGTCGAGCAGCTGCCGCGGCGGGCGCGGCTGTTGCGGGGCGGCGAGGAGGTGGAGGTCCCCGTCGAGGAGCTGGCGCCGGAGGACCGCATCGTGATGCGGGCCGGGGAACGGATCGGCGCCGACGGCATCGTGGCGGAGGGCGTCTCGGCGGTCGACGAGAGTTCCATCACCGGCGAATCGCTGCCGCGCGACAAGCAGAAGGGCGACGAGGTTTTCTCCGGCACCATCAACGGCAACGGGCGCCTGGTGGTGCGCGTCACCCGAGCCGGCAGCGAGACCACCCTGGCCCGGGTGGTCCAACTGGTCCAGCAGGCCAAAGAGAAACGCGCGCCGGTGGAGCGGCTGGCCGACCGCTACGCGAAATACTTTCTGCCGGCCCTGCTACTGGCGGGGGGCCTGACCTTCTATTACACGCGGGATTGGCTGCGGACGGTGGCGGTGCTGATTGTGGCGTGTCCCTGCGCCCTGATTCTGGCGACGCCCACGGCCATGGTGGCGGCCATCGGGGGCCTGGCGCGGCGCGGCATCCTGGTTAAGGGAGCGCACTTCCTGGAGCTGGCCGCCAAGGCCGACACCATTGTCTTCGACAAGACCGGGACGCTGACGACCGGACGGTTCCAGGTGATCCGGATCGTGCCGGCGGGGCGTGGCGAGCAGGAGGTGCTGGCGCTGGGGGCGGCCGCCGAGGCCGGCTCGGAGCACCTGCTGGCCAAGGTCATCGTGGAGGAGGCCCGCCGGCGAGGCCTGCCGGTCGAGATCTCGCCCGACGCGCGCGTGACGCCGGGCCGCGGGGCCGAGTGTCACCTGAACGGGACAACCATCCGTGCCGGGAACGCCGCCTTCCTGGCCGAAGAAGGCATCACCGATACTGGTCAGCTGCTCGAGGAAGCCGACCGGTTGGGCGCCACCGCCGTGCTGGTTTCGGTAGACAAGACCCTGGCCGGCGCCATCCTGCTCCGGGATTCCCTGCGGGCCGGCGCCGCCGAGGCCCGCGCCGAGCTGGAGCAGATGGAGCTGACCCACCAGATCCTGCTGACCGGGGACCGCCGGCGCGCCGCCGAGGCCATAGCGCGCGAGATGGGGATGCACAACGTCGAGGCCGAGCTGCTGCCGGAGCAGAAGCTGGAGCGCATCCGGCAGCTACAGTCGCAGGGCAAAGTGGTGGCCATGGTGGGCGACGGCATCAACGATGCTCCGGCGTTGGCGGCGGCCAGCATCGGGGTGGCGGTGGCCGGCTCGGGCGCCGAGATCACGGCCGAAGCCGCCGATATCGTTTACCTCAACGCCTCGCTCGACAAGCTGCCGCGGCTGTTCGACGTCAGTCGCCGCGCCGTCACCACCGCCTGGCAGAACATCATTCTGTTCGCCGGGGTGGTGAACGTGCTGGCGGTGGTGGCGGCCAGCCAGGGCATCCTGGGGCCGATCGGAGCGGCTTTCACCCACCAGGTCTCGTCGTTTTTCGTGATGCTCAACTCGCTGCGGCTGCTGCGGGTGGAGCGGCCGGCCGGACGCTTGTCCTGGTGGAAGCGGCTGCTGGACCGGACGCCGATTCCGGCGGCTGGCCGGTGGCTCGGCCCGCAACTGGGCCGCATCGATCCGAGCGCGACTTTTGCCTGGCTGTGGGAGCGACGCCGCCTCTACGCGCGGCCGGCCCTCTACACCCTGGGGGCCGTGGCGCTGCTCAGCCGCTTCTATACTCTGGAGCCGCACGAGCAGGGAGTGATCGAGCGGTTTGGGCGGAAGGTGACGCCCCACCGCCAACCGGGCTGGCACTACAAGCTGCCCTGGCCCATCGAGAAGCTCAACCGGGTGGAGGCCGAGCGGGCCCGCTCCATCGAGATCGGCTACCGCACTTCGGAGACCGGCGGCGAGCCGGCCACCTATGAGTGGAATGTACAGCACCGCGCCGGGCGCTACCAGAAGCGGCCCGAGGAGTCGTTGATGCTCTCGGGCGACCAGAACATGATCGAGCTCAACGGGGTGGTGCACTACAGCATTGTTCGGCCCGACGATTATATCTTCCGGCTCCAGGACGCCGAGGCAACGGTGCGCACGGCCGCGGAATCGGTGATTCAGATGGTGGTGACCACCACGCCGCTCGATGAGCTGCTGACCACCGGGCGGCGGAGGGTCGAGGAGCGGGTCCGGGGGGAGCTCCAGCGGCGGCTGGATCGCTACCGAGCCGGCGTAAGCGTGCTGGGAGTGAAGCTCCAGGACGTGCATCCCTCGGTGGAGGTGGTGGACGCCTTCCGCGAGGTGGCGGGGGCTTTCGAGGAGCGCAGCCGCCTGATCAACGTGGCGGAGGGATACCGCAACGAGCTGGTGGCGCTGGCGCGCGGCCAGGGGGAGGCCGGCTTGCGCAACGCCCAGGCTTATGCCATTGGCCGCGTGAACCGGGCCAACGGGGACGCCTCGCGCTTTGTGCAGGCGGAGCAGGCCTACAAGACTGCGCCGGGACCGACCGAGACGCGGCTCTACCTGGAAACCATGGAGCAGATTCTGCCGGGTCGCCAGAAGCTGATCATCGATTCCCGCGGCGGCCGCCGCAGCCTGATGCTGGTGGAGGAGGGAATCCAGATCGCGCCGCCGGGCCCGGCCTTGGAGCGGCCCCAGGCGTTTCCGCCGGCCAGGGAGAACCAGTAGGACAGGCATTCCTGCCTGTCGGGAGTGTGACGAATGCAGCATCTGCATCGCAAATGGATCGGCGCCGCCGCCGGCCTGTGGGTCGTCTGGGCCAGCCTGTTCACGGTGCGTGAGACCGAGTTCGTCCTGGTCACCCAGTTTGGGCGCCCCGTCCGCACCGTGACCCAGGCCGGGTTGAACATCAAGTGGCCCTTCCAGACCGCCCGCTACTTCGACCGCCGGCTGCGCGTTTACAACCCCCGCCCCTCCGAGTTCCTCACGCGCGACAAGAAGAACCTGGTGATCGAGAACTATGTCGCCTGGCAGATCGAGAGCCCCGAGACGTTCGTCAAGAAAGTTATTACTGAGACCAACGCGGAGGCTCGGCTGCACGACGTGGTGTGGTCGGGGCTGTCGGCGGCGCTGGGCAACCACGACCTGGAGTCGATCGTGACGCCGGATGCGGCGAAGTCTTCGGCGGCGCAGATGTTCGACCGGCTGACGGAGGAGACCAACAGCGCGGCGCTGGCGCAGTACGGCATCCGGGTGGCGGATGTGAGGATCAAGCGGCTGAACCTGCCGCAGCAGAACAAGGAGAGCGTGTTCGCGCGGATGCGGGCGGAGCGGGAGCGGATCGCCAAGCAGTACCGGGCGGAGGGCGAGGAGCAGGCCCTGCGAATCCGCGCCGACGCCGACCGCCAGCGCGAGGAGATCGTGTCGGCGGCTTACAAGCAGGCCGAGCAGGTCCGCGGCGAGGGCGACGCCCAGTCCACCCGCATTTACGGCCAGGCCTACTCCCGCAATCCGCAGTTCTATAAGCTGGTCCGGACCCTGGAGGCCTATAAGAAGGTGCTCGACGACAAGACCACGGCGATCCTCAGCTCCGACAGCGAACTGCTGCGGCTGCTGACGCGGGGAGAGGGGGTGAAGTGAGCCTCAGCCTGGAGCTTCCCCCGCCGGAATCGCTCCCGGAAGTTCTGCCTCCGGCGCCTCCGCCGCCTCCCGGTCCCCGATACCTCAGGTGGCGGAATGCCGCCGGCGGCCTGCTGTTGTTGTGGCTGTTGAGCGGGCTCTTCCTGGTCGCTACCGATCAGCAGGCGGCAGTGACCCGTTTCGGCAGGTTCCAGCGCCTGGAGACCCCCGGCATTCACTACCATTGGCCCTACCCGATCGAGAGGGTTGTGAAGCTGAAGGCCGAGCAGTTGCAGGCCGCCACCGTTGGGGGGGAGGCCGCCGACGGGGCCCTGGGGCGAACCGATCCGCTGCGGGCCCAGTTCCTGACCGGGGATCAGAACATCATCAATGTGCGGGCCGTTGCCCAGTACAACGTCAAGTCTCCGAAGGAGTACCTGTTCCAGGCGCGGGAAGTGGCCCAGGCCGTGGGCGCGGTGGTGGAGTCGGAGTTGGGCCGGGAGATCGCCCGCCGCCCGGTGGACGACGTGCTGACGACCGAGAAGGTGGCCATCCAGGAGGCCGTCCAGCAGCGGGCCCAAAGACTCCTCGATGCCTATAACGTAGGGGTAGCGATCTACCGGGTGAACATCGAGCGGACGGCGCCGCCGGACGAAGCCCGGGAGGCCTTCGCCGACGTGGCCGGGGCCCGGGCCGACGCCGCCCGCATCGTCAGCCAGGCGGAGGGCTACGCCAACGACGTGGTGCCGCGCGCCCGCGGCGAGGCCCAGCAGCTGCTGGAGTCCGCCCAGGCCTACCGGCAGCGCAAGATCAACGAGTCCCAGGGCGACGCCGCCCGCTTCACGGCGCTGGCGGAAGAATACAGCAAGGCCGCCGCCGTCACCAGCCACCGGCTTTACCTGGAGGCCATGGAGCAGGTCCTTCCGCGTATCAAGAAGACCATCATCGACCGGCAGGGCGCCAACATCGACATGACCATCATCCGCCGCGAGAACCAGGCCCCCAAAGAAACCCCCAAGCCGGCCTCGCCGCGATGACCCGGCAGCAGAAGGCCCGGGGAGTCACCATGGCCGTGATCGCCGGGGCCCTGGTGCTGGTTATGGGTCAGAAATGGGGCTGGAAGCTTCCCGGAGGAGCGGCCGCGATTGCGTTGCGCCCGGCCGAGCCGCCCAGGCCGCCGGAGCCCCGCGACGCCATTTACAAGATGCTCGACGCCGCCCGCAGCGGCGACTCGGCAGCCTACCTGGCCTGCTTCACCGGACAGATGGCCGCCAGCCTGCGGCAGAGCCAGACCGAGATGGGCCCGGCGGCTTTCTCCAAGTATCTTACCGATACCAACAAGGTCATCAAGGGCGTGGCCCTGAACGAGCCGGCCGCCATCACCGACCGGGAGGCGCGGGTGCGCGTCGAGTACGTCTACCAGGACCGCAACGAGGCCCAGCAGATGTACCTGGAGAAGGCCGGCGAGCAGTGGCGCATCGCCCGGGTGGACGCCACCGAGCGGGTGAAGACCCTGGTGCCCTATGGAACGCCGGTGAATTGAGCAGTCAGCTATCCACCCGAAACAGCCGGGCCGACAGCAGGAACGGCGCCAGGGCGTTGACCAGGGCGTCCCGAAAGGTATGCTGGCGGGTGATGAGGTTTCGGGTCAGCACCCCCCAGGTCCCTTCCTGGCTGCGGACGTCGGTCCGGCCGGCGATCCGGTCAATGACTTCCGCCAGGCTTCGGCCTTCCCCCAGCACCGCCTCGACGATGGCCGGCGGCAGCGGCACCGCCCCGCCCGAGCCGAAGTATCCTCGGAGGCCGTCGCTGGCGTAGGCCCAGTTCTGAAGCCAGGCGTGGCCGTCGCCGGTTTCGAGTCCACCTTCCATTCCGACATAGAGGTCAAATCCCGGATGCCGCTCGATCAGGAACTCCACCCGGCGCCGGGCCCCCAGCCGGGTTTCCTCCTGGTCGCGCGGCGTCTCCCGCACGCCGCTGGGCGCTTCAAAAGCCTCGATGCGCCAGTCGCCGTGGGGTTGGATCTCGGCCAGGGTGGCGCGCAGGGCGGCCAGCTTCGGTTCCCGGCGGGTTCCGGCGGCGACGCGCATGGATTTACGGCCGCTCCGGCCCCGGTTGTGGGTTGTGGATCGCCTGATCCAGTTGCCCGGCGGCCTTGATCAACACCCGCAGCGCTTGGTTGACGGACTCCGAGTCACGAAATACTGCGGCCACGTCGGGGTCCAGGAGAACGACATTAGTGCCTTCCATGTACTGCTGGTAATACTTGCCACGGACCCCCCCCCGTAGATCGTACTCAGGCCTCATCTCGTCATCTGCGATACGGTCATTCTCCGAACTCATACTGGCTCCTTTCGTTTGCCGTCACCAGTCGTGCGCTGATGATTCTCACCTGGCCCCCTCGGTGCGTATGGGCGACGATGATCAAGCGCTGGCGCTTCGACCGACCGGTCGTCAAAAGTCTCTGCTCCTCATGCGAATGGTCCGGGTCATCGATCGTGACAGCCAATGGATCGCCGAACACCGCGGCAGCATCGTCGAACGAAACGTGATGCTTCGCAAGGTTCTTGTGCGCCTTTTCGAGATCCCATTCGAACCGCACAACAGGAGGCTACCACGGCCGGATTCGACGGCGCCGGGCCAAGGTGGCAGGACCCTTCGCAAGCAACGACACTGCTTCCCAATGAGACGACCCTCTGGAGAGTCGCCCGCACCGGCAATTCTACCACCGGAACCCGTAGCTCCCCTGCCGGCTCTGCACTCGTGGGCTGGGGGCCTAACGACTCGGTGATCTCAGAGAACTTTGTTGCCTGCTCTTTTGCAATCGCGAGCAAGTCTTTGGCAGGCGCGAGAAATCTGGCGTTGACAACTCACGGCCGCAGGAAGTTCTCCTCGGAGGCGGAGCCGGCGCCTGTGTCATCCCGAGCGCCGCCTGTGTCATCCCGAGCGTAGCGAGGGATCTGCTTCGGTAGGCCGAGCATGTTCGACAGCTTGGGGGTGAAAGTCCCCTCTACAACCTGATGGAGGTGAAGTAGTAGCGAAGCGCAAGGGCGGACCGGCGACGGAACGTCTGAAGGAAGCGTGGAGCAAAGGCGCGCGGCAACGAGACGGAGGGTCGAGCGATCGGCCCTGACCGGACGGCAGAAGTCAGCCTAGCCTGCCTAGGGCGTAGTAGGCGGTCCGGCCCCAACCGCCCTGGGCCAGGTAGGCGCTGGTGAACCGCACCCTGGATTTGTTGCTCAGCGACGGGCCGAGTTTCCAGATTCTGTGGGGCGGTGAACTAGTGTAGTGTCTCGCTGTTAGCGGGAGGTGTCATCCCGAGCGAAGCGAGGGCTCTGCTGGCGCCTCCAGCCTCGACGGCACAGCAGGAACACCAGCGGATCCCTCGCTGCGATCGGGATGACGCGGCGTTGCAAATGAGTCAAGTTCAAGAAAGGGCCGCGAATAAACGCGAATGCCCGGATCGTATTCGCGTTGATTCGCGTTCATTCGCGGCTTATACATCAGCGGGTCCCCGGGGCGGGCGCCTCCTGGCGCTGCTTGCTGAGGCGCCGGTAGAAGCCCAGATCCCGGCCGGTGAGCAGTTTGGTTGCGAACAGGATCTGGCCGGCGTGCATGGCGAAGTGCTCGGTGACGTGGTGGATGGCTTCGAGGACCGTGACGTCATAGTAGACCTGGATGCGGCGGCGTTCGCTGAGTTGCCCGGGCGTCACGGCGGCCAGCACGGCGTCGGCCTCGGCCACGGTGGCCCGCAGCTTCTCCAGCAGCTGCTCCTTCGGCAGGGGCCCGGGCTGGTCGAACTCGGCGTCGCGGTCCCTCACGTCCAGCGCCCCGCCGACTCCGGAGATGATCCACTGCCGCACGTTGCCGCACAAGTGCAGCACCAGGTTCCCGGCGGCGTTGTTGGTCTGGTGTTCCCGCCACCAGACTTGTTCCGGCGTGAGCTGGTCCAGACACTTGTCAATGCGTTCCAGCCACGTTGCCAGGGTCTTGCGGGAAGCGTCGAGGAAGAGGGCGCTCGCGTCGCTCATCGGGCCGTATAGGTCTTGCTGAAGCCGTTGCGGCTGTTGGTGACGGTGTAGCGGCCGTTCGGCTCCACCGAAACTTTCATCCAGTGGCCGGGGCAGGCCTCCTCGGCGGTCAGGTTGGCGATCATGTCCTCCCTGGTGTTGTGATCCTTGTCGGTCGCCAGCGCCAGGTGCACCTGCCAGATGTCCTCGATGCCCCTGGACTTCCTCAGCACCTCATAAAAGCCCGGCGTGCCGCCCTTGCGCGGGCCGTTGTTCATGATGGCCACCTGGGGCTCCACGGCCCAGACGTGCTGCGGCGCCCCCGACATATCCATGCCGTGATGGGTCACCTGGTAAAGGTCGACCTTGCCGACCAGGTTCTGCGGGCAGGCCAGCTCGTCCTCCTGGTTCCAGGAGAGATCCCCGAGGTCGAGGAACTGGAACTTGCCCCAGCTGAGCAGGAAGCCCAGGCTGCGGGCGTTCTCGCCGGGGTCGGGGTTCTTGCGCTGGGCGTCACGGCAGAGGGCGACGTTGGGCCCGCCGCCGTTGATGGGCTGGGCGAGCTTCTCGCCGTGGGAGGCCACCACGCGCACCTCCAGGCCCTTCAGGGGAATGCGGTCGCCCGGCTTGAAGCTGGTCCGCTTGCCCCTGGCGAGCTCCTGGTAGACGTTCCAGTTCTCGGCGTCGGCGCCGGGCCGGGTTTCGACCCGGTCACCGTGGTCCAGGAACTTGCCGACCGGGAGGAGCTTGGCCAGGGCCCCCAGCCCCCCGACGTGATCCATGTGGTAGTGGGTGATGAGCAGGTAATCGAGCTTCTTCAGGCCGGCGTGCTTGGTGACCACCTCGTGGATGCGTTTGGCGTCGCGAGCGTCGTCGCGCCGCCAGCCGACGTCGGCCAGCAACGACTCGCCCTCCGGCGTGAGCAGCAAGGTGGCGGCCCCGCCTTCCACGTCGATATAGTAGATGTTGAGGTTCTGGGGCGCGCCGAGCGCCAGCCCGGCCGCCGATAGTGCCATGAGAATTCGGAACATGATGAATATCATACACGCAGGACAGGCAAGAATGCCTGTGTTACTGCTGCTGATCGCCTGGCCGGCCTGGGCCGCGGATCTGAGCTTCGCCATTTCCTTCCCCAAAAGCCGCAGCGCGGCATCCCTGGACGGACGGCTGCTCCTGCTGCTCTCCACCGACCACTCCCAGGAACCGCGCTTCCAGATCAACGACAGCCCCAAGACCCAACTGGTCTTCGGCATCGACGTCGAGGGCCTGGCGCCCGACACCGCCGCGGTCGTCGACGCCGGCGCTCGGCTACCCCATCCGGAGCCTCCCGCACCTCCGGCCGGGCGAGTATCAGGTGCAGGCGCTGCTCGACCGCTACGAGACCTTCCGCCGCGCCGACGGCCACGTCGTCAAGCTGCCCATGGACCGCGGCGAAGGCCGGCAGTGGAACCGGGCCCCCGGCAACCTTTACTCCAAGCCCCAAAAGATGTCGCTCGATCCCCAGGCCGGCCGGCAGATCCGAATCGAGATCGACCAGGAGATCGGGCCCCTCCCGCCGCCCAAGGAAAGCAAGTACATCAAGCACCTCCGGATCGAGAGCCCGCGGCTGACCAGGTTCTGGGGCCGGCCCATGCACCTGGGCGCCTGGGTATTGCTGCCCGAAGGCTTCGACGAGCATCCCGAGGCGCGCTACCCGCTGGCCGTCTTTCACGGCCACTTCCCGGCGGAGTTCGGCGGCTTTCGCACGGAGCCGCCCGACCCCAACCTCAAGCCGGAGTACAGCGAGCGCTTCCGGGTCCACGGCTACAACCGCATTCAGCAGGATGAAGCCTACAATTTCTTCAAGACCTGGACCAGCCCGGGCTTCCCGCGCCTGCTCATCGTCCAGATCCAGCACGCCAACCCCTACTACGACGACTCCTACGCCGTGAATTCGGCCAACCTGGGCCCTTACGGCGACGCCATCCAGTACGAGCTGATTCCGCACATCGAGAAGAGGTTCCGCGGCATCGGGGAGGGCCGGGCCCGGTTCCTCTACGGCGGCTCGACCGGCGGCTGGGAGGCTCTGGCGGCCCAGATCTTCTACCCGGACGAGTACAACGGCACGTTCGCCGCCTGTCCCGACCCCATTGATTTCCGCGCCTACACGGTGGTGAACCTCTACGAGGACCAGAACGCCTACTGGCTGGAGGGAACCCACAAGCGCGTGCCGCGGCCGGGCAAGCGCGACTGGCTGGGCCACGTGAGCGCCACGCTCCAGGATATGAATTACTACGAGCTGGCCCTGGGGACCCGCAGCCGCTCCGGCCAGCAATGGGACATCTGGGAGGCGGTTTACTCCCCGGTCGGCAAAGACGGCTATCCCCAGCGCATATTCGACAAGCTCACCGGCCAGATCGACCGTCAGGTGGCCGAGTACTGGCGCCAGAACTACGACCTGAGCCATATCCTGCGGCGCGACTGGGACAAGCTGGGCCCCAAGCTGCGCGGCAAGATCCACCTCTACTGCGGGGATATGGATAACTACTATCTGAACAACGCCGTCTACCTGGTCGAGGAGTTTCTGAAGTCGACCACCGACCCGCCCTACCAGGGGGAGGTGAAATACGGCGACCGGGCCGAGCACTGCTGGAACGGCGACCCGGCGCTTCCCAACCACCTCTCGCGGCTCCGGTACAACACCATGTACCTGCCCAAGATCCTGGAGCGGCTGCGGTAAGACAGGCATTCCTGCCTGTGGGCGGCGGGCGTCATGGCACCCCCCTGCAAGACTCCCTTACCAGTTCAACTTCAGACCCAACTGGATGGATCGTGCCGGATACGCCTGCCGGACAAGGCCGAAGTTGGGATCTCCGAAGAAGCTCCAGGGGTTGTAAAAAGTGGGCCGGTTGAAGAAGTTGAAGAACTCCGTCCGGAACTGGAGCCGGGCCTGCTCGCTCCACAATCCCCAGCGTTTCTGGACGCTGAAATCGAAGTTGTTGGTCCCGTGCGCCCGCAGGTTGGGCATGGTCCGTGGAACGTTGCCGAATGTGAAGGGAGCCGGTTGGGCAAAGGCGCTGGTATTGAACCATCGGTCAGGCGTAGGCTGTTCAACCTTTGCATTCCCGACCAGGTTGGGCCGCTGGTTGCCGCCGAAGGAATTGGTGTTGTTGCCAATCGCGATGATCCCAAGCGGGAAACCGGACTTGAACGTGGAGATCCCCGACACCTGCCACCCACCCGCTATGGCGTCGGCCACCTTGCTGCCGGGCGCAAATCTCTTTCCTCTCCCCACCGGCAGCTCATAGATATAATTCATTACCAGACTGCGCGGAATGTCGTCGTTCATCAAGGACTTCTCCAGCGAGGTGTCGTAAAAGTTCCGAATCTGATACGACTGGCTCTGGGTGATCCTTCCCTCCGGGCCTTCCGTGTTGGTCAGGTATTTGGAACCGGTGAAGGAAACCTGGAACTGCAACCCGCCGCTGAAGCGCCGGTTGGCGGACAACATGAGGGCATGATAGGTGCTCATCCCGGCCGGAGACTGCACCGCCAGGACGGAATCGAACTGGGGATAAGGCCGCAGTAACTGCCCGCGGGTAACGGTTGGATAGGCGACCGGACCGGCCGGGATCAACCCCAAGAACGGATTCGGAACCAAATCCAACAGCCCGACGCCCAGTCCGAGAAGCTCCGGCCGCAACTGATTGCGCTGGAAGCCGGCGAATGGCAGCTTCACACCGTGGTTCCCCACGTAAGACGCTTCCAGCACGGTGCTGGCTTGCAGCTGGTATTGAAGACCGAAGGTCCACTGCTCCACATAGGGAGTGGGACGCGCCCGTTCTACGGCGTTGACCGGAAGGCCGAGGAAGGTCCGGTCCCCCAATATCTTGCTAGTTGGCAGCAGCAGACCGCTCGGAAAAGGGTTGCGCAACTGGTTCAGCGGGCGAACGCCATCCAGCGTCCCGACATAGGGTGTGAATTGGGTGAAACCGTCGAGGGCCAGACCCTGCGAAATACCCAGCGGGTCCAGGCCGATTTCCATCGCCGTCATGAAAAAGACGCCGAATCCGCCTCGTATGACCAGCCGGTTCAGCGGCGAATAGGTGAACCCCATGCGGGGAGCGATATTGGTATATCGCGGATCGTACACCCCGCGCGGATTTCCGCCGCCAGTGTGCCGCAGGCCGCCGGTCAGGTTGAGCCCCGTCGAATCGCTGAGGGTATTTCGCTCCAAGGTCCAGTAGGTCAGCCGGTCGAAACGGTCGGTGGGCGCTTTCTGGAAATCGTAACGCACCCCCAGGTTCAAAGTGAGGTTGCGGCGCAGCCGAAAGTCATCGTTGAAGTACCAGGCATACAGGTTCTTGTTGAACGCCGCTTGTGCCGAAAGGGATATCCCTTGCCGATCGCCATGGGGGAAAATCCCGCCGGCGCTTCCCGTGCCCAGCAGCAGGGCCGCTATGCCCGACCCGGTTGTCGGGGCTGCCCGCAGAGGGTCCGGCCCTTGCGTGAAATTCCGCTGGAAAGCGAAGCTCGCTACGGCGGAGGTGGAGTTGGCCAGGCGGAAGTCCAGCGCCATGAAGCCGAAGGTCAGAGTATGCCGGCCCTTGGTGTGGGTGAGGTCCAGAGCATAGGTGTGCGTCTCTCGAGGCGTCCTGACCAGCGCGCCCCCGCCTAGCCCCCGCGGCACTCCGTCCACGGTAATCACCGGGAAGCCTCCCGGTCCTCCAGGATTGTCCAGCGCCGCCGGCAGCCCCAGAGAGGAGGGCTGGAAGGGAACTCCCTGCGGGTGGATCTCTTCGACCCAGCGGCCCCATCCCAACGTGCCGCTCATTACCAGCGAGGGTGTAATCGCATAGTTGTAGCCCAGCCCGATATCCCAACGCGGGTTCGGTTCCTGTAACCCCATGCCTGCCGGGTTGTCGCGGCCGTAAAAAGGCCCCACGCCCTGGATGAACTGCCGCTTCTGGGACCAGCGCGCAAACAGACGCTGGCTTTGGGCGATATTGTGATCCACCCGAATCGTGTACTGGTCGGAGTTAAAGGGTAGACCCAGGGCGGATATGAAGTTGCCCGCCCCAGTCAAAGGATTTCCCGGACGCGTCGGCGCCGGAAAGAAGGTCATGAGCCTGACGGAAACGGGGTCCAGCATTTCCTGAGGGAGGCGATTGCCCACGAAGGGGTCGCGTGTGAAGGTCCCCTCCGGCAGGCGTCGCGTGGTAAACGGATTGTAGATCACCGTGGGAGAGCCATCCGAATTGAACGTCCGGGAAAAGTCGCCCCGGCGGTGGTCCAAGGTGGGAACCGTCAGGAGCCCCGAGCTGGTGGGCGTCTGCTGGCGGAGACCTTCATAGGAACCGAAAAAGAACGTCTTCTCTCGCCGGAGAGGCCCGCCGAGATTGAAGCCGAACTGGTTCCGCTTGACCATGGGACGCGGAACTCCGTTGCGATTGCTGAAGAAGTTGTTGGCGTCCAGGTGGCCGTTCCGAAGGAACTCGAAGACGCCTCCGTGGAAGCCGTTGGTGCCCGACTTGGTGATGGCATTCACGGCGTTGCCCATGCTCCAACCGTATTGTGGTGAGAAGGTGTTGGTCTGAATCCTGAATTCCTGCAGTTCGTCCACCGACGGAACGAAAATCAGGCCGCCCCAGTCACCCGAGCCGTTCCAGTGTCCGTCCACCAGCAGCGCCGCGGCGCCAAACCGCCCACCCCCAAAATTGAATGCGGAACCTTCCTGGTCCCTGCCAATTTGGCGGCACAGTCAAGTCAGGCCCTGGTACTGGATGCTGTTGTTGACACTGGAGCTTAACAGTACCAGATTGAAGACGTTGCGGAGGTTGAGGGGAAGCTCCACCACCTGCTTGCCGCTCACCTCCGAGCCAATATTGGCGTTGCCCGTATTCAGCAGGGGGGCGTCGGCTTTCACTTCAATGACCTGATCGACACGGCCGAGCTCCAGCTTGGGGCTCACACCGGAAGACTGACCCACTGCCAGCGCGATATTTGACTGCAGATAGGTATTGAACCCCTCCTTCTCGACCCTCAGCTCATAGGTCCCGGGCGGCATCAGCGCAAAAGCGAACTGCCCGTCGGCAGAGCTGGTGACCTGACGCGTGAACCCCGTTGCGGCGTTGGACAATGTTACGGTAGCCCCTGGCAGGACAGCATCCGCCGGATCAAACACTGTCCCGCTTAGACGAGCGTTGACTGCCTCGCCCTGCCCCCAGAGCTGGCAGGAAACGAGGAACGGGAAAACAAGCAGGCCAATCGTCTTTCGGCAATCCAGGGCAGACATTAGTCATCCTTCCTTCCGAGACCTTAACGCGGGGCGTGCAGGACCCCCCGCGGCGTGTTTTGGACCCGGCAGCGCGGAGACCTGCGAGGAACCCGCGCCGCTTCCTACTATACCATCTACCAGGTGATCGGCCACAGCAGAGGGCCCATCCGATCGCCGGTAGTGAATCCCCGGAACAGGGTCGCCGGAGTCACCACGCCGTTGACCTGGGGCCGCGGAATCCGACAACTGGGACAACTCGGCGGCTGCCGAGCCGTTATGCGCGTTCAGATCGACTTCCCCCACGTTGTTGTGCGGGAGTCACTTGCGCGTTGGCGCAGGTGTTCGGCGGGCATCCGCCGTTGAAGGCGCTGATCTGCTCATCGACCACCCCGGGGAGCGGCTGGCCATGTGACGGGACCACAATGAGGATCTTGATCTTGTCGTGGTCTTCTTGCCTCCTACTGGGGTAAGCGAAAACGCGTCGGAAAGACTACAATGTGGGTCAAGATTTTCTTGGAGCAGCAATGACCTCGGGCGTATCCGCGGAAGTCACTCGTTTGTTGAAGGCATGGGGCGCCGGTGATGGCACTGCTCTGGACCGGCTGATTCCGAAGGTTTACGCCGAGCTGCGACGCCTGGCGCGGCGTTACATGAGGAAGGAACGAGAGGGCATCACACTGCAGACCACGGCTCTCGTCAATGAGGTCTATCTTCGGCTGGTGGACGTCAAAAACGTCGGTTGGCAGGGCCGCGCCCATTTTTTCGCGGTCGCAGCCCAGATGATGCGCCGGATCCTGGTGGACGCGGCGCGGGTGCGGGCCAGACGGATAGGCCGGGCCCGGAGTGTGGATCATTCCACCGCTCCCAACCTCGACCAGATCCCCGATGTTTCCCCCGCGCGGGACCGCGAGTTGGTTGCCGTCGATGAGGCGCTCGAGGTGCTGGCCCAGATGGATCCCCGGAAGGCGCGGGTCGTCGAGCTGCGATTTTTCGGGGGATTGAGCGTGGAACAGACCGCGGAGGTTTTGAAGTTGTCCCCTCAAAGCGTGATGCGCGACTGGAAGCTGGCGAAGGCCTGGCTGGCGCGCGAGCTCGGCAAGAGCGGTTGAGCCTCAACGTCAGCGGTCGTTCTGCTGAGGGATGTCGATCAGGACGATGTCGGAGTTTTCCCTGAGACGGTCGAACAGGATCTGCTTACCGTCCGGCGAGACGTCGAAGCTGTTGATAGCGTCGCCGCCCTTGAGGTCGGTGAGCTGGCGCAGCTTGCCGGTGGCGAGGTCGAGGAGCCAGAATTCCCGGTCGCGGAAGGGTCCCTGTTGCAACACCAGCGACTTGCCGTGGGG
>Ga0247727_10005203_pt1 | contig 26704 bp, 23 predicted proteins | sample WisWelCaveWW1625_FD_202498 | JGI IMG/M metagenome (GOLD analysis project Ga0247727, IMG submission 202498) | Biofilm microbial communities from Wishing Well Cave, Virginia, United States - WW16-25 | ecosystem: Environmental > Aquatic > Deep subsurface > Groundwater > Cave microbial mat | place...
ACTTCGGCGCAGCGCTGAAGTACCTTCGGCCCGTGACCGACGCGACCTTCGCCGAGCTGCAGTCGAAGCTGCGCGACTTCTGGCCCACGCTGACGCTGCGCTCGATCGGGGACGTCGAGAGGACCGTCGTGGTCGTCCACTCGATCAGCTTCGACGTCCCGGACCAGCTCATCCCCGTCTTTCCCGCGTACGAGGAGCGCTTCCTCTGCCTCGTCTTGAGCCTGCTGCGTGCCCCCCGCTCGCGCGTGGTCTACGTGACGTCGCAGCCCATCCACCCGCGAGTGCTCGACTACTACTTCGGACTCGTCCCGGATCTCGACACGCCGGACGCGCGAGGCCGGTTCTTCACCGTCTCGCTCGTCGACGGCCGAAACCAACCGCTCTCCTCCAAGCTGCTCGCGCGACCCGGCGCGCTCCGCCGAATCAGGAGCCTCATCGGCGACCCGGAGCTCGCGTTCATCCTCCCGTTCTGCATGACCGAGCACGAGGTCGAGCTGGCGGTGCGGCTCGGCCTGCCGATCTACGGCTGTGACCCGGCGCTCCTCTGGCTCGGAACGAAGAAGGGGAGCCGGCGGGTGTTCGAGGAGGAGGGTGTACCCCACCCCGCTGGCCTCGAGGTGGGCGGCAAGACGGATCTGCCCGGCGCTCTCCGCGAGATCAGGAGCCGGAGCCCGGGTGCCCGCGGCGCGGTCCTCAAGCTCGACAAGGGCGTGAGCGGGCTCGGTAACGCTTTGGTCGACCTCGAAGCCGCGGAGCACGATCCTCGTGCCGGAATCGAGCTCGAGGACCGGGAGCTCAACCTCGACGAGTACCTCGCCGCGCTCGACGACGAGGGCGGAATCGTCGAGGAGCGCATCGAGGGCGAGGTCTTCCGGAGCCCCAGCGTGCAACTTCGGATGAGCCCTGCGGGGCAGGTGGACATCATGTCGACCCACGACCAGGTCCTCGGCGGGCCGCACGGGCAGACCTATCTCGGCTGCCACTTCCCGGCCGACCAGGAATACGCCGAGCGGATCGCCGCCGAGAGCTTGAAGGTCGGTCGCCGGCTCGTCCGCGAGGGTGTCATCGGGCGCGCCGCCGTGGACTACGTCGCGGTCAACGGAGGCGAGGGATGGCGGCCGTACGCGCTCGAGATCAATCTCCGCTGCGGCGGCACGACGCACCCCTTCTTCGCTCTCCAGGCGCTCACCGACGGCGTCTACGACCCGCTAGCCGGCGAGTACCGCACTCGGATGGGCGCCATCAAGCACTACGCCGCGACCGACAATCTCGACTCTCCCGCGTACCAGTCGCTGACGCCCGACGATCTACTCGACGTCGTCGCCGAGCGCCGGCTCGGCTGGGATGTCGAGCGGGAGGCGGGTGTCGTCCTGCACATGGTGAGCGCCCTGGCCGTCGCCGGGCGCATCGGCCTGACCGCGATCGGGGATACGCTCGAGGACGCTCGCCGGCGGTACCGCGACGTGAAGGCTGCGCTGGACGAGGCCGCCGACTCCGCGATCTGAGGCGCGAAGCCTAAGGCCTTGGGGAATCGATTCACGGCTGGTCGCCGCTTGGTGTCAACTGCTTGTCCGCCGCCGTTCGGTCCGCCTGGTCGCTGAGCGGAGGTCGAGGCGCGCAGCTCGACGGTTGGGGCTCGCTCTCTGCTTGGCATCCACCGAACTGCTCTTCGGCATCGTGCATCACGACGTGCACCCACTGCTCGCTGAAGCCCGCGAAGAAGGCCGCGACCGCGAAGTACAGGTCCTCCCGGTCCGATTTGGTGTCTATGGGCAGCAGGCCGCTCACCAGCATGGCGTAGATGAGCATCCCGGAGATCGCTCCGACGAAAGGCCTGATCGCGCCCAGCCTGCGGATCAGCGGGCGTCCCACCTCGACGTCGACGGTGAACCCGCTGACATTACGCAGGCGGTACATCACGCTCACGAGCGCCCCGACCGCTCCCGAGCCGAAGCACAGGTAGAGGAGGCCCACCTCGGTCTCGTACTCGGAGCCGAACACTCCGACGATCGCGAGTGGAACGAGGGCGACGAGAGCGATGAGGGCTGCGATCGCCGTCCCGATCAGCATTCCCGTGAAGTAGACGATCCGGCCGGCCTGGGCGCCGGCACGGCGGTAGTACTCGTCGATCTGAGCAAGCTCCGCGCGCTCGGCCTTGACGAGCGCTTCGACCGCGGCGTCGTCGGGCTTGGCCCTGCCGGCCCGCTCGAAGAAGCCGAGCAGGTGCTCCTGAACGCTGAGGATCCATCTCATGGCGATCCGCTCGCTTGGGCCGCGGAGGATCTCGCCGACCCTGATCGAGAGCGCGTCACATTCGTGAAGCACGTCCGCCACGCGCGTGTTCCGTGTCACCCAGTCGCTCACGCGGTGCAGCTGGATCAGGTGGTCGGCTTCCCATAGGAGCCAGCCTCCCCGCAGGCGTTTCTCCGTCATGGCGACCGCGGAAGGGCGCTGCGTCGACCAGTAGACGCGCGTGATCTCGCCGGTCGACTCGCGGAAGGCGTTCAGCGTCTTCTCGTAGGCCTCTCTCAGCTCGGGACGCGCCTCCGCGTCGCCACGGTGACGCTCCCACTCGTAGTGCGCCCAGACGAGCTCTGGGAAGAGTGTCGCACCGACTTCCTCGAGGACACCCGGCTCGACCTGCTCGGTAGCCTCGTTCTTGGTCAGATCAGCGTCAGCCTTGGCCATCTCCGGCTCCTTCCGGACAGCGCCGCAGCAGATCCGTGAGGGGAGGGTATGGCTCAGAGGCGCACGTGACAAGCCCGTCTGACCAAACTAGACTGGGGCGCACTCCAGGAGGTGAGTGAGTGGCTGTCCGGCGAGCATCGCTGCGGCTCGCGACAACGGCACCGGCCGGGGCCCCACCTTCCCATCGCCGCGGGTGGGTTACCCGATGAATGCGAGGATCACGGCGGCCGAGGCGGCGCAAAGCGACGCGCTCCGAGAGCCGGTACAGCTCGACAAGTACCAGGGCAACGTCGCGACGGCCCTCACCAAGACCTTCGACAGCAAGCAGACGGACGAGCAGCAGCTCTCGCTCAGCACTGCCCGCGTCGTCATCTTCTCCGACCACCACAAGGGTGCGCGCGACGGTGCGGACGACTTCCTCCGCTGCGAGCGCGCCTATCACGCCGCGCTCGCCTACTACCTGGAGACCGGATTCCGCCTGTTCGTCCTCGGTGACGTCGAGGAGCTGTGGGAGTGCACCCCCAAGGAGGTCCTCGCGGCGTATGAAGACACGCTGAAGCTCGAGGCGCAGTTCCACAAGGCCGGGCGCTACATGCGCTTCTGGGGCAACCACGACGATCAATGGCGGGACTCGGGTGAGGTGTCCAAGTACTTGCACGACGACCGTTTCTTCCCCGGCCTCGAGGTTCGCGAGGCCCTCAAGCTCCGCGTCGTACGTGGAACCGAGCGCCTCGGGACTCTCTTCCTCGCCCACGGGCATCAGGGGACGCTCGACAGCGACCGCTTCGCGTGGTTCTCGCGCCCCGTCGTGCGCCACATCTGGCGGCCGCTTCAGCGCCGCCTCGGCATGCCGTCGACCACGCCCTCTCGCGACTTCCAGCTGCGCCAGAGGCACGACGCGGCGATGTTCACGTGGGCGCGGACGCACCCCGCCAAGCCGGTTCTGATCGCCGGCCACACGCATCGACCGGTGTTCTGGACGAGCAAGAAACCCACCCCACGAGAGTCCGACGCGGAGCTGGAGGCCCGGCTCGAGGCGCTCCGTGCCTCGGGCAGCGCAACCCCGGAGTCGCTGGGGACGTTGCACGCCCAGCTGCAGTTCGCCCGTGCGGAGTCCCGTCGACGAGGCCCACCGGCGACGCAGATCGACCCGCCCTGCTACTTCAACACCGGGTGCTGCTCATTCGGAGACGGTGACGTTACGGGCATCGAGATCGTCGACGGGAAGATCCGCCTCGTGCGCTGGCCGAACGACAACGACGAGCCGCTTCCAAAGCCGCTCGTGGAGGCGGATCTCGCCGAGGTCTTCGACCGGGTAGGGAGAGCGACGAGGCCGGCGGGCGGATGAGCCAAAGGGCGCGAAATAGGCGCACCGTCTCTTCCTGAGCTCGAGAACCTGCTGCAGGGGCCCGGAGACCCCCTCCCGCCACCGCGGCTCAGTCCGGAGTCTTGTCGCTCTCCCCCTCGTCCTTCTTCTTTCCCTCCGCCTCCTCGAGCGGGGTCGGAACGCCTCCGGGCGCTATCTTCGTGAAGCGCTCGAAGAAGCCCGAGAGGAGAGCGAGCGTGCCGTAGTAGGCATAGTCCTTCCCGGATCCTGGAGTGTCCGTCTGCAGGATTCCGCTCGCGAGCAGCAGGAACGACGAGATGCCGAAGATCGCTCCCATGAAGGGACGGTAGATACCGAGCCAACGCACGTTTTTGCGCCCGACCTCGTGGTCGAGCTCGAACTTCCCGGTCAGCGACGCCATGCGCGAAAGTACGCTGAGAATCGCACCAAGGGCTCCCGCCATGACACTGATGATGAAGAGCTCGAGCTGCGGCCAGTGGCCGGCGCCGCCGTCGACGCGGTCGACCGTCCAGATGAGGGGGACCGTCAGGCTCAAGAGCGCGAGGAGCGCCACGAGGCCGCTCGCCATGCCGAGGAAGAAGACGATGCGCGCCTGCCGATTCCCCGCCCGGTGGTAGAAGCGTTCGATGCGCCCGAGCTCCGTCCGCTGACGGCTCACGAATGCGCTGCTCTCTTTCTCGTGGGCCTCGTCGTGCTGGGGCCGCTTCTCGGCCGGGACGAGCCACTCCCGGTCGACGAAGCCGAGCAGATGGCTCGCCATGGCATAGAGGCGGCGAAGCGCGATGAGCTCGCTCGCGCCGCGCAGTATCTCCTCGGATTTCACCGCAAGCGTCTCGCACTCGTCGAGCGCCTCAGCGATCGCCGGCTCGTCCCGCGTCGCCCAGTCGGTCGCGCGGTGAAAGCGCGGGACGAACTCGCCCTCCGGATGAAAGCGCTTGGGCTTGCGGTCGACCGTCAGCGCGACCGCGGAGGCGTCTCGCACCGACCAGTACGCGTCGACGATCCGTCCGTAGCGCCCCTCGAACTGGCGCCATCGCCTACGAAACTCCCGCTCGATCTCCTTGTTGTCCCGCTGCCCGCTGTCGCGCTCCTGCGCTGCCGCGCGTCCGTACAGCGGCTCCCACGCCCGGTGTGCGCGGACGAGGTCGGAAAACGTCACGATCTCGGGCTCGACGGATTCGCCGGCGATCGCGTGCGCGGGGATCAAGCTCCGCACCCGCGAGCGCCACCCTCTCCGTCCCCTCAGAGACTTGGCCGCCGTCTCCGCGCGGCCTGCCTGCTTGGCCGCCTCTCGCGCGCTTTTCGCCGCCTCGGCTGCCGCGCCCCGGGCGGCTTTGTCGGCCGCCTCCGCGGCGTCGGCGGCATCCCGCGCGGCTACCAGCTCGACCGCTGCCTCAGTCTCGACCGGTCCGTCGCCCCGAAGCGTTGGTCCTGCGCTCGTCACACGACACTCCCATCCGGCCCGCGCAGCAGAACGGGCGATATGCGGTTCAGCATAGGACACGCCCCGTGCGGACACAAGACCGGGCGCCGAGCCGACGATCGCGGAGTCCGTGGCCCGACTTCGCGCTAAGTTCCGATGAACGGCGATTCCGAGGAGGTCTCCATGATCGAAGGCATCGACGTCTCAGAACACCAAGGACGGATCGATTGGCAGCGCGTCAAAGCCGACGGCATCGGTTTCGTGCTGATCAAAGCGACTCTGGAGGTACCCGGCTGGGCCTTGGCTTGCGAGAAGAAGCTGCGGGCTGCGCGGGCGGCCGGTCCGGGAGTCCGGTGACGCTAACCACCGATCCGGGCGGGTCCGCTGCCGAGCGGCCTGGAAGCACGCCCAAGCGGCGCCGCGGGTTGTGGCGCCGTTTCGCCGACGCGCCGTGGTGGGTGCACGTGCTCGCCACGCTCGGCGCTGTCCTCGCCGTCCTTGTGGCGGCCGCGATCGCCGCCGCCGCGCTCTACGTCGATTTCGTGCGAGAGCATGGGGCGCTCGACTCCGGAATCCCTCCGCAGACCGAGGTCGTCGGGGAGGAGGCGCTGGAGCTCGCGCGGCGGTTCAGCCCGGTGCTCCGCTACGACTCGGCCGAGCGGTTCGTCCCCATCGCCCGCTCCGCGTACCTCAGCCGCACGGAGCTCAAGGAGCAGGAAGGCGGCTTCGTGCAAACGCTCGCGAAGACGGTGACCGAGGGCAGCCTGCCCGAGAAGCTGCGCTCTTGCCTCCAAGGCTGCCTCCTCTTCCTGGACGTGCGCGGCGCCGAGCCCGATCCCCCCAGGCACTCCGAGGGTCTCTACGACCTGATCGAGAACAAGCTTCTAGAGTCGGGAGCGAGGCCGACGGTCTACTACCACGTCACCCGCTACGACGACACAGGGCACTACGCCGTCCAGTACTGGTTCCTCTACTTCTTCAACTACCGGCTGAACGAGCACGAGTCGGACTGGGAGCAGATCACCGTCCACCTCGACGACGAGCGTCAACCGGTCGACGTCTACTACTCGGCGCACGAGGGCGGGAACACACGCCCGTTCGCGCAGATTGCGGAAGCCGACCATCCGATCGTCTACCCAGCGCGCGGATCGCACGCGAACTACTTCAAGCCCGGCCGGCATCCGGTCGAGATCGCTTGCCGGCGGGTCGTCGGGAGCGTCAAGCAGTGCTTGCGCGGACGGAAATTCCTCGTCGACGTCACCGACGCCGGCGGCGCGGAGCTCGAGGCGGGCGACTTCGACTTCGCGGAGCTGCAGGGGCCGCTCTTCGTCGGGAGCTACGGCTCGGGCAACTACGTCGTTCTGACCCGCCAGCCGTCCGTTCTCCGCGACCCACGCTTGCGGGGCCTTTGGCTCGACCCGCTGAAGCTCTTGCGCTAGTACTAGCTGGCGCAAGACCGGAATCCGCTCGCGCGGATTCCGGTCGCGCGAAGATCCCTGAAGGCGGCCGCTTTGCGGCCGCGGCGCTGCTCTTTCACATCAAGCTCTACCGTAGCTGGCGCAAGACCGGAATCCGCTCGCGCGGATTCCGGTCGCGCGAAGTCCCTGAAGGCGTCCGCTTCGCGGCCGCGGCCAGCTCTCTCACATCAAGCTAGCGAACGGCGGCGGGTCGAAGACCGCGTACGCTTGCTCGAGCATCGCCTCCCGGCTCTCGAAGCGGCGCTCGTCGTAGCAGGCGAGCGGGTGCTCGAGGAGGTTGAAGAGGCACTTGTTGCAGTAGGAGCACGGGCGCGGCGGTTGGTCGTGCCCCGCGCGCCAGAGCTCGAGCAGGTCAGGGTTCGCGATGAGCGGACGCGCGATCGTGACCGCGTCGCAGTCGCCGCGTTCAAGCGCCGCGCGGACGACCGAGGCGGTCTGGAAGCCCCCGGTGCAGAGGACCGGGATTCCCACAGCCTCCTTGATCGCGCGTGCGTCCGCGAGGTTCGCGCCCTCGACGGAGCTCGCCGGCCGTTCCCACCGGCGCTGCATGAGCCGGTTCACGAGCGGCGTGCGGTAGAGCAGGTAGTTGCGGAAGGCATGGACTCCGCTCGAGATGAGCCCGTCGTAGTTGTCGCGCACCTCTCGAAGCGGCAGGCCGCCGGCCGGGTTGAGCGGATGCGGGAACGTGCTGCCGGCCGAGATGTGAATCGCATCGGCGCCGGCCTCCTCGAGCCACCGGCTGACCTGCACCGAGTCCGCGATCGTGTTGCCGCGGCGAAGCCAGAAGAGGAACGCGTTCGCCCGCTCGGTGGCGCTGATCTTCACCTGGAGGTGGAAGTCGTCGCCGACGCTCTCGCGGACCGCGCGGACGGTCTCGATCAGCAGACGGGCGCGGTTCTCCAGCGCGCCGCCGTACTCGTCCTTCCGGTCGTTGATCGCAGAGGAGAGGAACTGCGTGAACAAGTAGCCGTTGGCGCCGTGGATCTCGACGCCGTCGAGTCCCGCCTCCCGCGCGCGTCGTGCGGCGGCCGCGAACGCGCGCGTGATCTCCTCGAGCTGCGCCGACGTGGCTCGCTCGGCTTCGAAGCCGTGCAGCGGGTCGGACTTCCCCGTGGAGCTGAGCCCGGTGCGGAACTCGATCCCCGGGATGTCTCGCTGCCGCCCCGCGTGGGCGAGCTGCAGGAGGTATTTGGCGCCGTGCTCGTGCACCCGCTTGCCGAGCTCCCGCCAGAACGGGATGCGGCCGTCGCGCTCGATCGCCGCGTAGCCGGGGACGATCAGACCGCGGCGGTCGACGCCGCACCAGGCGGAGACGATCCCCCCGACGCCGGCTCGGGCGAAGCGCACCTCCCAGTTGATTCGCGTCTGCTGGCCCGATCCGTCCCAGCCGTCGAAGCGCCCCGCGATGCTCGAGCGAAAGATCCTGTTTGCGACCTCGAGGTTGCGGAACCGCAGGGGCGTGAAGACAGGGTCGCTCACGGCTACGTGAACTGGGGCGGCTCGTAGACGGAGAGGATCTCGGCGATCATCGCCTCGCGCGAGTCGAACCGGCTCTGGTCGTAGCAGCCGAGCGGGTTCTCGAGCTGGTTGATCAAGCACTTGTTCGAGTACGTGCACGGGCGGGGTGGGACGTCGTGGCCGGCGCGCCAGAGCTCGACGAGGTTCGGGTTCGCGATCAGCGGGCGGGCGATCGTGACGCCGTCGCAGTCGCCGCGGGCGATCGCCGCCGCGACCACCGACGCTGTCTGGAAGCCGCCGGTGCAGAGCACCGGGACCGAGACGGCCTGCTTGATCGCCCTGCAGTCGGCCAGGTTGATGCCCTCGACGCGACCCTTCGCCGTCCGCTCCCAGGCCCACTTGAACACCCTGTTGAAGGGCCAGAAGCGAAAGAGGAGGTAGTTGCGGAACGTGTGCCGACCGCTCGAGATCATGGTGTCGTAGCCGCGCACGACGTCCTTCACCGGAAACCCGCCCGCCGGGTTGCGTGGGTGGGGGAACGAGCTTCCGGACGAGATGTGGAACGCGTCCACACCGGCCTCCTCGAGCCAGCGGCACACCTGGATCGACTCGTCGAGCATCGTTCCCTTTGCGGCCCAGGGAATGAGGTCGCGGCCGTAGTCGACGGCCGAGATCTTGAACTGGAGGTGGTAGTCGGCGCCGACCTCGGCGCGGATCGCGCGCACGATCTCCAGCGCGAAGCGGGCTCGGTTCTCCAACGAGCCGCCGTACTCGTCCTTGCGGGTATTGATCGCCGGGCTGAGGAACGAGGTGATGAGGTAGCCGTTGCAGCCGTGCACCTCGACACCGTCCGCGCCCGCTTCCCGTGCGCGGCGCGCCCCCTGGGCGAAGCAGCCGACGAGATCGTGGATCTGGTCGACGGTCATCCGCTCGCAACGCAGGCCGTGGACCGGCTCCGGCTTGTCCGTCGAGCTCCAGCCCTTCTCGAACTGGATCCCGCCCAGATCGCGCTGCCGGCCCGAGAAGGCGAGCTGGACGAGGTACTTGCAGTCGTGCTCGTGCACGCGCCGCACGACCTCGCGCCAGAACGGGACCGTCTCGTCTCGGTCGATGTGCGCGTAGTTCGGGACGATGAGGCCCCGTGGGTGTACGGGCGCGTTGGACGAGATGATCGCGCCGACGCCGCCGCGCGCGAACTTCAGGTCCCAGTTGACGTGAGCCTGGTTGCCCGTGCCGTCGTAGTTGTTGAAGCGGCCGGCGAGGCTCGAGCGGAAAACGCGGTTCTTGACCTCGAGCGCCCGGAAGCGGAGTGGCTCGAAGATGACGGTCGGGTCGCTTGCGCTCACGAGACCTCCGCAGCCTCGGTGGTCGCCACGTACGCCGGCGCCGCGAAGACCGACAGGATCTGTTCCACCATCTCCTCCGTCGTGTCGAAGCGCGCCTCCTCGTAGCAGCCGAGTGGGTTCTCGATGAAGTTGAAGACGCACTTGTTGCAGTACGTGCAGGGGCGCGGCGGAGCGTCATGACCCTGCTCGAAGAGCCGCACGAGATCCGGGTTGGCGACGAGCGGACGTGCGATCGTGACGCCGTCGCAGTCGCCACGCTCGATCGCGGCGGCGATCTTGGACGCCGTCTGGAAGCCGCCCGTGCAGAGCACGGGTATGGAGACTCCTTCCTTGACGGCCCGTGAGCCGGCCAGGTTGATGCCCTCGATGCCGAGCCGCCGGCTCGGCCGCTCCCACCACCAGCGGAAGACGGCGCTGAACGGCCACGTGCGGAAGATCAGGTAGTTGCGCAGCGTGTACGTCCCGCTCGAGAGGACCGTGTCGTACGTCTTGACGACCTCCCGCGCGGGGAATCTGCCGGCGGGGTTCCGCGGGTGCGGGAAGCCCGTGCCCGCGCTCACGTGGAGGTAGTCGACGCCGGCCTCCTCGAGCCAGCGGCAGACGCGCACGACGTCCTCGACGGTCGAGCCGCGCCGAAGCCAGGGGAGGAGCTCACGCGGCGCCTCGTCGACGCTGATCTTGAAGCCGAGGCAGAAGTCGTCACCGATCTCGTGGCGGATCGCCCGAACGACCTCCAGCGCGAAACGGGCCCGGTTCTCGAGCGAGCCGCCGTACGCGTCCTTGCGCGTATTGATCGCCGGGCTCAGGAATTGCGTGAAGAGCATCCCGTTCGCGCCTGCCAGCTCGATGCCGTCGAGCCCCGCCTCTCGAACGCGACGCGACGACTGCGCAAAGCGCGAGACGACGTCCCCGATCTCGGCGACGGTCATGGAGCGACACGGGAAGCCGTTGATCGGCTCGCGATCGCTAGTCGCGCCGAGAGCGGACTCGTAGCGGAGACCGGGGAGTATGCGCTCGCGCCCCGCGTAGACGAGCTGGACGATGTACTTGCAGTCGTGCTCGTGGATGCGCTTCCCGAGCTCGCGCCAGAACGGGATCTTGTCGTCCGAGTCGAGGTAGGCATAGCCGGGGACGATGTGCCCGCGCTCGTGGATCGGCGCGTTCGAGGAGATGATCGCCCCGACCCCGCCGCGCGCGAACTTCAGGTCCCAGTTGATCCGGACCTCGGTGCCGGACCCGTCGTAGTTGTCGAAGCGGCCGCCGACGCTGGAGCGAAGGACGCGGTTCTTGACCGTCAGATTGCCCAAGCGCAGGGGCTCGAAGACGACGGTCGTGCTCACGGTCGAACGGTGCGGCTCCGTCCGTCCATGAAGGCTCCTTCCTCGGCGGCAGGCGTGCGTACCCTCGTCTCCGACTCTACGGCCGGGTGGAGCAGCGGTCAAGGCGCGGCTGGACATCGCCTCGGCGCGCGCGCAGAATGAGCAGCCTGCGGCATGGAGCTATGACCGCACACCCCATCCCCGCGCCCGAGGCGCATTTCGATGTCGTCGTCGTCGGCTCGGGCTTCGGCGGGTCCGTCATGACCCAGCGGCTCTCGCAAGCGGGGATGTCCGTCTGCCTGCTCGAGCGCGGCAAGGCGTATCCGCCCGGCTCCTTCCCGCGCAGCCCGTGGGAGACCGGACGAAACTTCTGGGACCCGAGCGAGGGGCTGCACGGCCTCTTCAACGTGTGGTCGTTCCGTGGCATCGGCGGCATCGTCGCGAGCGGGCTCGGCGGTGGGTCGCTCGTCTACTCCAACGTGCTCATCCGCAAAGACCGGAGCACGTTCGTTCACGACGAGCTCGAGACGTGGCCGGTGACTTACGAGGAGCTCGAGCCCCACTACGAGCGTCACGAGCGAATGCTGGCGGCGACCCCGTACCCCTTCGAGCCCGACCCCGCGAAGCGGGACCCTGCCCGCGAGCCGTTCGACCGCACGTACAAGACGAACGCGCTCCGGCTGGCGGCCGAGCGCCTCGGGCTCGAGTGGTACCTGCCGAAGCTCGCCGTCGCGTTTTCGGCCAACGGCGCGCCGTCTCTCGCCGAGCCGATCCTCGACGAGCCCGAGAACATCCACGGGCGGGTGCGTTCGACCTGCCGTCTGTGCGGCGAGTGCAACATCGGCTGCAACTACGGCTCGAAGAACACGCTCGACTTCAACTACCTCTCCGACGCGGCGCTTCGCCACGGAGCCTCGATCTTCACGCGCTGCGAGGTGAGGACGTTCGCGCCGCGTCCCGGGGGCGGCTACGTGGTCGGCTACGTCGACCACTCAGCGGCGATCGTGGGCGAGCAGCGGACGCAGCCACTGCCGCTGCGGACCGTGACCTGCGATCGACTGGTGCTCGCGGCCGGCGCGTTCGGCAGCACGTACCTCCTGCTGAAGAACCGCGAGGCGCTCCCTGGGCTGAGCGACCGCTTGGGGAAGCGCTTCTGCGGCAACGGCGACCTGTTGACGTTCGCGCTCAAGTCATTGGAGGAGGGCGCCGATCGCCGCCCGCGCATCCTCGATCCCGGCTACGGGCCGGTGATCACGAGCACGATTCGCGTGCCGGACGCGCTCGAGGGCGGCCCCGGACGCGCGTACTACATCCAGGACGGCGGCCAGCCGCAGATCGCCAGCTGGATCGTCGAGACGGGCAACCTCCCCGGGGTGATCCGCCGCGCACTCCGGCTCGTCGTGCGGCTCGTCAAGAAGTGGCTCCGATTCGACCGCAGGAGCGACATCGGTCGCGAGATCGCCGCCGCCTTCGGCCCGGCTACGTTGTCGTCGTCGATGATGCTCTTGTTCGGGATGGGCCGGGACATCCCCGACGGGAACATGTCGCTGACCGAGGACGGCTACCTCGACCTCGACTGGCGGACACGCCGGTCGAATGCCTTCTTCGAGCAGGTTCGCGGCACAGGTGGGCAGATCGCAGACGTGCTGAACGCAAAGTTCGTGGACAACCCACCGTGGCACCTCAGTCGCGTCGTCACCGTCCACCCGCTCGGTGGTTGCCCGATGGGCCGTGACGAGCGGGAAGGCGTGGTCGACTCGTACGGGCGCGTCTTCGGTCATCCCGGGCTTCTGGTCGTGGACGGATCGATCATCCCGGGGCCTGTGGGACCGAACCCGTCCAATACGATCGCGGCGATGGCGCACCGGGCCGCGGAGCAGCTGATCGCGGAGGCGGGCTAGGCGTGGCGGTCGATCTCGAGGCCCGGATCAAGCTGGTGGAGGAGCACGTCCTCGCCGAGGTCGAGCACGACCTCGAGCGGATCATGCGCACCTGGGGCGAGTCCCCCTGGTTCGACGACGTCGCCTGGGACGAGCAGTCGTACGGGCGGGACGCGGTTCGCGAGCACTACGACGAGCTGCTCCGCTCGTTCCCCGACCTCGCGATCGACGTCAAGGCCCGTCACGTCACGGACGACGTTGTCATCCTCGAGGTCGTCGTCTCGGGGACGCATCTCGGCCAGTGGCGCGAGCTTCCGCCGCTCGAGCGCCGCATGGAGTCCCGCGTCTGCGCCATCTACACGTTCGACGAGCAGGGCCTGCTCGAGCTCGAGCGCACGTACTACGACAAGGCGCGGGTGCTCGAGCAGCTCGGGATCTTCAAGGACCCGCGCCGGCCGCTCGGACGGGTGATCGCCCTGCTGACGCCGCCCTTCGCGATCGTGAAGGCGTTCATCCGCCGCCTCTTCCGCCGCAGCTAGGGCGCTGTCGGGACATCTGGAGGCTTGAGTGAAAGAGGAAGCGCCGCGGCCGCGGAGCGGCCGCCTTCAGGGATTTTCGCGCGGCCGGAATCTGCGCTAGCTGATTCCCGCCCTGCGCACTAGCAGACGATCTGGCGGACGAGCTCTTCCATGCGAGGTGACGGCTCCAGGTCGAGCTTGCGGCGGAGCTGTGCCCGGAAGACGGTGAACTGGCGCAGCGCTTCGGCGGCGTTCCCCTCCGCGAGGTACGAGCGGATCAGCAGGCGATAGGCGCTCTCGCGTAGCGGGTCGGATCCCACAGCCGCGAGCGCCGCGATCGCGGCCTCCGAGTAGCGCTGCTCGCCGATCAGACCCTCTCCGGCGGCCTCGAGCGCAACGAGGCGGAGCTGGCGCAGCCGCTCGCGCTCGAGCTGGACCCAGTCGTCGTACCAGTCGGGGAGCAGCTCGGCCGCCTGGGTCAGCAGATCGAAGTCGCTTCTCGCCGGCGCGCCGTTGTGCAGGACCCGCTTGGCGCAAGCCTCCAGCTGTCGCGCGTCGACGACGACCGCGCCCGCGAGAGCCAGGTGTGTGCTCGTCACCTCGACCACGGGGGCTGGGAGTGGGCCCATCCGCCAGAGCGTCGTCCGCAGGCATCCGTGAGCATGCTCCTGACTCAAGTCGATCCACAACCGCCCTGCGACGTAGACGCGGTGCAGGGGCCGGCTCTGGAGGGCAAGGAAGGCGACCAGCCGCTGGACGTGGCGCGGCAACCGGGCCGGCTGTCCTCCCACCTCGAGCTCGAACCCCCCGAGGAGGCCGAGCCGAACTCGCTGGTCCCGCCCTGCCTCAGGACCGGCAAAGCCGCTTGGCGGCCGCAGCGACGTGTCTTGCCGTGACGGCAACGGCCAACCCCCAGACCGGTCGCTTGAGCCCCACTGTACCGCGCGTCCGAGCGCTGTCAACGACGGTGACGCCGGCGTGACGCTCCGGTGACGCGGTGCTGCGACCGTGGACGCAACGATCGAAGGAGCGACGATGGCAGATCAGAGCTTCGAGCTCGACGTGCTCGGCGATCTCGTCGAGGAGGCAGCGGCGGTCGGTCAGCTCGCCAAGACGGAGAAGGCGTTCGTCACGGCGTACGAGGCGTTCCGCTCGGAGGATCGGAAGGCGTTCCAGACAGTCCTCAAACGGCTTCAGCTGCTCCCGTACTGCCACCGAGTCTGTGAGTGGATCCGCATCAAGGAGTGCATGCTCCTCTGCTTCCATCTGTGCGGACCGCCCAAGCCGGTGAGGCGGCCGCCGGATCCGCGCGTTCTCGCCGAGGCGATCGTTCGAATCACGTCGGACGAGAGGGCCGTGCAGCAGCTTGCGAGAGCGGTCGAGAAGCGCGACCGCGCTGCGTTCCAGCGGCTCGTCAAGGCGTACAAGCTCGGGCCGATCTCCCACCTCTTCTGCCACTGGGTCTGCCTCGTCCGCTACCGACTCGTCTGCCGCTGGGTGTGCGAGCCCGAGCTGCGGGAACGGCCGGACCTCGTCCTCGAGCTACGCGCGACCGGGCACGCGCTGCGCGTTCTGCTCGAGGATCGCGAGGCATTCAGCGAGGCTGTCGCCGCCTCGGAGGCAGGCGACGCGGAGAGGCTCGGCAACGTCGTCGCCGGAGCCGGCCTCCTTCCGTTCTGCAGGCTCATCTGCGAGTGGTTCTGCAGCTGGCGCTGCGTTCTCGTCTGCCTGACGCTCTACCGTCAGTTCCCACTCGCGACGATCGACGATCCGCTCAAGGAGGCGTTCGCCTTCGCGAGGGCGACGCGCGCACTCTCCGGGAAGGCTGACGAGCTCCAACGGCTAAGCGCGGCGGTGGGGGCGGGTGAACCACGAGGCTTCACGGCACTCGTCGAGGAGCTCAAGCTCCAGCGCTTCTGCATCCAGCTCTGCCACTGGGTGTGCTTCCTGCGCTGCCGGCGCTTCTGCATCTGGGTCTGCCGGCCGGTGGGCCTCTACCCGCAGTTCACGGCCATCGGCGGCTACGAGTACCTGACCGATGTGGACAGCATCCCGCCGGGGAGCGGACTGACGATCGCGGACAACCGCGCCTTCTACTCGACCATGCGGCTGAACGGCATCCTCACCCAGACGCTCGGCGGGCAGCCGATGGAGTATCGGTTCGAGGTCCGCACGACGAATGCGACCGGCAGCCCGACGGGACCCTGGACGCCCGTCCCTCCGGCCCAGATCGCCAAGACCCAGATCGGGCTCTGGGAGCGCTTCAACTTCATCACGATGTCCGTCGAGACGAAGAAGTACATTGTGAACGCGCCTCCGGGACCGAACGAGGTCGCCGCGACGATCAGTCCAGCCGGCTGGATCCAGGTTCCGCAGGAGAGCAACTTCCTCTCGCCGCTGGGTGCGTTCTTCCCCAACGGGAACATGATCAGGCTGATCTCGCCTTCGATCGCCGCGTTCCCACCGCAGAACGAGACCGGCACGACCGCCGGCGGGCCGGCAGCGGCCCCGCTGGCGAGCGACAAGCACTTCGGGATCCGAATGCGCGTGCGGCAACAGGGCACTCCGGCGTCCGAGACCAACGGCGGGACGTGTCAGCACGCGGCGATCGGCAACACGCTGTACGACAACATCGTCCGGCACCCGAGCTGGGACGGCGGGCCGCTGCCTCCGGGTCAGCTCGCCGTGGCGATGCTCGACATCCAGGAGCTGATCGGTGCCGGCTGCGCCGAGATCACCAAGGTGCTCACGGTGCTGTTCACCGCCGCGCACCCGAATCTCGGCTCGGTCAGCATCTCCCTGACCGGCCCGGGTGGTCCCTACGGCTTCACGCTTCCTGCGTCCGGGGCAGGGGAGTGGTTCGGGACGGCCACTCCCTCGGGGTGGACGGTCGCCTCGCTCACTCCGTGCGCCTACATCGTCACGCTCGCGGTCGGCTTGCTGCTCACCGACGGAGACAGCGTGCCCGACCCGCTCTACGACCAGATGGCCTTCTGCAAGGAGTAGCCGAGCGACGCTCGGCTACGGCGCGCCGTACTCCGGATACGAGGCGCGGCGGCCAACGGCACGGCCCAGGAGCGCGAGGAACCGCCACATCGGCCGTTGGAGCCACAGCGGCAGGCCGGGCGCCGCGATCTCGCGGCGGTACCGGTGCATGAGGATTCCGACGACGAGCAGTGGGCGCGGCAGCCCTCGCGTGGGCATCCGGATCCGGCCGTCGCGCGAGAGCCCGAGGAACGCGCGGAAGTAGCGCTCGAGCTCGAGCGCGGGCCGGACCGTGACGAGCAGATGCGCCTCCTCTGCGGCGTCGTGGAAGCCGTGCGGCGTTCCTGCCGAGATGACGAACCGGTCGCCGGAGCCGATCCGGCGCTCCTCTCCGTCCACGTCCAGCACGAGCGTGCCCGAGACTCCGGTGAAGGTCTCCTCCTGCTCGGGATGGATGTGCGTCCGAACGTAGCCCGCGCGCCTCACGTAGAGGTCGGCCTCGAGGACGTCGCGGCCCGAGCGGCGAAACACCCACCGCTGCCCTGACCGCGGATCTTCGACCTCGTTGGTCATGCGACTACGCGCCGCCGGCGGCGGCCGGCTGTGCCGTGAGCGTGCGGCACAGCTCGTCGAGCTCGGCGTCCCGCTTCTGAATCAAGTTCTCGGCCACGAGCCGGAGCGCCTGGATGGTCGCGTCTCTCGCGTCGTCGATGTCGTCGATCGCGGTCTTCAGCTGCGGAAGCTGTACCTGGAAACGGTAGTAGCGACGCTTACCTTCGACAGGGGGGCACAGTTGCTCGGCCTGAAACGCGACCGTGTCGCTGACACCCTCGAACACCACGTCGAGGAGCGGCCGCGCCCAGCCGACGAGACCCCAGTCCTTTGCGTCCTTCCAGGGGATGCCGACCGTCGGTTCCCCGGTGCCGAGCGAGACGACGAGCACGTCGTCGGCGCCGAAGACCGTGCGCGCCTCCACGAGCGCACACATCGTCGGGTTGTTCGCATAGACGCCGCCGTCCACGAGCGCCCAGTCCTTGTCCTGGCCAGCCCCCTCGAGCTTCAGCGGCTCGAAATAGGTGGGGGCAGCGGACGTCGCGCGCGCCACCTTCTTCATCGGGAAGTCGTGATCCGGCTCCGTCCCTGCGCGGGTGCTACGGAAGAACCACGGGCTTCGAAGCTCGATCTCGAACGCGGTGACGAAGACGTTCGTGAGCGCTTCTGATAGCCGTGTCTCGCCGAAGTACTCGTCGAGCACCTTCTCGACCTCGACGGCCGCGTACTTCTCGTCGAGCAGGCCCCAGGCCGTTGACAGTTGGTGCAAGATCGGGCTCGAGAAGATGCGCTTCCCCTTCCCCGAGTAGAGGTCGACGATCTCGCCTGCCCTGTGCTCCGGCTCGCCCTTCTCGTTCGGCTTCGTCAAGCCGAGAGCGATGATCCCGCCGGTCGAGGTACCGGCGATCAAGTCGAACAGCTTCGAGATCGGCTTCCCCGTGCGCCGCTCGATCTCGGTCAGTACGAGCGCCGGGATGATCCCGCGGATACCTCCACCGTCGATGGACAGGACCTTGAACATGCGCAGCTCCTTTCGGGTCGCCCAAGCTGACCATTGATCCGGGACGAGCCGCATCCATCGACGGAGCCTGATCCTGCTTGGCGGTTCCGCCCGAGAATAGGTCGGTAGCCACGTGCATTCAAGGGGGAGCCGCTCCTCGAGGTGCGGCGGTGGAGGCTGGAACAGGTGCCCCCGGCCGGAATCGAACCAGCGCACGCGGTTTAGGAAACCGCTGCTCTATCCACTGAGCTACGGGGGCTCGGCGCCAAGATAGCGCCATCCTCGCCGAGCTAAGCGCCGAGTTGCCGGACGAGCCTCGACGCGTACCAGTCCTCCCAGCGCTCGTCTGGGCTCTCGGCCGTGTAGATGCGGTCGAGCTCGACGAGCGCATGGACGAGGTGGCTCCGCACTGGCCGTGCTCCGAGCACGTCCGGAAGCTCGGAGAGATCGAGCAGCCAGTCCGCATACCACGAGGCCCAGTCCTGGTCCTCGCCGTCCGTGATCCGATAGACGACGTGGTGCGTCTCCGCCGCTTCGTGCAGTAGCTCCGCGACCCGGCTCGGCTGGCCCTCTGACTTCACCGAGTGCAGATTAGACTCGTTCGCCGGTGCGGAGAAACCGACTCGTCGCGGCCACCGTCGTAGGGATCGTCGCGATCGTGATCGCCCTGCTCATCTTTCGACTGACGGACGACGACTCCGGCTCCGTCGAAACGAACGCGTGGGCCGACTCGGTTTGCACAAGCCTCTCCGACTGGCGCTTGTCGATTACGTCGCTTGCGGACGTGTCCGGCGGGACGCTGACACCCGATTCACTCGGAGAGAAGCTCGACGCAGGTGAGAGCGCGACATCGCAGCTGATCACCGAGCTGAGCGACCTCGGCCCGCCCGATCTCGATGCGGGCGACGACGTGAAGCGGAAGCTCGACGACTCTGTCATCGGGCTCCGGTTGCAGTTCGAGGCGCTGAAGCAGGGCGCCCAGGACGCCGCCGAAGCAGACTCGCCGGCGGCCTTCCTCCAGGCGCTTGCGGCGCTCGCGCCCGCGTTTCAGGGCCTGCTCGACCAGATCCGGACCACTATCGACGATCTCCAGAACGCGAGCGTGGCCGAGGAGGCCGAGACGGAGCTCCAGCAGGCGTTCGAGAACGCCGAGTCGTGCCGAGCGCTACGCGAGCAGAGTTAAGAACTCGCTGAGCCGCTCGCGCGCGCCGCGGCCACGGCGGTACCCAGCGCTACCATCTCCCCATGCCCACCTTTCTCATCGCCTTCATCGTCCCGATGGTCATCGGCCTCTGGGCCCAGCATCGGGTCAAGAGCACCTTTGCACGCAACCTGGACGTCCCCGTCGCGAACGGGATGACGGGAGCCCAGGTCGCGCGCCGTGTGCTCGACGCGAACGGCCTGCATGAGGTTCCGATCGAGGAGACGCCCGGTTCCCTCTCCGACCACTACGACCCGCGCAGTCGCTCGGTGCATCTCTCGCCGCAGGTCTTCGGTGGTGTCTCGGTCGCGTCGACTGCGGTCGCCGCGCACGAGGTCGGACACGCGATCCAGCACGCCCAGGCGTACGCGTTCTTTCGCTTCCGCAGCGCGATGTTCCCCGCCGTCCAGTTCACGTCGAACATCTGGCTGCTCTTCCTCATGGGCGGGATCTTCTTCCAGATCACCGGCTTCATCGTCCTCGCCGTCGCGCTCTACTCGATCGCCGTCCTCTTCCAGATCGTCACGCTCCCGGTCGAGTTCGACGCATCGAGCCGTGCGAAGCGCCAGCTGGGCGATCTCGGCCTCGTGGCCGCGACCGAGGGCGCGGGCGTAAAGAGCGTCCTCAAGGCCGCGGCCTGGACGTACGTCGCGGGTGCCCTGGCGGCCATCGCGATGCTGCTCTACTACCTGTCGCTGCTCTCGAACCGGTAACGCGAGAAGCTCGCCTCCAACACGATGAGGTCAGACCCTGCGGGGTCTGACCTCATCTACTCTCGCGCGGCATCCAGCTGAACCGGCGCAGGGCGATCGCAAGCCCGGCGGCGCCCCAGGCACCGACGATGCCGAGCGCCTTCGGATCGGCGAAGAGCGACTCGCCGTCGAGGTAGACGCCGTTGACGACGTCGATGAAGTACTTGAGCGGGAGCACGTCGGCGATCGCTTGCAGAAAACCCGGGTACTCGTCGGTCGGCCCGAAGGAGCCGGAGAGGAATGCCATCGGCAGCACGATCACGTTGACGACGGCTGAGACGCCCTCCGCCGAGCGGATCAGCGACGCGGCGCCGACGCCCATACCGGCGAAGCACGCCACGCCCAGGACGATGGCGCCCGCGAAGCCGAGCCAGTTGGCAGGGGTGCTGGCGTCGAAGGCGAGGGTGCCGAGCGCGACGAGCCCGACCGCCTCGAGCGCGAACACGACTAGCCACGAGACGAAAACGGCCGCGATGTAGGTCCCGGGTGGGAGAGGGGTCGAGCGGAGCCGCTTGAGGACACCTATTTCTCGCCTGCCGACGAGGATGATCGCGAGGCCGCCGAACGCCGTGTTCATCGCGCCGTAACCGAACAGCCCAGCAAGGAGGACGTCGACGGCGGGTTCGCCTTCGATCTCGCCCGAGTAGACGGAACCGAGCAGGGCGTAGAGGAGGAGCGGGAAGACGAAGATGAAGACTGCGGCCTCCCGACTCCGCCAAAACGTCCGCTGCTCGAACGCCAGCTGATGCAGGAGCATCGTCATTCGGCGGCGGTACCTTCGTCGTCGACGAGCTCGAGGTAGACGTCCTCGAGCGTGGGCCGCCGCACCTCGAGTTGTTCGAGCTCCCGTCCGGCGGCGAGCGCCTCTGCGGTCAGGTCGTGTAGGACTCGAGTCGGGTCCTCCGTCTCGACCACCACGAGCTGGCCATCGCGACGGAAGCGGATCTCCGTCGTGCGCGTGTCGCCGATGAGCTCGGCCGGCGTTCCGAGCCTGACGATCCTCCCGGCGCGGATGACCGCGACCCGGTCGGCGAGCTGCTGTGCCTCGTCGAGGTAGTGGGTCGTCAAGAGGATCGTCTTGCCGAGCGAGCGCAGCGAGCGGATCATCTCCCAGGCCGAGCGCCGCGCCGCCGGGTCGAATCCCGTCGTCGGCTCGTCGAGGAAGACGAGGTCGGGGTCGCCGACGAGTGCCACCCCGAGATCGAGCCGGCGCTTCTGCCCGCCCGAGAGCGTCTTGACTCGCGCGTTTCGCTTCTCCGCGAGCCCGACGAGCTCGATCACCTCGTCGACGTCGCGCGGGTGTGTGTAGTAGCCCGCAAAGAGCCGATGCGCCTCCCGCACGGTCAGCGAGTGCGGGGTTTCCGAGTGCTGGAGGACGACGCCGATCCGCTCCCTCAGCGCTCGTGGAGCCTCGCCGGGGTCATGTCCGAGCACCGATACCTCGCCGGCGTCCCGGCGGCGGTAGCCCTCGAGGATCTCCACCGTCGTCGTCTTCCCGGCACCGTTCGGGCCGAGGAGGCCGAAGACCTCGCCCTCCTCGACCTCGAAGCTGACTCCACGAAGCGCCTCGACGCCGTCATACGACTTCCGCAGGTCCCTGACGACGATTGCGCTAGACATATCGGCCAGATACATTAATATATCGGCACGATATGTCAAGTCTGAGCGCCACCGCCCGCGTCATCTTGGGACTCCTGAAGTTCGGACCTCGGACCGGGTACGACGTCAAGCGAGTCACCGACTTCTCGACGCGCTTCTTCTGGCGCGCGAGCTACGGGCAGATCTACCCCGAGCTGCGTGGGTTGGAGGAGGCTGGGCTCGTGCGTGCTCGGGAAGAGCCGCGCGGCCGTCGTCCACGCCGCGTGTACGAGCTCACGCCGAAAGGCGACAGCGCGCTCTCGGCGTGGTTGGTGGACGAGCGCGACCTGTACGAGGTTCGCGACGAGGGGTTGCTGCGACTCTTCTTCGGCGAGCTCCTATCGAGGGAGGAGCTCCTCGAGCTCGTTCGGAGACGTCGGGCGTGGTACGAGGAAGCGGGGGCGCTCTTCGGCGGAATCGCGGCCCAGCTCGGCGAGGTCGAGGGACCGAGCGGGGAGGTGTTGCGGTACGGGGTCGAGTTCATGGCGTGGAACGCGGGCTGGTGGGGTGACCTCGAGCGCCGGCTGAATGCTTGATCGGAAATTCACGCGGGTCGAATGACGGTCACGACACGGCGCCGGATCGCCACCCTCGCGCGTCGCACAGGCATCCAGCCTGCACGACGCGTGAGTGCGGCGCCCGGCTTGGTCGTGACCGCCCTCGCCTGCGCGCCAATTTCCGATCAAGCATCTAGGAGGCTGAGTCGGGGTCGGACGTACGTCTGATTTCAACACCGTCGTCCAGATCGAGCTCTGCGAAGCCGCCGGGTGGGAAACCCGGGTCGCGGCCGGTCAGCGCGAGTGCGATCTCGGAGCAGTCCGGCTGGTGACACACCGCCGCCACGGGCCCTCCCGAAGCGCCGATCGCACCGCGTAGCTCGTCCGCCGTCGCACCGGGTGCGAGCCGCTCGTTCACCCGGAGCTCGGCTGCAGCAGCGTTGGCGATCGCTTCGGCCGTCTCGCGCGCGCGCAGGAGCGGGCTCGACACGACGAGGCAGGGTGGAGTCGCGTGCGCCGCGAGCCGCTCGGCAACCGTCGTAGCCTCGCCACGACCCCGTGCCGACAGCGGGCGCAGGTCGTCGGGGTCGCCCGGGTCAGAGTGTGCGTGGCGGACGAGGAAGACGAGCACCGAGCGAGGATAGACCCGGATAGGGTGCCCTCGTGCCGACCCTCCGCTATGTCGTCGCCGATGTCTTCACCGACCGAGCGCTCGCCGGGAATCAGCTCGCCGTGTTCACCGATGCGCGTGGCCTGGACGACGAGACGATGCAGGCGCTCGCGCTCGAGATCGGTTTCTCCGAGACCACGTTCGTACTGCCGGCGGAGCGGGGCGGGACGATCCGCGTGCGGATCTTCACGCCGGTGACCGAGCTGCCGTTTGCCGGCCACCCGGTCCTCGGGACTGCGTGGGTGCTCGGGGCGCCGCTTCAGCGCGGTGTCGTCGAGCTGGAGACCGGAAGTGGCGTCGTGCCCGTCGAGCTCGAGCGTGACGAGTCCGGGGCGATCGTCTTCGGGCGGATGGCGCAGCCGATTCCAACAGTCGAGCCGTACCCGGATCCCGGGGAGCTTTTCGTGGCCCTCGGCATCGAAGGGTCGGCACTCCCGGTGGAGCGCTACGACAACGGCGTCCGGCACACGTTCGTCGTCCTCGAGTCACGGGAGGAGGTCGCAGCGCTTCGGCCCGACTTCGCTGCTCTTACCGAGCTCGAAGTCATGGCCAACTGCGTTGCCGGCTCCGGCACCAAGTGGAAGACGCGCATGTTCGCTCCCTCTAGCGGCGTTCCCGAAGATCCCGCCACCGGCTCCGGAGCGGGTCCGCTCGTCTGTCACCTCTGCCGGCACGGCCTCGTCGAATGGGGGACTGAGATCGAGATCTCGCAGGGCGAGGAGATCGGACGCCCTTCGACGCTCTACGCGCGCTCCGAGGGTGGCGACGGTTCGATCGAGCGCGTCGAGGTGGGCGGTCGGGCCGTCGTTGTCGCACGCGGCGAGTTCAGGCTGTAGCGCTCACGAGCGAGAGGTGAAAGGCTTTGGCGACTGCTTGCGCGCGGGTATGAACGCCGAGCTTCGCGTAGATGTGTTCCACGTGGGTCGCGACGGTCTTCGGACTGATCGAGAGCTCGCTGCCGATCTCGATGGGGCCGAGGCCTTGGGCCAGCAGTACGAGAACCTCGCGCTCGCGCGCGGTGAGCACGGAATCGGGCGCGGCAGCCGAGCCCGCTGCACGCTGGAGATGCCGCCGTACCCGAGCGATGAGCTCGTCGGGTGAGACGGGCTTCGTGAGGTAGTCGTCCGCGCCGACGAGAAGGCCTGCGACACGATCGAAGACTTCGGTGCGATCCTGCGAGACGAAGAGGATCGGCAGCCCTTCCCCTCGCTCATCGCGTAGACGGCGGCAGACCTCGTATCCGCTCAGGTCCTGGAGACGGACCTCGAGCACGACGAGCACGACGTCGTCGCCCTCCGCCGCGTCGAGGGCCTCGTGGCCGGTCGTCGCCTCGCGGATGCGAAGGCCCGTCGCTCCTAGCGCCTGTGCCGCTACGCGTCGAAACGCCGGATCGCCGTCGGCGATCAGGATCGTGCCTCCCCCCGAGCCCCAGTCCCCCACGGCGGCTTCCTCCTCTCGATCTCCCCACTCACTCTCCTAACCGGCGATTCATCCGCGCGCCTCCCTAGGGAGGGTGACGGACCCTGGTCGGGTGTACTCCGTCTGGTGAGTGCTTGGAAGCGGTTCTACGGTCAGTTCGTACGCCGTCAGCTACAGGGGGAGAGGTCCAATGTCGCCAAACGTATGCAAGGGACGAGCCCTTCTCGCCCCGTTTTCGCTCGCCGCGATCGTCCTTCTGACGTTCGTCGGCAGCCTGTCGGCGCAGACAGCCGGCAACCTCCCCGGGGGCACGTCGATCTCGGTCGACATCACCGCGCCCTCGGACGGAGCCGTCAAGGTCTTCCCACCCGGAAACATCGAGCTCGAGGGAACAGCCGAGGTGGGCCAGGGCGTGCCGGTGCCGAACACCGGATTCATCTATGTCGTCGACGGCTCCGGCAGCTCCGCCTCGCCGGCCGGGGGCGACTGCGGTCCAGAGCAGAATCCGACCGATCCGGAGACTGTCGAGGACGAGATCATCGACTGCGAGATCGCGGCGGTGATCACGCTCAACAACGAGGTCACCGGCCTGGGCACCGTCGGGCAGGTCGGAATGACGATCTTCGCGGGAAGCTCCGCCACCGCCGACGCCACGCCCGCCGGCGGGGACGACCCGCTCATCGCGCCGGGCGCCAATGCCAACCTGAACGGCACGCCCGACGTCACCGAGGTGCTGCAGTCGATCCACGTCGCCGAGTTCGCGGGCGAGGACGGCGGGTACTTCCAGTTTGCAGCGAAGCCGATAGCTGATCTCGTGGGGACGGACTTCGCCGACGCGGCGGCCGCCGCGTGCACGCTCACGGCGTCGCTGTCCACACCCATCAAGCAGGTGATCTTCCTCTCGGATGGCTCGGCGAACGTCGGTGCCGACGTCACCACCGTGCTTCCGTGCGGCGGAGTCGTTTTCCAGACCTTCGCCGTTGGCTCGCTCTCGTCATGCGCGCTCGATCCGCTCGGGCTCGGCAGCCTTCAGGAGATCGCGAACCTGACGGGCGGCTCCTGCTTCCAGATCTCGGATCCGTCGAACCTGCCGGACGAGATCGTGCCCGCGATCATCCAGTCGCGGCTCGTCAGTCTCGAGCTGAGCGTCGACGGCGGACCATTCGTCGACATCTCCGCGGACTCGAACGTCCCGCTGCCGGCGCCGGGGCCCGTGAACGTGACGTACAGCCATCTCGTTCCGGGGCTACTCCCCGGGATCCACCAGCTGTGCGTGCGGGCAAACGGCACGGATGGCGGCGGAGCAGGCTCGGTGACGGAATGCATCGAGGTCACCGTCGCGACCATCGACGTCGCTCCTGCCGCAGCCATCAACGAGCTCGGGACGCCTGGGCAGACGCACACGGTCACCGCAACGGTCGCGGCCGGTGCCGACGGTGGCATGCCGGGTGTCACGGTTCAGTTCGAGATCCTCTCCGGCCCGAACGCTGGTACCTCCAGCTCCGGCGTGACGGACGGAAGCGGCGAGGCGGACTTCACGTACGTCGCCGCGCAGGGTCCCGGCGGGTTGGGTACCGACACGATCGAGGCCTGCTTCACCGACGAACAGGACGACACCGTCTGCGACACGGCCACCAAGCAGTGGCGTGACACGACGCCGCCCGTGGCGGCCTGCTCGCCGACTACGAACCCGTCCGGTGGGAATGTTCCGCCTGCTGGTGACAACCCCGCGAGCGGTCAGAACCCGGACGGTTTCTACGTTCTGACAGTGACCGATGCCGTCGATCCTGACCCCGAGATCTTCATCCGCGACTCGGCGAGCTCGGCGGTCTTCGGGCCGTTTCCCGACGGGACGAAGATTAAGCTGACCCAGGCGCCCGGGAGCACGCCGGACATCAAACCCGGCGCGGGCGTCATCGACTGGAAGATCAGGCTGAAGGGCGACGCGCTGCTCTTCGCCGTGGACGATTCGGGGAACGCGTCCGCGCCGATTAGCTGCCTCGTTCCACCGCCGCCCAAGTGATCGAAGACTGACGACAGTAAGGCCAAGGGCCCGCTCCGGCGGGCCTTTGGCCTCTCTCGTCACCTCAGGGTACGAGGAGGAGTGCGGCGACCGTCTCAGCTGCTGAACGCGCGGCCTCGACGTGTTCTGCGCCCGCGGCCCGGTGCACGAGGTAGGCCGCTGAGTATGTGTCCCCGGCCCCCGTGGGGTCGACCGTCCCCTCGATCTGCCGAGCGGGCACGTGCTCGACCAGCTCAGGGGTGATGACGAACGAGCCCTTCGAGCCGAGGGTCAAGAGCACCTCCGGGACGCCGAGCGTCCGAAGCCGCTCGGGTTCGGCGCGCCCGACCAGCGTCTCCGCCTCCTCGTCGTCGAGCTTGAGGATCGTCACGTGGCGGAGGACGTCGCCGATCTCGCTGTCGGTGCGGAGCGGGCCGAGCGCGGACGTTCGCACGAGGCCCTGCGCGTCGACGAGAAGCTTCCTGCCTCCTTCGGCGAGCGCGGCCAGCGTCTCCTCCGAGAAGTCCGTG
>Ga0247727_10005204_pt1 | contig 26701 bp, 28 predicted proteins | sample WisWelCaveWW1625_FD_202498 | JGI IMG/M metagenome (GOLD analysis project Ga0247727, IMG submission 202498) | Biofilm microbial communities from Wishing Well Cave, Virginia, United States - WW16-25 | ecosystem: Environmental > Aquatic > Deep subsurface > Groundwater > Cave microbial mat | place...
CCTACACCTCACACAAGCTGGCGAAACTCGTTCCGGTCCTGCGCAGTTTTCTCGAGAAGCGAGGCTTCAACGATCTCTGCGAGCACGAGGCCACGGCGTTTCTCACCGCCGCGTTGTCGCTGGCCCTCTCCACGATCGAAGCCGACGACAGCTAGGATCCGGGCCGCCTCAGGTCACGCCGGGCGCTAGCCCGGCCTGAGCGTCCGCACGATCTCCCCGACGATCACCTGGAGGGCGGCCGCGATCGGTACCGCCAGCAGCGCGCCCAGAATCCCCATCAGCTGCGCGCCGATCATGATCGCCACGATCGTCAACAGCGGCGAGAGCCCTACCGCCTGCTTCATGACTCGAGGTACCAGCAGGTTGTTCTCAACCTGCTGGATCACTGTGAACAGCACGATCACCGCAAGCAGTCTCCAGGTTGGACCAAACAACGCCACAAGGACCGCCGGAATCGCGCCAAGGACCGGCCCTACCATCGGGATCAGCTCCGTGATCCCGGCGGCCAACCCGAGCAAGAACGGATACGGCAATCCCAGGACCCACGTGCCCAGCCCGGCGGTGATCCCGATCACAAAGCCGAGGAACAGCTGACCGCGCAGCCACCCGCCAAACTTCTGGCCGATGTGCTGCAGAACGGTTTCGACGCGCCGCTGGTGGGCGCGCGGGAAGAGCCGCAGGAAGCCTTCCTTGATGATTGGCCCTTCCAGCAGCATGTAGATACTCAGGATCAGGACGGTGACCGCCGAGACGACGCCGCCGAATACGCGGAAGGCGACGCCGGTGGCTGCCCCAAGGTACTGCCCGAGCTGACCGGCCTCTTGCGGGAGCCGGTTAAGGATACTGGTAAGGTCAGGCAGCCAAGTGTACCGTTGCTGGAGTCCGGTGAGCATCTCTTGCAACTGCCGGTACAGTTCCGGCGCCCGCTGGACGATCTCACGCGTCTCCACGACCATCGGGGTGATCAGCAGGCTGCCGATGGCCCCCAGCGCCACGAGCAGGCCGACGTAGACGAGCGCAATCGCCAGGGGCCGTGACACGCGCCGCCGGCGGCGCGTCCACTCGCGCCGCGTGAGCCGGTCGACCACCGGGCTCAACCCGGTCGCGAGGATCGCGGCCAGCAACACAATGACCAAAATCTCGCCCACGAGGAACAGCAGGCGGGCCAGGCCCGCCAGCAGCAGGATCGTGAGGACGACGACCACGGTGGTGATGACGAGCTCCAGGCGGGAGACGGCGGCTCACCTCCTGTGGTGACGCTCACCTCACTTCGTGGGCCGCTTGCAGCTTCCCTTGACGCTCGCGGCGGCGGCTGCCTAGAATGGGTTGCACCACCTCGTTCCGCGGTAGCTCAATGGTAGAGCGTCCGGCTGTTAACCGGAGGGTTGTAGGTTCGAATCCTACCCGCGGAGCCAGTGTTCCGACATCATTGATGATGCCCGGCCCGCCTTGAACGCCGGGGGGTATCGGGTTCTTCTCGCAGTCCCCAGAGGCGCGCCAACGCAACGCTCGACTTCAGGACATGGGACAACGAAATTTCAGGCCGGGGATCTCCCTTCCTAGATGAGAGGGTTTGAGGTCGCTGCCAAGCAATACTGACTAGAATCGCAACGTCAGGTTAGGCGCGACACAGTGGAGTGTTCCAGCAAGAGACCGCGATGGACACTGGCAAGCGGCGCAGTCACATCCTTACCAGCAGTAACGCCCACCCCAAGGAGTCGCCTCTACACGGGCTGCCGCAGCCGCCGTACCCGCTGATTGGTCGCAAAAAGGACCTGGAGGCGGCTCAGGACCTTGTTCTGCGCGGCAACGTGCGGCTCGTCACCATCACGGGTCCTCCAGGTGTCGGCAAGACTCGGTTCGCAGTCGAGTTGGCCTCCACCGTTGGATCGGAATTTGACGATGGCGTGGTGTTTGTGGATCTGGCCCCCGTGCGCGATCCAGGGCTCGTCCTGGATGCCATCGCGCGGGCGTTGAGCGTGGTCGAACACCCCGATCGCCCATCGTTGGACCGTCTCCGGAGGCATCTTGGCGGCAGAAACATCTTGCTGCTCCTGGACAATCTTGAGCAGGTAGTTACGGCCGGTCCGAGCGTCGCCGATCTGCTGGCGGCCTGTCCGGACGTCAAGGCGCTTGTCACGAGCCGACAACCGCTGCACCTCCGTTGGGAACATCGATACAATCTCCGCCCTCTTGTCCTCCCTGACGCAATGGCAAGATCGGACCAAGGCACACTCGCCCGATACCCCGCCACCGCCCTCTTCATCGAGCGGGCTCGTGCTGTAGAGGCGGAACTCTCGATAGATGATCGGAATGCAGCGGCCGTTATGGACATCTGTCGTCGGCTGGATGGGCTCCCCCTCGCAATTGAGCTGGCCGCGGCCTGGGTCGGTGCGCTTGGGCTGGATGCGATCCAGTCGCGGTTATCAGGCCACCTCGGCCTCCCACTGGGTGGCCCGCGCGACGTCTCCGAGCGGCAACGGACTCTATTTAACGCAATCGCCTGGAGTTACGACTTCCTGAATGAGGCAGAGCGCAGTGTGTTCCGCGCTCTCGGAGCCTTCGCCGGTGAGACCCCTCTTGAAGCCATCGACGCGGTGTGCGAAGGGCTACGGGTCGATATCCTTACCGCGGTGGCGGGGCTCGTCGACAAGAGCCTTCTGCTGCGCATTGGAGATGGTGAAACGCGCTTCAGGATGCTGGAAACCATCCGGGAGTTTGCGGAGGAGCGACTGGAGCTCACTGGCGAGGCGGATGCCGTCCGGAGGCGCCATGCCGCCTGGTTCCTCGGCCTTGCCCAGCGTGCGGAACGGCTCATCTGGAGCGAGGACCAGATGGAATGGTTGGGGCGCCTCGAACGCGCCCACGACAACGTCCGCGTCGCGTTGGAGTGGTGCCTCGGCGGTCGAGATGAGGAAACCGGTGTGTTGCTGGCGGCGTCCATGACGCGCTTTTGGTTCGCGCGCGGCCACGTTCGTGAGGCACGGAGATGGGGCCAGATCGCGGCATCGAAGCAGCAGGTTTCGCCCAGGGCGCGCGCTCTCGCTCTCAGTAACCTGGGGTTCTTCCTGATTCACCAAGGCGAGCGCGACCATGCCGTCAAGCTGGCAGAGCAGGGCGAGGCATTAGCCCGATCGGTCGCCGAGCCGTGGCTGATGGCATGGAGCCTGCTGCAGTTAGGGCTGGCAACAGATGCGGTAGGAGATTTTGAGCGCTCAGGGCGCATTTACGGAGAGATGCTCAACTTTGCGCGCCAGGCAGAGAACGAGCGGATGGCAACTCTGGCACTCCTCAACTTTGGGTCCGCTCTACAGCGTCAGGGCGACCACACGCGTGCGCGGACGATCTTCGAGGACGTGCTTTCGATGGCTCGTCCGCGCCATGACAGGTGGCTTACGAGCCTGGCAACCGGCAACCTCGGCGTTGTGCTTGCGCCAGATGACCCTGTCCATGCCGTGATCCTCCTTGAGGAAAGCCTGACGCTCGCCCACGAAATCCGGCACCCCTGGTTGACCATCCGCCGCCTCGAGGGCCTGGCAGCCGTCCTGGCATCCTCGGATCGCGCGGAAGTCTCGGCAGGATTGCTGGGCGCGTCCGGAGCGTTGCGAGATGCGTTCGGGTACGCACGTCCAGGCTGGGTGCAGGCAGAAGTGGATGATGCCGGTGCGGCGGCGCGTCAGCGTCTTGGAGCGGATGCATTCGACGCCGCGTATGACAAGGGGAGGGCGATGACGGCCGATGAGGCGGTGGCCCTCGCTCTTGGGCGGAGTGCTCCGGCTCCAACGGAGCGGCCCCAACGTCCGGGCGGACTAACCGGCCGCGAAGTCCAAGTTGCCCTGGACATCGCTCGTGGCCTGACGAACCGTGTGATCGCAGAGCGGCTGGGGATCCGCCAACGCACCGTGGAGGCTCATGTCCAGAACATCCTGAACAAGCTCGCCATGGAGAGACGCGCGCAGATCGCCGCCTGGGCCGCGGTTCACCTTCCGAAGGGCGCACCCGCCTGACCGCCTAGCATCTCCAGCCGCCGCTCCCCAGATACTTACGTGGATTGCCCGATGGCAGCAGTCCGCCAGCCGCGCACAATAGCGGGGCAGCGCGCTGCGAAGCCGCTGGAACGTGAGAGAAGTCCGACGGGAGGGAATGGCCATGCGCATCACTCTGATTGGGTTCGCGCTCTTGACCGTGGCGGCGCTGCTCGTGTCCGCCCCGCTGCACTCCGGCGCCGCGGCGCCGATGCCCCAGCCCGGCAATGCCCAAATCGAACCCAGAGCCGGCATGTGGAGGACCTGGGTGCTGACATCGGGCCGCCAGATCCGCGTGCCGGCGCCCCCGGACGCCGCAGCCACCGCGGCGGAGATCAAGCAACTGCAGGCCCTGGTCTCCCAGCGCAACGCGGCAGCACTCGATCAGATCGCGTTCTGGGACACCGGCGCGCCCGCGTATCGCTGGAACGAGATCACAATCAGCACAGCGCTCAAGAACAACCTGCCGGTGAATTTCGCCTCGCGCGCCCTAGCCCTGGTGCATGTCGCCATCTACGATGGCACCGTTACCGCCTGGGCAGCCAAGAACACGTACCGGCGTGCCCGACCGAGTGAGGTCGATCGGTCCCTGACGCCCGCCCTGCCGAACCCGCTGAGCCCATCCTACCCCTCGGAACACGCCGTAGCCGCTGGAGCAGCGTCTACCGTGCTAGCATACCTGTTCCCCAACGACGCACGGTTCTTTGCGGACAAAGCCGAGGAGGCCGTTCGATCACGTCTGCTCGCGGGCGTGCAGTATCCCAGTGACATATCGGCTGGTCTCGAACTGGGCCGGGCCGTGGCTGCGCTTGTGATCGAACGGGCGAAAGCCGATGGCTCGGATGCCCGGTGGACGGGAAGCGTGCCCACGGAGCCCGGCAAGTGGAATGGCACGAACCCTATCCTTCCCCAGGCCGCCGCGTGGAAGACGTGGGTGCTGTCTTCTGGCAGCGAACTGCGACCGGGCCCGCCGCCTACGTACGACTCGCCACAACTGGCCGCGGAGATGAACGAACTACGGAGCTTTCAGCGAACCCCGAAGGCCAACGCGGACGCGTTCTTCTGGGAGTATGCGTCGGGCGGACTCAGAAATTACTGGTTCTGGAACGATCAACTGGACAGGACGATGATGGAATACCGGCTCGACGCCAACCCGCCACGCGCGGCGCGTGCCTACGCCCTCTGGAGCATCGCGTTCTACGATGCGGGCGTGGCGTGCTGGGATGCCAAATATGCGTACTGGCAGATCCGACCCCACCAGCTTGACCCGAACTGGAGAACGTTGTTCCCGACGCCCAATCACCCCAGTTACCCGGCGGCGCATGGATGCTTCTCCTCAGCCGCCGCAGCGGCAACGGGATATCTGTTCCCGCGGAACGCCCAAGCACTCAACGCGCTCGCCGATGAGGCAGCGGAATCCCGGATCTGGGCGGGAATACACTACCGCAGCGACGTCACCGTGGGGCTGGCCCTCGGCCGCGCCGTCGCGCAAAGGGTCGTCGACGTCGCCAGGAGAAACGGTTCGCGGTAGATGATCCGGGCCAACCACACAGCAGCGATCCTGAGGGCCGCCGAGCGAACATGAGCAGAGCGGCTCTCAGGGAGCTCCGCAACGCTTTCAAATTGACGGGAATACGCGAATTGATCCCTGATGGCGAGGGGAGACTCCACAAAGCAGTCAACTGCCCCATCCTATTGGCTCATTGTTACCGGCTTCAAACCAACGCAGAACGGGTCATGAGCCTGCGTCTCTACGGCGTTAGCAGCAAGGCCCAGTGGTGAGCCAGTCCTCAGCTCACCGCTCTCTTCATGAGCGCGGCGATCTTTGCCTCTTCGGCGGCAGTCAACTTCGTCAGCGCGAAGGTGGTCGGCCACAGGGCGCCTTCGTCGAGGTTTGCCGCGTCGCTGAAGCCGAACGTCGCGTACCTCGTTTTGAATTTCTGTGCGCTTTGGAAGAAGCAGACGACCTTGCCGTCCTTATTGGCATACGCGGGCATCCCGTACCAGGTTTTAGGCGAGAGGGCTGGCGCGCTGGCTTTGATGATCGCATGGAGTCGCTCGCCCAGGGCGCGATCCGGTCCCTGCATTGCAGCTATTTTCGAGAGCACGGCGCTTTCCCCGTCTGCCTTGTCCACCATCAGCTCTTGGGCGCGCTCCTTCATCGCCGCTCGCTCCTCGTCCGAGAATCCCTTGAACGTCTTGCCAGTCGCGGCGGTGCTCTTTGCGGACTTCCGCGTGGCCTTCTTTGGGCTCATAGAACCCTCCTACATTCCTCTTGTGACTTAATACCCTACGGGCGGGCGGCTGTCAATTATCTGTACAGGCATTATCGTTCCAGGTAACACGTCTTGCGGTTGCTCTTGGAAAGCTTTGCTCAGCTCCCGGAAGATTTCGAAGGTCCCCCTGCCGGGGGAGCCAGTTTTGATGAGACCGGCTTTTAGCCAGCAGGCTGAAGGCCAGTCTCAGGTTTAGACGGGCTTTTCGGCCCTCAAGCATCGCAGTTCCCGACCCTGCGGCTCATTCACTTGTTTGCCTCAGAACTTTTCATACTCAACAGGTAACGGTATACCAAACCGCCCACATAATGCTTTTACGTCATGGTAATCGCTTTCATCCGGCTCGTAGCCGCTATGGAATTGGACCATCCATTCGGGCGACATGCATTTCACGGAGTAGCCCTTGATTGAGCCGGTACCGGTTAGATGCTCAGGCTTATACTTGACTCCATAAACATTGTTGCCCTCATCATCAAAAGTGTACGAGTGAACGTCTACTTCATGCCTTTTGTTGTCGCCGAGTACAAAGTTGCATTCCCAAGAATGGTCACGCGGCGTATCTTTGTAGCCCCTTGCTTCAAGCAACTGCCGTAGCTTTGGCACATGCTCATGTGGTACTGCTATGTCCAAATCGCCATGTGGACGCGTTTGCTCGCCTAGCAAGGCATCAACACCCCAGCCGCCATCCACATACACCTCAATGCCATTCTGCTCTAAAAGTCGAATTAGCTCACCCGCATCACTACCGCTCATGTCAGCAGCAGGGGTGCAAGGGTGTGGCCTCTCTTGTGATGGACTGTCTGGCTGCATCTACAGGTCCCTTCTCAATCTACACGAAACCACCACGCGCTTGTACTCAGTGCTCCTTGACAGATCATTCCAACCAATCATACACTCAGTGAGTGGCCACTCATCGAAAGAGTCAACGGGAGCAGCAAAAGAGCCGGAGCCGGCACCGGCTCATTGCGCGCGCCACCGCGTTGTGCGAGAGGCGGGGGTTCGCCGGTCTCGCCACGGCCGAGGTTGCCCGCCGAGCCCGGCTCTCGCACGGCGCCGTCTTTGTGCACTTCCCCACCCGCGACGCGCTTGTGGCCGAGGTGGCCGGCGCGTTCGCGCGGGAGGTCACCGATCGCCTTCACGCGCTCTTGCGCGACGCCGCACCGCTGCGTGATGTTCTCTACGCCCACCTCCGGGCCATCGCCTCGCGTGAGGACCTCTACCGCCACGCGTTGATGGACGCCCGCGCGATGCCAAAAACGTTTCGGTCCTCCTGGATTGGGATCCAGTCGGCGGTCTCGGGCTACATCGCCCGCGCCGCCGAGCGGGAGATCGCGCGGGGCACGATTCGTCCCGTCGCTCCGCACCTGCTCTTCAACACGTGGGTCGGGCTGGTGCACCACTACCTGATGAACCGCAACCTCTTCGTGCGCGGCGGTTCGGTGCTCGAGGCGCACGGTCGGATGCTAGTCGATCACATGATGCGGTTACTCGCAACAAAGGAGGCACGACCGTGAGCGCAACCACCTGCATCAGTTGCGGCATGCCGCTGCGTACCGCGCAGGACCACGCGGCCGGCGATCCATCGAAGAACTACTGCCTGCACTGTGCGCGTCCCGACGGCTCGATGAAGAGCTACGACGAGGTCCTCGTCGGCAATGCCGCCTTTCTCACGCGGACTCAGGGCCTCGACCCGCACGTTGCACGGGAGACGGCGAAGGCGATGCTCGCGCAGCAGCCGGCGTGGCGAAGACAGTAGACGAGGTTCGCGGCCGCCTGGCGTCGTCGCTCGGCCGCCGCGACGAACTTCCCAACATTGCGCTGGCCCGCGAGATCGCCCGCAAGGGCGACGGGCGGGCCGTACGCGCCCTGACCACCTGTCTCGAAGATCCCGACCGTGGCGTCCGGCACGACGCCATCAAGGTCTTGTACGAGATCGGCGCCGAGCGACCGCAGCTGATCGCGCCGTACGCCGGGACCTTCATCGATCACCTGTCCAACGCGAGCAACCGCACGGTGTGGGGGGCGATGACGGCGCTGGGCGCAATTGCGCCCGTTCGCGGGAAGGCCATCGGTACACGAATCGACGAGGTGATCGCGGCGACCAGCCGGGGCTCGGTCATCACCCAGGACTGGGGCATCCGAACCATCGCCGCCGTGGCGGCCCGCGATCCTGCCCTCCGGGATCGGCTCCTACGGTATCTCTTCGCCTTCATCGCCCGCTGCGCGCCTCGCGACGTGCCCAAACACGCGGCCAGCATCAGCATCGCGGTGGACGGGCGGCAACGAGGGCGCTTTGTGGCGGTGCTGCGGGCGCGCGAGCGAGAACTCACTCGGGCGCAGCTGTCGCGGCTCAGGAAAGTGTATCGAGATCTGCTAGACTCCGCACCATTGCACTCGCGACAATGACAGTGTGCCGTGCTGTCGTAACAACACTGCGGATCGCGGGCATCCGCCAGAAGGAGTGGCGTGACTTGGATAAGGTCCTTTTCCTCTGCACTCACAACTCGGCGCGATCTCAGATGGCGGAGGGGTTACTCCGCTCGATGGCCGGGGATCGGTTCGAAGTGTACAGTGCGGGAACCGAGGTAACGCGGGTCCGGCGCGAGGCGACGCGGGTCATGGAGGAGATCGGCATCGACATCAAGAGCCACGAGAGTAAGACCCTTGACCGATACCTTGGCCAGTCGTTCGATTGGGTCATTACGGTTTGTGATGAAGCCGCGGAAGCGTGCCCTGTCTTTCCGGGTCCAGCCCAGTGTCTCCATTGGTCGCTTCCCGATCCTTCAGCTGCCGAAGGTAGCGAGGACGAGCGATTTGGCGTATTTCGAGCCGTTCGAGACCGGCTGCGCGATCTGATTCGCGACTTTGTAACTCCGTAAGATTAGTCGACGCAAACGACCTAATCCTCACGCTTGTCTGCATCACGTCCCGCTAGCGCTGGTCGGCGAGAGGATTGGAGCGAGTGCCTAAGAACGTATGGCTGCAGCTACGCATCTAACAGGAGGGGCATGCATGGAAAGAGTGAGACCCGACGACGGCACCCCCATAGCCTATCAGCGCAGCGGAAAGGGGCCTCCGCTAGTCCTGGTGCATGGCACGACCGCAGACCATACCCGGTGGACGCCCATTCTTGCAGCATTGGAGCGGCATGTACCGCTTGAGTCCATGCAGTAGATGGGCAGCGAAAATGGCCGGGTCACTGTCGCCGGTGTCCAGGCGGTACCAGATTGATGGCCGACCATCGGTAGCCAGGAAGCTCGCAGCGAGCGTGCTCTTGCCGAAACCGGCGTCAGCGGCGATCAGGGTGACGGGGGCCCGGAAGGTCTCCTCCAGGCGCGCCGCCAGGCGTGGACGATCCAGTATTTTCGAAGGCGGAAGAGGGACCTGCAGCTTGGTAGGGATAATCGTCAAGCCCACATTGCACGCCCCGCTGCGAGGGGATAGGGCACTTGTTCCGTCCGTGTTTCGCGTGTTCCTGTCGGAGCGACGTGACCGCCCGGGGGGACACCGCCATATATCTCTGCTTGAGGCTGTCTTAGATCGACGGCGACGGGGCAGTATTCCGACAGGGACTCCGAGTCGCGTAGGGTACTGCCGCGGAGCCCTGTGTCACGATGCGCATGGCCGATAGACAGGAGGAAGCGTCAGATGGGCCAGCCAGACCCGAAAATCACCCCGTTTCCCAACCCCGGACCCCCGCCGAAGAAGTTCATCGTCACGGTGAAGCTACCCGTGCTCGCCAGGCAAATCGAGGTCACGGGCGTGAATAACCCCAGCGAAGCGGTGGCCGTTGCCATGCGGGGCGAAGGCAGAGAGCTCACCTCACGATACAACGGCACGATCGTGTACACGGTCGACGAAGTAACCGACTGATCGTCCATCAAGCCTGTGTAGTCGGCTTCAGAACGGCCGCCGCCGTGCGGCTTTCCGGGCCGCGGATCGCGACTTCTGTCCAGCCGCTTGACGAGTGGCCTGCGACAATGCGACATAGAGAGCCTCAAAGAGCACGACGCCGTGCGCTTCTCGCTCTGCATCCGCAAGAACCAGCCAGCCTGTGAGCACGGCATCGACGCCTGCCGTCTCTGAGCGTGTATACCGGCCATCCCGTAGATCGATCTCGTGGACAACCTCTGCGATTGCGCGTAGCGCCGGATCGTCGAACCGGAACGCACTCACCATGCTCTCGAACGTGCACAGGTTCCCCCGATGTTGAAACTCCGCTTCGGGCATGTCGAACGCGACTTCCTCTGGCTCAGGAGTGTGTGAGTACCGAATCTCGGCGTGCGGATTGACGAACCGGCGAATCAGCCAGGCGCAGGCCAAACGATCGACATGGGGATGGGGGCGCGTCACCCAGCGCTTATCACGGTACGCGGCCACCGCCGCCAGCGCAATGTCTGCACCTGCGGGGGCATCGGAAGAAAGCGCCTGTGTGATTCGAGCCAGTGTGAGGGCCACACGCGCTCGCTCGGGAGAATCGAAGAAGTCGATCCGGGCAATGTCCGCGTGCGAACGGCGCAGCTTCGCCAGCGTGTCGCGGGCGGCGGTGACATTGAGAGACCGGCGCCTTCTGCCTGGACCAATCGCGCGTCGAAGCTTTTCCGCCTGCTCGTGGACCTCTTGGTACTCCCGATTCCGCGCCTGCTGGAACAGCGCAATCAACTGCGCGTCGGGCAGCCCTTCGAAGTGCGCGACCCGCATCAGGAGGGCCTCTCCTCTCGCCTGCTCCACCTCCTGCGAGAGCCATTGAAAAGCCTCGATGCACTCCTCGCGCGCAGGAAGCACGTAGACACCCCCCTTCTTGGGAGCCACGGCCCCAAGCGCATGCAGCCGGCGCCAGATCGCGACGCGGCGACCCGATGGCAGCGTGGACGGCATCGAATAGGAGAAAACGACCCAGCCCATCAGCGGCTCTCAGTCATTGGCCCGAATGGCCAGTCTGTTCACGGGATCGCGGTCCTTGACAGAGAGTATCAAACGTTTCTAAAATATGCAACAGATGTTTCACCACATGCGGTGGCGACGGCCGCCCGCTCCGGACTCTTGGAGGTGGCAGCATGAAGTGGGTTACGCGGAAGAACGCCAACGTGGATCGGATTGCCTGCCCGTGGCTGATCCGACGTTTCGTCGATGCGGAGGCTGTGTTCCTCTTCGTGCCCGCGGACGACGTGGCCGCGGTCGCGAAACGCGAGGGCGCGATTCCGTTTGACGTGCAGGGGGTTGAGTTGGGGCACGTCGATGGCCGCTGTAGCTTCGAGTCCATCGTGTTGAAGTACCGCCTGACCGATCCTGGGCTGGCGCGGCTCGCGCAGATCGTGCATGGGGCGGACGTGCCGGCCGATGTCACCCTCGTCCCCGAGGCCGCCGGACTCATGGCGATCGCCCACGGCTTTGCCCTTCTCCATGGCGAGAACGACCACGAGAAGATCCGGCTCGAGACGCCGCTCTACGACGCCCTGTACGCCTGGTGCCGGCTGCAAACTACGCAGACGCCATAGCGGGATGCGCCCTTGGGCTCGCCTTCCACGTTGGTGCTGACCCGCCGCGACATCGCACAGCTCATGACCTTTGACGACTATGTCACGGCTGTCGAGGAAGCCTTCCGGCTACACGCCGCGGGTCAAACTCAGGTCCCCGACGTGGTTCACCTGCATGGGCAGGACGGCGGTTTCCACATCAAAGCGGCCGGCCTGCGCATTCCTAAAACCCACGTTGCCGTGAAGCTCAACGCCAACTTTGTGCACAACACCGAGCGTTTTGGGCTCCCCACGATACAGGGTGCCATCCTGCTGTGCGACGCGCAGACCGGCGCCCTGCTCGCCGTCATGGATTCCATTGAGATTACGATCAACCGGACCGGCGCCGCGACGGCGCTGGCGGCCAGGCACCTCGCACGGCCAGACTCGGTTGTCGCGACCATTTGTGGGTGCGGGAGTCAGGGACGAATTCAACTGATGGCGCTCAAGCATCTGTTACCACTACAGCGAGCCTTTGCATTCGATACACGCCGGGAGGTCGCGTACGCGTTCGCAGCACGAATGACAGAAGAGCTCGGCGTCGACGTGACCGTCCCCGCCACGCTCAGAGACGGGACAGCGGCCAGCGACGTGATCGCCACGTGCACACCGTCAGAGCAGCCGATCCTCTCCAAGGCCGATGTCTCGCCCGGCGCCTTCGTTGCGGCGGTCGGCGCAGACAGCCCGGAGAAGCAAGAGCTGGACCCGCAGCTCCTGAGTTCGAGCACGATCGTGGTTGATATCCTCGAGCAATGCGCCGCAATGGGCGAGTTACACCACGCGCTCGCGGCAGGTATTGTCTCTCGTGCCGGAGTGCATGCAGAGCTTGGAGAGATTCTCGCGGGGATCAAACCGGGCCGCCGGTCAGCCGATGAGATCGTGGTGTTCGACGCCACCGGGACCGCGATTCAGGACGTCGCCAGCGCGGTCGCCGTCTACGAACGCGCCATTGATCAGGGCGTCGGGCTCGCGTGCTCGCTGGGGTAACAGGACCGCCTGCGCCACCTTACCTGACACGCCGTCGGTTCATGCTCGGACCCGCTGCGTCACCTTCTTGGGCGCGACGGTGAGGTACGCGTCCTCGACGACCCCGGTGATTTCCTTCCAGCCGGCGTTGCGGTCGAGGCGAAGACCGACCCAGCCCAGGTAACCGACATACGGGGGCACAAAGTAGTGCTCAGGCGCGGCCCTGGTGAGGCTTCGTTGCATCTCTGGGGGCGCGGCGCACCAAATCGCGACCCGACCGTCGCCGTGGTGGTTGTTGAGGTACATGATAAAGGCTCTCTTGCCACGGACAAAAAACGTCGGAGAGCCGTGGCTCAGCCGCTCGGTGGTCTCGGGGAAGGAAAGGCAGACTTTCCGGATCCGTGCGAGGACGCCCCGGCGCGAGGTACGTTGTCCAGTCAACGATGGTGGGAGGCGCCCTGCGCCGGATCTTTGCCTGATGCAACGAACTGGAGCGCTCCCGAGTTCAGGCAGTACCGCAGATGGGTGGGCGGGGGTCCATCCGGAAACACATGGCCCAGGTGACTGTCGCACCGGCGGCAGCGGATCTCAATGCGTGCCATGCCGTGGCTGTCGTCGTGCAGCTGCCGGATATGGTCTGGATCGAACGGCTCGAAGAAGCTCGGCCAGCCGGTCCCGGACTCAAACTTGGTCGTCGAGCGAAATAGGGGCAGCCCGCATAGGCGACAGGCGTAGTTGCCTTCGGCCTTGTTGTGCAGCAACGTGCCGCAGAACGCCCGTTCGGTGGCACCCTCGAGCAGAATGCGGCGTTCGTCGGCACTCAGGTTCCTGCCGAGGCGCTCTCGTTCCGCGACGCTGAGTGGGTCAAGATCATGGCCGGAGGCCGACCGCCGCGGGCTGCTGTCTTGAGTCTGGGTGTGAGTGGTCACAGCCATCTCCCTCTCGCATTCTTGAGGCCATCACCCAATGATATGGTTTTCGCGACCGCTCCGCTACTGACCGGGCGGTCTGCGAAAGTGGGCTTTGAGTGCCTCAACACGTCGATTGAAGCCGTCTTTGTCGAATGCCTCGTCGACCACGACGGAGCGAAACAGCTGCGTCAGTTCGGCCGTGTGGGTGGCTCTCTTGCCGGTCAACAGGCTGACGTAACTGAACTCCGCCCAGGCGATCGCCTTCAGTCGCTCGGCCTCTTGGTCGAGCATCACGCTCTCCACGACCAGCGTGCTGTCAGTCGCCTCAATGAGCCGCGTCCGAATCAGCACCCTCTCCATGAGCACAGCCGGCGAGAGGAAGGCCAGCTGCATTTTGGTTGCCACCCAACTCTCCTGCTTTCCGCGCTCGAAAAACTGCAGGCCATAGTGCTCGGCAACTTGATCTTGCCTCGCGTTCAGGAAGTAGTCGATGTACCGCGCGTTGTTGAGATGTCCGAATGGATCGCAATCCTGGAATCGGATCACCGCGGCGCTCTCGAGCTCCTTCGTCACTTCGATGACTCGCCGCTCCATCCCGCCTCCCGGCCCGCGACTTCGGACGGGACCTGTGCCGGTCGCGGTCGGAGGATGTCACCGGGAAGGCGCCGGGCGTACGCCCAGGCGGTGCTCACCGCGGCCCCGAGCCGCGCCCACAGCGGCAGCCGGGCCAGATCGTCGAACAGCGAGTAGAACACCGGAATCGCCACCAGCGTGAGCACCAGCGACAGCATCTGGCCGCCGATGATCACCGAGCCGATCGCGCGGTTGGTCTCGGCGCCCACACCACTGGAGATCGCCAGCGGGATCATGCCGGCCACAAACGCGATCGTGGTCATCAGGATGGGCCGCAGTCGGTCACGGCTGGCCGTCAGGATCGCCTCGTCGCGGGCCATGCCGTGCGCTCGCAGTTGATTCGCCCGATCGATCTGCAGGATGGCGTTCTTCTTCACCACCCCAAAGAGCACCAGGATGCCGAGTTGCGTGATGATGTTGAGTGATCCGCGCATGGCGATGATGGACAGCAGGGCAAACGGCACGGTGAGCGGCAGCGACAGCAGGATCGTGACGGGGTGCAGCCACGATTCGAACTGAGCCGCCAGGATAAGGTACATGAACACAAACGACAGCAGGAAGGCCACCATGAACGCCTGCGCCTGGCGGCCCTGCTCGGCGGCCTGTCCGGCCAGCGCGGTCACATAGTCCGGTCCAAGCCCCAGCGTCTTCACCTGACGGTCGAGCTCCTGGAGCGCGCCCGCCTGCGAGGTGCCGGGGAGCAGGTTGGCCGTGAGCGTGACCTGACGGCGCCGGCCATACCGCTCGATCGAGGACGGGCCGGTCCCCGGCTGAGTGCGGACGACCTGACTGAGGGGAACACTGCCCAACTTCGTGGATCCGACCGTCAATCGGTCGAGCGCCGCCGCGTCGTGGCGGTAGGGCGCATCCGCGCGCACGTAGATGTCATACTGCTGGCCGGCCTCGGCGTACTGCGAGGTTTCGACGCCGGCGATAGACACACGCAAAGCGGTCGCCGCGTCCTCGACACTGACGCCGAGGTCTGCCGCCCGCGCCCGATCCACCGTAATACCCAATTGGGGCTTCCCGCCTACGATGGACGAGTTCACGTCCACGACGCCGGGGATCGCCTTGAGGATGCGCTCCCCTTCTTTGGCCGCGCGGGTCAGCACGGTGAGATCGGGGCCGCTGATGACGTACTCGATCGGCTGAAATTCACCGCTACCTCCGAAGTCCGAGGCTGGGGTCACTTTCGTCTGCAGGCCGAGGTGCGCGTATCGCGGCAGCACGTCGTTGCGCACGATGGCCATGGCCTCCTGCTGGCTGATCGACCGCTCATGCACATCGGCCATCCCCACGAAGATCGTGAAGCGGTTGGCGCTGCGCTGGGGATCATCGCCCACGGTGACGACGGTCGTTCGAACGCCCTCCATGCCCCGGATCTGCACGGCCATGCCGTCGGCCAGCCGCGCGGCGGCCTCGAGCGTCCAGCCTTCGGGTGCGCGCACGACGACATCGAACTGCGACTCGTCATCCTCGGGGAGGAAGTTCTGGTTGACCGCGGAGCCCAACGGCCCGATGCTCAGCAGCGTGACGAGGCTCAACACGGCGACCACCCACCGCCGGCGCAGCGACGCGGACAGCAACCGGTGGTACGCTGCGTCCAGGGCGGCCGTGAGCCGGCCGCGGCGATGCGGGAGTGGTGCCGCCCCCTCCGGCGCGTGGGTCGGGGGGGCAGGCTGCCTCCGCTTCGGCGCCAGCCAGTGCGCGGACATCGCCGGGTCCAGTGTGTAGCTGACCAGCAGCGAGACCCCGATCGCGAACGCCATGGTCCAGCCAAAGCTCCGCATGAACTGCCCGACGATCCCACCCATGAAGGCGAGGGGCAGGAATACGGCGATCAGGCTGAACGTCGTCGCGGTCACCGCGTTGCCGACCTCGCGTGTCCCTTCAATCGCGGCCTGAACAGGTGAGAGGCCTTTCTCGTGCATGAACTTGTGAATGTTCTCTCGGACGACGATCGCGTCGTCGATGACGATCCCCACCACCAACGCCAGGGCAAGCAACGTCACGATGTTGAGCGTCAGGCCCATCGCGCCGAGCAGGGCGAACGTGGCGATCAGCGACGTGGGTATAGCCATCGCCGAGATGACCATCGACCGCCCGTCCCAAAGGAACAAGAGCACCACGAGCGCCGCGAGGATCGAGCCCACGATCAGGTGCTCCTGGACGGCGTGGGTCGACGCCTCAACGAACACAGCCTGATCGCGGACGAGCTCCAGCCGGTACCCGGGGACCAGGGTGGGCAGGACGGTCTGGAGGCGGGCCCGGATCTCCCTGACCACGTTGAGGGTGTTGGAGCCGGACTGCTTGCGGATCAGGAGGAGCACGGCCGAGCGACCGTCGACGACAGCCATCGTCTCAGCGTCGGCGTCGCCATCCTCAACCCGCGCCACGTCGGCGATGGTGACCGGCTGCCCGCCGCGCGTCGCCAGCACGACACCCTCGAGTTCCCGCAGCGATCCGACCCGTCCGAGTGTGCGGAGGGTCAGCCGCTGCGAGCCCTGGTCGACGTTGCCGGCGGGAATCTGGACGTTCTGCGTCCGCAGCGCGCGCACGACCTCGGCCGCACTTAGAGCGTACGCGCTCAGGCGCTCGGCGTCGACAAATACATTGATCTGCCTGGCGCGCCCGCCGATGACATCGACCTGCCCGACACCCTGCGTCCCCTCCAGCTTGGGACGGACGACTTTGTCCGCGTACTCGGTGATGTCGCGGATCGGCCGGTCGGCCGACAACGCCAGTATGGCCACCGGCACGGCGCCGATGTCCAGCTTCGAGATCACCGGCGGATCGATTCCTTGCGGCAGGTCTCGCTGGATCGTGCTGACCTTGTCCCGGACCTCCTGTGTCGCGACGTCGATGTTCTTCTCCAACAGAAACTGGATCGCGACGATCGAGAACCCTTCGGCGGACGTCGACGACAGCCGGTCAATGCCGCTGACGGTGTTCACCGCCGCCTCAATCTTGTCGGTTACGTCCGTCTCGATCTCCTCGGGAGACGCGCCTGGGAACCGTATCGAGATCATGACGAACGGGATGTCGACGTTCGGCCAACGCTCGACGTTGAGGCGAAAATACGACGCGGTCCCCAGGAACACCAGGGCCAGGATCATCACGGCGGCCAGGATCGGTCGCCGAACGGAGAGCTCAGCAAGACGCTGCATGGTCGGGTCTCCCTACCGCGCCGAAGCCCGCGGCGTGACGGGCTGGCTATCGGTCAACGCTTCATGGCCTTCCACGACGACCTGCTCACCGTCGGCAACACCGGCCGAGATCTCGACGAATCCGCCCTGCTGATCGCCCAGCGATACCTCGCGGCGGATCGCGCGGCCGTCCTTCACCACGAAGATGATCGGCTTCCCGGAGGTAAGCAGCACAGCGGCCTGGGGGATTCGCAGCACAGCGGCCCGCGTCTCGGTGACGATCGCGCCGCGCGCGAACATGCCGGGGCGGAGTGCGCCGTCCGGGTTGGACACACGCACCTTGACGACAAACGTGCGGCTGGCTAGGGTCGCCGCCGGGCGGATATCATCGAGCCGGCCGGTGAACACACGACCCGGCAGCGCATCGATCCCTATGGTCGCAGCCTGACCCGGCGTCAGCGTTGCCCGCGATCGCTCGGGCACCGCCAGCTCGACAAACACTTCCTCGAGTTGCGCGAGGGCGAACGAGGGGATGCCCGGCGACACCGACTCGCCCGGCTCGACCGCGCGCTGCACAATCGTACCTGCGAACGGCGCCCTGATGGTGGCGTCGGCAAGCCGGACACGCGCCGCGGCTAGAAACCCTTCGGCCCGCGCGACCTGCGCTGCCGCAAAGTCGATCTCCTCACTCCGCGGGCCTTGCTCGACCAACCGGGCGGCCTGCTGCGCAGCATCGGCCGCCGCGCGCGCCGCCTGCACCTCTTCGATGCGCGGCCCCTCGTGCACCAGGCTTTGCTGCTGCAGCGCAGAGTTGTATGTGACCTGCGCCTGGCGGAGCTGAATCTCCGCGGCGTGAAGCGCCTGCCGTGAGATTGCGCCCATGTCGTGAAGCGAGCGCATGCGTTGGGCATCCGCCTCCGCCAGGTCCAGCGCGGCCTTCGCCCGGGCGACCGCGTCGGCCGCCTGCTGGCGCTCCTGCGGCCGGGCGCCGCGCTCGAGTGCCTGCAGCCGTGCCTGCGCCTGGGCATGGGCGGCGGCGGCCTGGCGGCGCTCCTCAGGACGGGCGCCGGCCTGCATCTGCGTCAGTCGGGCCCGAGCCGCCTGGAGATCGGCGCGGGCCTGGGCCTCTTGCGCGGCCAGTTCGGCCGTGTCGAGGCGCATGAGCGGCGTGCCCGCCCCTACCCGCTGACCTTCGTTCACCAACACCACGGCGACGCGGCCGGGGCTCTTGGTCGCGATCTTCGCCTCCCGGAGGGCCGTGACGGTCCCTGTCGCCGTGACCTCCACGGCCACGTCGGACCGACGCGCTTCGACCACGCCCACCGCGACCGGCTGACTCTGCTGCACGTTGGGGGTCGGCGGCGGCGCCGTCCCCCCTCCCGCGTTCAGCGCCACGGCACCGATGACGAGCGCGGCAACGATTGCCGTTACAATCACCACTCGCTTTCGCATCACATTCACACTCCCTCTCGTCATCACAACGCGCTCGTCGCGAGGAGCAGCCGGCTCCGCGCCACGTGGTGGCCGAACCGCGCGGTCGCCAAAGTCACTTCGGCCTGGGCCAATGCCGCCTGCGCTGAGGTGACCTCGAGCGACGTGCCGACACCGGCCTCGTACCGCACGACTGCCAGCCTCGCGGCTTCGCGGCCCTGCTCCACGGCGCGGGTGGCCGGTGTGAGCTCGCCGTTCGCTTGCTGCAGCGTCAACCAGGCCTGGCGGACTTCCACCTCGATGCGCTGCCTGGTTTCGGCTTCGAGTACGGCCAACTGCTGCACGCGCAGTGTGGCTTCACGGATGCGTTCGCGGGTGATGCCGCCGCCAAAAAGCGACAGGGTCACGCCCAGCGTCACCGACCAGACCCCGCCGGAGCCGGTGGCCCCGGTGCCGGCAAGGTCGTACCCCGCGCTCAGCGAGACGTTTGGCCGGCCGCCGCTCGCCGCGAGGTCAATGGCCGCTTGCGCGGCGGCGAGCCGGCTGGCCACCTCAATGACCTCAGGGCGCTCGCGCAGTGCCCGCGCGAGCGCATCAAAGAGACCGCTGGAGACCTGCTGCGGTGTCAGGTCCTCGGTCAGCTCCACTGCGGTGTCCTGCGGAATGTTCAGCGCCGCCACGAGTTCGATCCGCGCCGTCTGCACGCCGGTCTGAGTGCGTACGACGCTCTGCTCCGCGACGGCGACAGCCACTTCGGCCTGCAGGACATCGAACTGGGGAGCGGCCCCTGTCTGCAGCCTGGCCTGTGCCACCCGCAGGCTCTCACGTGCCTGGTCCTGGGCCCGCCGCGCCGCGGCCACGGTCTCCTGGCCCAACAGCATCTGGAGGTAGGCCGACCGCGCGACGAAGAGCGTTTGCTGCTTCGTCCGCTCGAAGACGGCCCGCGCGCCGCGCAGGTTGGCCTCCGCGATGGCGATCTGGGATTCGAGGCGGCCACCGGTGTAGAGCGGGAACTGTAGAATCAGCCGCGCGGCGAATTGAACGGGATCGAGCGCAGGCAGGGTGAATGTGATGGTCGGCGGGGAAGCGCCAAACGGGTTTGTGATCGTGATGGGCTGCCCGGGCCGGTCGCCGAAACGGGAGTAGCCGCCGGAGGCGGTGGCTTGTGGCAGCCGGGCACCCCTGGCCTGAGCCAGCTGCGCCTCGGCCACGGCCACGTCGAACGCGGCGGCGCGCAGTCTCAGATTGCCCTCCAGCACACCGGCCGCAGCGTCGGCAAAGGACAGCCGCCGGGCGGGCTGTGCCGCGGTCGGGCGCGGCAGCGCACCGATCAGAATCGCCACAATCACTGCTGAGAACAGCGTGCGGAGTCGCTTCACGAGCCTACCGTCCCCTTGAGAGTGTGCTGCCAGTATCGCGATTCGCCCTCATCGGGGGCATCCGCCAAAGGGCGGATTCTGACCGTGGCCGATTGGCCAGGGGGGACTTCAGATCAGGGGGAGAGATCAGATTTTCTTGTACTTCCGCTTACCGAGCTAGATCCCCATGGTATGAGCCTGCAGCATAGTCACTCGGGGACACAGGTCAGGGCGTCTACGCCGTGAGCAAACGCACGCTGCGGCCCGGGAACTTCGAGCGCCTTCCACGTTCGTCCAGCATCAGGCGAGCGGAACAGACCGTGGTTGTTGGCCGCGTAGATGACGCCGCGCTCGTCGGGGTGCGTCGTGAAGCGACTCACGGTGGACCCTCGCGAATGTGGCAGTCCCTCCATCGCAAGTTCAAAGGGGCGCCCCGCTGTCTTGCGATACACGTACGCTTCGGCATTGCGCGGGCGGTATGCGACAAATGGGCTCGACGCGGCGGACACGATGACCGTGTCTGGATCCGCTGGATCGACGGCCACGCCTACCAGGTAGCGGTGATGCAGCCCCTGCACGGAGCGCGTCCAGCTGTCACCGGCATCGGCGCTCTCGAAGTACCCGTCTCCCGCCGCCGAGTACAACCGGTCGGGCGCCATCTTGTGGGTCGCGGCGGTGTGGGTGTCGATGGGTCCGCCTCGTGCGCGGTCCAGCCATGTCCGGCCACCGTCGAGTGTACGCACGAGGGCGCCAGCTTCAATCGCCACAAACGCTCTGCCCGCAACCGCCGGGTCGGTTTCAATCCACCGCACATGGTGGGTCTCGGGGCGCGGTGGAAAGCTCCACGTTGGAGCGGACGGAAGCGTCTGCAGTCCCGATAGCTCGGTCCATGTCTCCCCGCCATTGTCGGAGCGGAAAACTGCGCTCGGTTCAGTCCCGGCGTACACGACACCGGGCTCCGGCGAGCTGACCGCGACGGCTGTAATTTCGGCGAGAGAAATCCCAACTCCAACGGGAACCCAGGTTCGGCCGGCATCATCACTGCGCCATAAGCCGCTGCCCGAGGTCCCGCTAAACACGCGTGTTGGATTTCCAGGATCCACGGCCAGACTCTCGGGGGATTTGCTTTTGAGATGTTCTTCGACCGTCCACTGTGAAGCGTGGCGGGCGACCAGCAATGCGTGTTCTGTGGCCGCGACAAGACTGATCATGGATTATCGTCTCCTCCACCCTTCACGGTAGCGCTTCCGGCCCCAAGTTGCATCCCACGCAGGCCCAACGTAGACGGGTCCAAGGACCGGGGGGTATTGTTGGGGCATGTCCCGGCTTGACGCCGGCAAGCGGGCCCGCCTCCCGGCCAGCGCCTTCGCCTACGTCGACTCACACGGCAAGAGGCGTCTGCCGATCCACGACGAGGCACACGTCCGGAACGCGCTCGCCCGGTTCAACCAGGTCGCCTTTGAGAACGACGCCGCCCGGGAGCGCGCTCGGAAGCGGCTGCTGAACGCCGCGAAGAAATATGGCATTGTGCCTGTCGGGTTCATCACCGGCCAACTGCAAAAGGAGAAGCGACACGCGACCGCGGGTCGCCTCGTGATCGAGCTGGGGCGAAACGGAGCACCCGGCGAACTCGAACAGCGGCTGCGAAGTGTCCTCCGAGATCCGGGCCTCACCGTCCTCCACTGGTCGGACGCATTCGGAGCGTACCTGGACGGCGCGGGCAAGCCGGTCCCGCTTCCCGCCGAAGAGGACCCGCGCGTGGTGACCTACCTCGAGCGCCACGGTCGGCCCATGACGGCCCTCGTGCACGATCCAGCGGTGCTCGATGATCCGGATCTTGCGGAGACCGTACTGGCCGCGGTGCGCTTCGTCGTCGAGCGCGACCGTGCGTACGGCCAGGTGCAGGCGACAGCCACCGATGCCGCGGCGCTCCCTACCGGGTTTGTCACCCTCCTGATGACCGATATCGAGGCTTCCACCATGCTGCTCCATCAGTTGGGCGACCGCTACCGCGACCTGCTGAACGCCGTCCGCGGCATCCTCCGGGCTGCCGTGTCGCGGGCCGGCGGGCGCGAGATCGATGCCCGCGCCGACGAGTTTTTCGCGGTCTTCGAGCGCGCCGTCGACGCCGTCCTCGCGGCGGCAGCCATCCAGCGTACGCTCGGCGAACGAGACTGGCCGGACGATCTTGAAGTCCGGCTTCGCATCGGGATCCATAGCGGCCGCCCCACCCTCACCGACGTCGGGTACATCGGTCTGGCCGTCCACACCGCGGCTCGCGTCTGCGCGGCGGCCCGCGGGAGACAGATCGTCATGTCCGGCGAGACAAAGGCGGCACTCGGGGAATCGGCACCGACCGGCATCCGCTTCCGCAGCCTGGGGCGGCAGCGCTTACCCGGTCTGGCGCATGCCGAGGCGCTCTTCCAGGTCGAGGGCCTGTGAACAGAGCCGAAGCTTAGGCGCCGGCTCTGACTGGAATCCTGGCGCGGATCGTCGTCCCGTGGGCGGGTGCACTCTCTACGTCGAAGGTGCCGCGCAGGTTGGCCGCGCGCTCGCGCATCGACCGCAGACCGAGATGTCCCGGGAACGAGCCCGCCGTCTCGAAGCCGATACCGTCATCGGCGACTTCCAGCACGAGCTCCTCGCCGCCGTCGGCCAGTCGCAGCCCCACGCGGCGGGCACGGGCGTGCTTGACCGTATTGATGAGCGCCTCCTGCGCGATGCGGTAGACGGCCTCCTTGAGCTCCAGCGGCACGTCGGGTTCATCGGGCAGGTCGGCGTCGACGGCGAGGCCGTGCCGCGCTCGCACGGATTCGACCTGCTTGGTCAGGGCGGTAATGAGCCCCTCCTCCTTGAGGGAGTCCGGCCGGAGTTCGAAGATCAGCGCGCGCATCTCGGCCAGGCCGGCCTCGGCGAGCGACAGGACGTAGTCGAGCGGCTTGGCCGCCTCGCGCGGGTCGCGATCGAGAAGTTTGCGCGCGGTCCTGGCGCCGAGCGCGATCCCAAACAGCGCCTGCGACACCGAATCGTGCAGCTCGTGGGCGAGCCGCTGCCGCTCCTCGAGCGCGGCCTTCGCACGCACCTCTACCAGCAGCCGCGCGTTCTCTGCGGCCACCGCCGCCTGATTGGCGATCGTGCTCAGAAACGCGATCTCGGCGTCGTTCGGCTTCCGACCCGATGGGTACCCGACGTTCATCCAGCCGACGATCCGCTCGCCGTACCGCATCGGAAAGGCCGCCATCGTTCCGCAGGGCCACTCGCGGAGCTGCTCGTGCACCGGCGCGAAGCGGGGGTCCGCCAGCAGTGTTTCGCTGAAGTCGTGCAAGATGACCGGTTCCTTCTTGAGGACTGCCTCGAAACCCGGCGCCGGCGCGCCGGCCCGAATGACGGCCTCCCAGGCCTCGCGTTCCTCCCGCGGATCGGTGTCGTAGTGCTCGGACTCACCGTAGACCCGAATGGCCTGGTCTCTCTCGTCGATGAGGAAGAGGCCGCAGTGGAGGGTCCCGGTGGCTTCCACCACGTGGTGGGCGAGCGCGTCGAGCGTCTGCTCCACCGACCCGGCGACGGCCACGGTCGACGCGATCTGTGAGAAGGCCGCGGCGTTGCGGCTCAAGCGACGAGTCTCCGTCACGTCGCGGAACATCACGACGATGAAAAGGCGGCCCTCGATGACAATCGGCGCCTCGACGTACTCCATCTCGAACTCTTCGCCGTTCGCCCGGATCAGCTGCCCCACGCCCTGCTGGGGTGGGTGCATCTCCCCCCGCGCCTTGTCCTCTGCGATCTTCTTCTCCATCACCTGCCGCCATCGAGGGGCCGCATCCATGAACAGGTTGCGCTGGAGCGCCTCTTCCGGGCTGTACCCCACGATCCGGCAGGCGGCCGGGTTCACGTACAAGTACCGGCAGTCCGTGTCCATGACCACGATGCCGTCGAGGGACGCCTCGAAGAGCGTGGACCACGGGAGGTTGAGCTGCTCTAGCATCAGGACTCCACCAGGGTACCGACGGGGAACGCCAGGCCAATGTGCACCGCGTATAGGGCAGCCTGGGTGCGGCTCTGGACGCCCAGTTTGGCGAGGATGTTGCTTACGTGCGTCTTCACGGTCTTCTCGCCGACATGGAGCACCCGCGCGATCTGCTTGTTGCCCATGCCTTGCGCCACGAGCTGTAGCACCTCGATCTCACGCTCGGTGAGCGGTTCCGGGCTGTCGGGCGCGCGGATCTCGCGCATCAGCCGGGCCGCGGCCTCAGGCGAGAGCTGTACCTGCCCGGCGGCCGCCGCTCGGATGGCGCGGACCAATTCGTCGGCTTCGGTGTTCTTCAAGAGGTAGCCGATCGCGCCGGCGCGGACAGCCCCTACGACAGAGGCGTCCTTCAGAACGCTCGTCAGCGCCAGGACCTCGGTGTCGGGTAGTTCAGCCCGGATCGCCCTCGTGGCGCTGAGGCCGTCCATCACCGGCATCACCAGGTCCATGAGGACCACATCGGGCCGGAGGTCGCGCGCCAGCCGCAGCGCCTCGGCGCCGTTTGCGGCCTCCCCGACGATCTCGATCTCCGCATCAAGACCGAGAAACATGCGCAGGCCCTCGCGCACCACGCTATGATCATCAACGACCAGGACCCGAACGGCCACGGTACCCAATTATCCACCTCCCGCCGGACCCCTGTCGTCGGCCTTTTGGCGGAGGCCTCCCAGCCGGCGAGTCCGGCCCGATGAGATGCCAGCCTTGACCCCCCAACGCTGATTGGATACGCTCACCTTGCATCCGAGGAAGCGCGGGGGGGAGCTGACCCTCGCGACGGAGGTGACTGCCTTGTCCCGCGTGCCCTTGAACCTGACGGTGATGGCTGCTCTGCTCCTCGTCGCTGTGGCCGGCGCTCAGGCGCACCACGGATGGGGAGGCTACGACAACACCAGGGTCTTGAATCTGACCGGCGTGATCCGGGAATCCACGTATGAGCACCCGCATGGCATGGTCAAGCTCGCGGTCGGGGACAAGACGTGGGAGGTCGTTCTGGCACCGCCCTCTCGGATGGAGGTTCGAGGCCTGACAAGAGCCATGCTGGCGACGGGCACGACGGCGACCGTCGTCGGATATCCTCACCGGAACGACCCCAACGAGATGCGGGCTGAGCGCATCATGATCAACGGCAAGACGACCGAGCTCCGCTAGGGTCGCCGCCTGATGCCGATGGGGCCGGCCGCCCCGGCGTGGCTGGTCTGGCTGGAGCAGAGCGCTCCGGCCCTGGCCATGCGGAACTCTATCTGGCTCTACCCGATCACGGAGATCGTGCACATCGTCGGCATCGTGCTGCTGGCCGGCTCCGCGTTCATGTTCGACCTGCGCCTGCTCGGGCTGACCCGGCAGGTCCGTATCACCGATATGGCGAGGCATCTCCTGCCGCGGGCCCGACTCGGCCTGGCCATCGTCCTGCCGTCGGGTCTGTTCATGTTCATCGCCCACGCCACGGATTGGGGCACCAGCCCTGTCTTCCGAGTGAAGCTGGCGCTGATCACCGTCGCGATCCTGAATACGTTCGTCTTCCACGGCCGGACCGTCAAGTCCATCCAGCGCTGGGACCAGCACCAGCCGGTACCCGCCGGTGGGAAGGTCGCCGCGGTCGCGTCCCTCGTGTTGTGGACGGCCACGATCGCGGCGGGCCGGCTGCTCGCGTACTTCTGACTGGTCTCCCCTTCACGAATAGAGGAGTCTGGCTGCGGTACCATCGCTGTTGCCTGCTTTGATGGCCTGTGATAACCTCTGAAGTATCTTTTGAAGGTTAGACCACGAGACGCGGCCTGATGGTATGAGCGAAGAGTCCCTTTGCCTCCGGTTTGCAAACACCGTCAGCTGGCACGCCGGCGCCCACTCGGTAGACCAGTTGCAGTACTATACCGATCTGGTGGCATGGGCGCAACGAAGGAAACTGGTCGGCCGGCAGCGGGCGCGAGTGCTGCTGAAGGCGGCCGAGGGGCAGCCAACCCCAGCGCGCAACACACTGCAGGCGGCCCGAGGTCTCCGCGAGGTGATCTACCGAATCTTCGTCGCCAGCACCCGTGGCCGAAATCCAACGGAGAGTGATCTGCTCGCCCTTAATGAGGCGGCACGGGGGGCCCTGGCATGCCGGCGTCTGGTGTACGCCGAGGGCGGTTTCCGGTGGCGCTGGGCCGCACACTCAGGCGATCTCGACCAGATGATGTGGCCCGTTGTCCAATCCGCGGTGGATCTGCTGTCCTCGCATCGGATCCGCCGCGTCAAGCAGTGCGCGGACGACCGCGGCTGTGGATGGCTGTTCGTGGACCTGAGCAAGAACCACAGCCGACGTTGGTGCAGCATGAGCGACTGCGGCAACCGGGCAAAGGCGCAGCGGCACTACCGCCGGCAAAGGGCACGCCGAGCATGAGATGTCAGCACCGGAGGTCTCAGAGATGATCG
>Ga0247727_10005205_pt1 | contig 26693 bp, 23 predicted proteins | sample WisWelCaveWW1625_FD_202498 | JGI IMG/M metagenome (GOLD analysis project Ga0247727, IMG submission 202498) | Biofilm microbial communities from Wishing Well Cave, Virginia, United States - WW16-25 | ecosystem: Environmental > Aquatic > Deep subsurface > Groundwater > Cave microbial mat | place...
GTGCAGGATCTCGTCCGAATAGGCGTTGCCGATGCCGGCGAACAGGCGCGGATCGGTGAGCGCGCGTTTGAGGGTGTGGTTTTCGACGACGAGCGCGGCGCGGAAGGCGGCGGGATCGGCGTCCAACACCTCGAGCCCGCCGCGGTCGAAGCCGGCGAGGGCATCGGCACCCTGCACCACGTGCAGTGCGGCGCGTTTCTTGGTGCTCACCTCGGTCAGGAGCAAGAACCCAGCGGGGAAGTCGAAGCCGGCGAGACCGGGCCGGCGCCCGAGTTTCTTGCCCGGCGCCTTCCAGTGGAAGCGTCCTGCGATCATCAAGTGCACGACGAGGTGCAGATCGGCGTCGAAGGAAAAGACGATCTGTTTGCCGATGCGGCGAATGTCGCGCACCACGCGTCCTTCGAGTGCGCCTGGTGGTGGGGCGACGGTTCGCAGCACGAACGGGCTCCACACGTGGACACGTTGCAGCGGCGAGCCGAGGACGCGGGCCCGCAATCGTTCGACGTAAATGCTGACGTCGGGAAGCTCCGGCATGGAGACCATCGTCCGGCGGCACTCGTACCGCCGTCAAGCTGTCCCGGGGCAACGCATGCTAGACTTCGCCCGCGCCGAATCGACGCGCCGAAAAAGGAGATGGCTTGGACATCCGGATCCTGTACTGCACGGTTTGAGGCTACGAAACTCGGGCGGCGAGTCTCGCCGCCAGAATCCGCCGCGACCTGGGAATCGAAGTCAAGATCGAGGTCGGCGCGCGGGCGCAGTTCGATGTCGTCGTGAATGGCGAGGTCGTGGCGTCGCGATCGCGGGGGTTGTTGGTGCGCTGGCTTGGAGTCGGATGGCCGGACGAAGCCGCGGTCGTCCGCGCGGTGCGAACGCGCATGGTCGCGGCGGCAACGTGAGGGCGCGCGCCGGGCTCGTGCTCGCGCTGATGCTCGCGACGCCGGCTGGAGCGAAGGAACGCGTCCACTCGCGCAGCTACCTGACCTTGAGCGGCGGCGTCGATCACTTCACCGGCGACGTGCGCAGCGACGTCGTTCTGAGCCGCAACACCGGCACGCTGCAGCTCGGCGTCGGATACCAGATCGCCGATGCGTTCTTGCTCGAGTTCAGTTACGGCTGGCTCGGCCGCTTCGAGCAAGAGGGTTCCATCGACCCGCTCCTCACTCCGGAAGACTTCAGGCTGACCGCCAGCCAGAGGGCCTTCCGGGTCACGGTGAACGACCTCATGGCGCGATTGCGGTGGGCGCACGGCGGCCATCGCACCGGCTACTTCAAACCGGAAGCGAGTTTTGGAATCGGGGCCTATCAGGTCACCCGACTCCTGCGGAATCCGCCCTCGATTCCGCCGGAGGACACCAGCCAACTGCTCGCCGCGGTCGAGTTCGGCACCGCGGCTCTCTTCGTCTTTTCGAAAAACTTCATCGGCATCGTCGGCGGGCGCTACACGGTGATGGAGCGCGAGGCGATCGTCGATTCAGTGGATCACTTCGACGGCTTCGCCTTGACGCTCGGTTTCCGCGTCTTCTTGCCATCGCCGGCCGATGTGGGTGGCCGCTGAGCGCGCGAGGGTGGGTTTTCCTCGACCTGCAAGTGACGTGCGAGGCGCGAGAGCGCCGCGACCAAGTCAGGTCGCTGTTGCAGCACCGGCAGCAACGGATCGCCGTCGCGCTTCCGCATGCGCTCCGGCACGCTGCGGGTGTTCCAGCGCCGCGGATCGAGCTTCGGCGTCACCTCGTCCCAGGTGAGCGGCGTCGACACCGGCGCACTCGGCAACGGTCGCACACAGAACGGCGACACCAACAATTGCCCGTGGCGATTCTGCAGGTAGTCGAGGTAGACACGGCCTTCGCGCCGGCCGATGGTGCGCGCGATGGTAGCGATGTCGGCGTGTTGGGCCAGCACGACGCGTGCGATCAGGTGCGCCAGGGTGCGCGATTGTTCGAAGGTGCACTGGCCGCCGAGCGGGATCAGCACGTGCAGCCCGGTCGCGCCGCTGGTCTTGATGTAGGACGGCAAGCTGATGTCTTCGCATAATTCGTGAATCGCGAGCGCCAGTGTCACGACGTGTGCGAACGGCGCACCTTTGGGATCGAGGTCGAGGATGCACCAGTCCGGCGCCTGGATGGCGGCGGTGCGACTCGACCACACGTGCAGCGGAATCGCCCCCATGTTGATGACGTAGAGCAGCGCTTCGAGGTGATCGCAGACGAAGTAATCGATCTCGTGGCCGGCGTGCTCGCTCCAGATGCGCTGGGTGCGCACCCAGGACGGAGCGTAGTCCGGCGCATTCTTCTGGTAGAAACTCTTGCCCTCGATGCCGTCGGGATAGCGGGTCACGACCAGCGGGCGATCCAACAGGTACGGCAGGATCCACGGCGCGATCGTCCGGTGGTACTCGATCAGGTCGCCCTTGGTGATGCGCTCCTGCGGCCAGAAGATCTTGCCGAGGTTGGTGAAGCGCACGGTGCGTACTTCGGGCTCGACCGCGGGCGAAAGCGGCGGTTCCGCGGCGACGCCGTGCGGGATGGCGACGGTGCATTCCTCCGGGCGTTTGTCGTCGCGCATGCGAACGAACACCGGCTGCCGCAGATGACCGGCACGCGTCCATGTCTTGTAGCGCACCTCGGCGACGTGCTCGGGTTTGATCCAATGGTGTTCCCGTCCAGTCGGAACCTCGCCGCTGCATGCCGGCTTCGGAATGCGTAGCGGTTGGAGCAGCGCATGAATCGTGTCGAGCGTGCGGTCGTCGAAACCGGTGCCGACGCGTCCCGCGTAGATGAATTCCTTGCCGTCGTAGGCGGCGACGTGCAGCGCACCGAAGCCGCTGCGCGATCCCTGCGGCGCCGTCCAACCGACGACCGCGAAATCGCCGGTACGATCGGCGCGCAGCTTGAGCCAATGCGGGCTGCGTCCGGCGCGGTAGGCGACATCGGCCTTCTTGGCCATGACACCTTCCAGTCCAAGTCGTGACACCGACGCATAGAAATCCTCGCCGCGGGTTTCGATGTGATCGGCGAAGCGCAATGGCCCCGAGCGCGGCAGGATCTCGCGCAGCAAGGCCTTGCGTTCCCGCAGTGGCAGCGGCCGCAGATCGAAGTCCTCGAACCCCAAGAGATCGAAGACGAAAAGTGTCGCCGGCAGCTCGACCGTCGCGCGCTCGATGTCGAGGCTGCGGGTGGTGCGCGCGCGACGTTGCAAACGCCCGAAGTCGGGCCGGCTCTGCTCGTCCAGCACCACCAACTCGCCGTCGAGCACCAGGTTCTTGCACGGCAAGGCGCGCACGGCGCGCGCGAGGTCGGGATACAGCGACGTCACATCGCCGCCGCCGCGGTAGACCAATCGCGCCTGGCCGTCAGCCTGGCGCTCCGCCAGCAGGCGATAGCCGTCATACTTGAGTTCGAAGATCCAGCCGGCGGCGCTGAAGGGCTTCGGTGCCACCTCCGCCAGCATGAGGTCCTTCGCTTGTGCCGTGACCGTGCGCTGCGGTGCCGCGAGTTTCTTCAGCCTCGCACGCAACGTCGCGGCGCGTTGCGATCCGTCGCGCATCTCTTCCAATGTCACGCCCGACAAGATCGAACCCTCGTCGAAAGTCGCGTCCTTCGACGCCCACGCATCCGGCTTCTTGATCAGCAGCCAATCTTTGCCCTTACCACCCTTCAAACGGATCAATGTCCACACGCCGCGCATCTTGTAACCGCGCAATTCGAAGTGGAGCTTGCCTTCCTGGATGCCGAGGTCGGGATCGTCGTACGGAATCCACATGCCGCGGTCCCAGACGATGACGGCGCCCGCACCGTAGTTGCCCTCGGGAATGATGCCTTCGAAGTCGGCGTACTCGACCGGATGATCCTCGACGTGCACCGCCAAACGCTTTTCGGCGGGATCGAGCGACGGCCCGTGCGGGATGGCCCACGACCACAGCGTGCCACCCCATTCGAGACGGAAGTCATGATGCAGTTTGGTCGCGGCATGCTTCTGGACCACGAAGAGACGCGGTCGGACGCCGGATCGAGGCACCCCGAAGGGCTCCGGCGTGCTTTCGGCCGAACGTTTGGCGCGGTATGCATCCAGACGCGGCGCGGCGGTTTTCGGCTGTTTGGACGCGGGTTTCGAGCGCGGCATGCGGGAATCTTTCCGTGGCGCGGTTCGACCTCGATGGTACACTAGAGCCATGGCAGCGCGCTCCATCGCATCCGCGTACGTGTCCTTCGGACTGGTCTCGATTCCGGTGCGTCTGTTCACCGCGAATCAGAGCTCCGAGACGATTTCCTTCCGCATGTTGCACCGCAAGTGCGGCTCGCCGCTCAAGCAGCAATACATTTGCCCGCGCGACAACGAGATCGTGGACCGCGAGGACATCGCCAAGGGCTACGAGTACGCCAAGGATCAGTACGTGCTCTTCTCGCCCGAGGAACTGAAGGCGCTGGAAGAAGAGCCCAACAAGCAGATCGCGATCGGCGAGTTCGTGCCGCAAGCCAAGGTCGACTCGATCTACTTCGACAAGGCGTACTACTTGGGGCCCGACAAGGGCGGCGAGCGCGCCTATACATTGTTGGCGCAAGCAATGGAAAAGAGTGGCCTGGTGGGACTCGCCACCTACGCGGCGCGCGGCAAGCAATACATCGTGCTGGTGCGGCCGATCTCGGGCGGCCTGGTGATGCAGCAACTGCGCTACGCCGACGAGGTGCGGCCGTTCTCCGAAGTACCGATGCCCGAAAAAGTGGCCGTCAAGGACGCCGAGTTGAAGCTGGCGTTGCAATTGATCGAGCAGAGCGTCGCCGAAAACTTCCGCCCCGAGCAGTTCGAGGACGAGGTGCGCAAACGCATCCTGGCGCAGATCCAGAAGAAGGTCGAAGGCCAGGAGATCACGGTGGCACCGAGCGAAACCCCGCAGGCCCAGGTCATCGACCTCATGGAAGCATTGAAGGCCAGCCTCGGAATGGCTCCCGAAGAGAAAGTGGCGGCACGCAAGGTCGCCAAGGCATCGGTGCGCAAGGACGCGAAAAAGGCCGAGGCACCTCCCGCCGCAAAAAAGCGTGCGGCGCGCTGACTTCTCCGCTATCGGTACAACTGTTTCATCCCACTCCAGCTGGATCGCTCGACTGACACCGCGACCAAGAACGCGCCGTTGCGAACCTCCACGACCCGCATGCTGAACGAGTCGACCGCATCGAACGAGAACATGCCGATGATCCGGCGCGGGTCGTCATCGATGCCGTTGACCTGGAATGTACCACCATGGTTCTCGCTGGTGGCATAGGCCGCGGACGGCGTATTCACGAACCCAATGGCTTGCGCCCCCAGCGTAGTGACGCCGACGTCCCAGGCGCACGGTTGCGACGGGTCCACCGGCGTCCCGAGGATATCGATCTGATAGCCGGGTGGGGTGGATTCGTCGGCGCGGAGGAAGGGGCTGCACACGACCGGTGCTTCCGGCGGAAAGCAGCGACGATCCTGGGCGACGACATGCGCGAAGCTCACGAACTCGCCGCCGATACGAGCGGCGAGCCCGGTGTTCTGCGCAACCGTTGCACGAGGTAGAAGGCACAGAACGAACGCAACGCGAGCGAGTGACATCGAATCCCTCCTTCACTTCGGTCCCAGGCACGGCGCAGGTCACGCCGCGCGACGCGGAATGCCAAGGAGTTGGGGGGATGACGCCGGCAAGTTAATGAGCGGAGGTCCGCGGCGCAAATGACTCTGCTTCCACACGGCCAGCCGAATGTGCTACGAAGTGGGCATGGGAACCCCTCCGCCCAGCTTCGGCTACACGCTTCCGGATGTCGCGCGCTTGATCCGTCTCTCGCCGGTGCGCATTCGTGCATGCGTGCGAGCGGGATGCATCGTGCCGCGACGCGGGCGGCGCGGCGAGTACCGCTTCTCGTTCCAGGATGTCGTGTTGTTGCGCACCGCGCAGGGGCTGCTCGATCGGCTGCCGGCGCGCATCGTGCATCGGGCGCTGCAACGCCTGCGCCGCCAACTTCCCGAGGGTCGCACGCTCGCCGGCATGCGCATCACGGCCGAAGGCGACCGCGTCGTGGCGCGTGCCGAGGGCGTCGCGTGGCGGCCGGAATCGGGGCAACTGCTGCTCGATTTCAATGTCGCGTCGCTGGCGCGGGACGCCGCCCCGGTGGCGCGGCGCGCCGTGGTCGCGGCGCGGCGCATCGCCGCCGATCTCGATGCCGACGATTGGTACGCACTGGGCAGTGACCTCGAAGCCGTGGACACCGCGCAGGCACGCGATGCCTACCGGCGCGCGCTCGAACTCGATCCGACACATTTCGAAGCACGGCTCGACCTCGGACGCTTGCTGCACGAGTTGGGCGAAGTCCGTGCCGCCGAAGCGCAGTATCGCCTGGCGATGCAGGCGCGACCACAGGATGCGACCGCCGCCTTCAATCTCGGCGTCGCGCTCGAGGACCTGCGTCGTCCGGCCGATGCACAGCAGGAATACGAGCGCGCCATCGCATTGGATGCCGAGTACGCCGACGCCCACTACAACTTGGCGCAGTTGTTCGAGCGGCAGGGGCGACATCGCAGTGCGCTGCGACACTTGCAGGCCTACCGCTCATTGACCCGGGGTGGCTAGAACAACTGCAGCAGGATGCCGGCGCTGAGTTGCAGGTAGTCGGCTTTGACGTCGAGCAGGTTGGTCGCATCACTCAGGTCGTAACCCAGGAACACATAGCGCGCCTCGAGATTCAGCAGCAGTCGGGTCGAGAGCGGAACATCGACGCCGCCGCCGAGATGCAAACCGAAATCCGACGCTTGGTCGTCGAACGAGCCCAACGTCATCCCCACCGCATCCAAATTCGCATCGACTTCGTACCAGCCGACGCCCAGGGTTGCATGCACCGCGGGCACGATGTGCAGCATGCCACTCACTTGGATCGGCACGGTGTCGATGGTGCCGCCGCCCTCGACGTCTTCGCTGCGGTAGCTGACTGCGAGTTCCGCCGAGATGAAATCGAGAAGGTGAACGCGCGCCGCGCCGCCGAAGATCGGCGCCGAGATCTCGGAGTCGGAGGTGTACGACCAGCCGGCGTTCGGCCCGACCAATAGGGTGATCGCGTTCGCAGGAACCGCTGGCGCGAGTGCAGCGAGCGCGAGTGCGAACATGACATGGCTTCGAGTACGCATTTTTGAAGCTCCCGGCAAGATGGTGCGGAAAAATTCCATTGCGGTGGGCCAAACCGGTGCGCGCCATGGCGCGCACGCGCCCAGGCTAGCGGCTCGCGCAAGTTGCTTGCAACGACTCGCATTTCCGCTCGCAGCGCGAGGATGCGACGCCCTCCCGAACTCAATCGCGGTACAGGCGCTTCACGACCGACCAAGCCTGCGATTCGACCCCGACGACGCAACCCGGCGGACCCGAGCAGCTCGGGTCGTTGACCACGGTTCGGAAGGCGATGAACTCCTGGCCGCCGAGGGGCGGATCGCCGTCTACGCTTCGCCAGGGCGCGGGTTCAACGATGCTTCGCTCGCCAGTTCGCGCGCCGCGCGGCGCACGTCCTCGACCGCCATCGCGACCTCGCGGCCGTGGGTGCGGAAGCTGAGGATGCAGAAGCGCAACACGAAAGCTCCGGCGAGCGTCGTGCTCGAGATGTACACGCGCCGGTAGCTGTTGACGCGTTGCAGAAGACGGCGGTTGAAGTCATTGGCATCGCCGCGCGGCGGCACGAATCGGAACGCGACGATCGACAGTTGCGGTTCATGGCACTCGCAACCGGGTGTCTGACGCAGTTCCTCGTAGGCCCAGCGCGCCAGCGCCAATTTTTCGCTGAGGTTGGCGCGGAAAGCGGCGGCGCCGAACAGCGCCAGCGGCAGCCACACGCGCAGGCCGCGAAAGTCGCGCGACAACTCAGGCGAGATGTCGGCGAAGCTGTCGACATCCTCGGGGTGCTCGAGATCCTGCAAGTAACCGGCGCGGAATGCGTGCGCGCGGCGCAGCGCATCTCGATCACGCAGCAGCAAGCAGCCGGTGCCGTACGGCAGGAACAATCCCTTGTGCGGATCGAGCACCAGCGAGTCGGCGCGCTCGAGTCCCGGCAGCAGCGCTTCGCCTCCCGGCACCAAGCGGAAGAAGCCGCCGTACGCCGCATCCGCGTGCAACCACAGGTCATGTTGCGCGCAGAGATCCGCGATCGCGGGCACCGGATCGATGGCGCCCGTGTTCGTGGTGCCGGCACTCGCGACCACGAAAAACGGTTGCAACCCGGCCGCACGATCGGCGCGGATGGCGTCTTCGAGGGCGTCGGCACGCATGCGCCGCTTCGCATCGACACGGATCTCACGCAGGCTGTGCTCGGGGAATCCCGCCAGCATCGCCGCCTTGTACATCGAATGATGCGTTTCCTCCGAGACGTAGATGACCGCACGGGAAAAGTCGTCTCCCAAACGATTGCGTCGCGCCGTCACCAGGCCGATGAGGTTCGACATCGAGCCGCCGCTGGTCAGGATGCCGCGAGCGCCGTCTGCATAGCCGACCAAGGTGCGCAACCACTCGATCGCGGCGGATTCGATCGCGACCAAGGCCGGTGCCGCGTTCCACACTCCGACGTAACGGTTGACCGCGAGCGACAAGTAGTCGGCGAGCGCGGCGGGATACAAGCCGCCGCCGGGGATGTAGGCGAGGTAACCGGGGCCGGCGGTGTTGAACGACTTCGCGACCGCGCCGGCGAAGCGATGCAGCAGCACCTCGAGCGGTGCAGCGTGCTCCGGCGGCGGTTCGCGGAAGGTGGCTGCGACTTCGCGCGCGCCTTCCAAATCCCAGGACGGCTGCTGGCTCAAGCTCGCGATGTGGTCCATCGCCCAGCGCGTGCACGCATCGGTCGCGGCGCGCATCGCCTCGGGCGAGAGATCGAGAGTCGGCGCATCGGGCGGCAACGGTGCGTGCCACGTCGGGTCGGTCATGCAGCCTCGTTCAGTGCGAGCGCGATCTCCTCGCGGACCCAGGCGTCGGGTTCGATTTCGAGTCGCGTCGCGAGCGCGGCGCGCGCGGCTGCGGTGGCGGCGCGTCCCAGCGCCCACGCCACATGCCCGCGCACCAGCGCCGAGGCATCGTCGAGGCGCGCCAGAAGTGGCGGCACGATCTCGGGCACGCCCCAGTTGCCGAGCGCCACCGCGACGTTGCGCACGAAGCCTTCGTAGTGAGCGCGCCGCACCGGCGTTTTCTTGAAGCGACGATTCCATTCGCGGCGGGTGATCCCGATGAGATCGAGCAGCAGCGGGTTCAGATTGCCGTCGCGCGGTTCGAATTCCGGCACCCGCGTACGCTGCGCGAAGCGGTTCCACGGGCACACGTCCTGGCAATCGTCGCACCCGAAAATGCGGTTGCCGATCGGCGGGCGGAGTTCGCGCGGGATCGGGCCACGCAGCTCGATCGTGAGGTAAGCGATGCACAGCCGCGCGTCCAACACATAGGGCGCGACGATGGCGCCGGTCGGACACACGGTGATGCAACGCGTACAGGTGCCGCAGTGATCTTGCGCCGGCATATCGGGCGCGAGTTCGAGGTCGGTGGCGAGCCCGCCGAGGAAGAACCACGAGCCGGCACGCTTGGCGATCACGTTCGTGTGCTTGCCGCGCCAACCCAACCCTGCGGCCTCCGCGAGGCCTTTCTCGAGCACCGGGCTGGTGTCGACGAAGGGCTGCGTGCGGCAGCCAGGCGCCAGCGTTTCGACCTGTTCGCGTAGCCGCTCGAGTCGTGCGCGCACTTCGTGGTGATAGTCGCGCCCCCATGCATAACGAGAGATGGCGCCGTGCCGCGGTTCCGTGCTCAAGGTGTGCGGCGTGTGATACGACAGTCCGACGACGACGAGCGAGCGCGCCCAGGGCAGGTAGGCACGCGGATCCTCGCGGTGACCGTCCGCGTCCTCCATGTAGCGCATCGTGCCGTGCATGCCGGCCGCGAGCCAATCGCGCAACTGCGCCGCGAGCGGCGCCGGCCTAGCTTGGGTGCAGCCGGCGAATTCGAAGCCGACCTCGTGCGCGGCAGTACGGATCGCATCGGTGAGCGACATCATGCACGGCATCGTACCACGGCATGCTTGGGCGGCCGCGGGCGTGTTGTATACTCGCGCGATGGAGCAGCGAGAGGATCGACAGGTTCTTTCCGCCGGTCCGCACGACGTGCAGGGACGGCCGTTGCGCAATCTGCGTATCTCGGTCACCGATCGCTGCAATCTACGCTGTTCCTACTGCATGCCGGAAGCCGAGTACCACTGGTTGCCGCGCGCCGACGTGTTGACCTTCGAAGAGATCACGCAGCTTGCCGCCGTGTTCGCCGCTCTCGGAGTGGATCGGATTCGGCTCACGGGCGGCGAGCCTCTCTTGCGGCGCGACCTCCCGCGTCTCGTTCATCTCCTGCGGCGCGATGAACGCATTCGCGATCTGGCGCTGACCACGAACGGCATGCTGCTGGCGGAGTATGCGACGGCGTTGCACGCGGCAGGATTGCATCGTGTCACCGTGAGCCTGGATACGCTGCGCCCCGATCGCTTCCGAGATTTGACCCGGCAAGACGGTTTGGCGGCGGTGCTGCAGGGCATCGCGGCGGCACGAGCCGCGGGTTTCGAGCCCCTGAAGCTGGATTGTGTCGTCGTGCGCGGCGTCAACGACGACGAGATTCCGGATCTGGTCGCATTCGCGCGCGAGATCGGCGCCGAGATTCGCTTCATCGAGTACATGGATGTCGGCGGCGCGACGCAATGGTCCATGGACCGAGTCGTGGACCGCGGCGCAATCCTGGCGGCGATCGGAGCGCATTTCGGCGCCATCGAGCCGTTACATGCAGGCGGCAGTGCTCCCGCCGAGCGCTTCCGTCTCGACGACGGCACGACCTTCGGGATCATCGCTTCCACCACCACGCCGTTCTGCGCCACATGCGATCGCAGTCGTCTCACGGCGGACGGGCATTGGTTCTTGTGTCTGTACGCGTTGCAGGGCCTCGATCTGCGGACGTTGCTGCGGAGTGAGACACCGGTCGTGGAGTTGACGCGTCGCATCGCCGCGACCTGGGGCGCGCGGCGAGATCGCGGCGCCGAAGAACGCCTCGCGCTGCGCGAACGCGGCACGCTCATCCCCGTCGAGGGTCTGCGGCGCGATCCGCACCTCGAAATGCACACGCGCGGAGGCTGACCGTGTCCGAGTTCATCGAGTGTCAGAAGTGCGGGCGGAAGTACTTCGCCGACCGCATGGATTGTCCTCACTGCGAGCGCGAGGCCGACGTCGCCGCCGCGGCACCGCACGACGTCGTCACGCCGCTGCGCCCGGCGCGCGCCGGCGGTGGGCTACACGGGATCATCTTCGGCAGCTTTCAGTTGCTGCTGCTCGGCATCGCGGTTTTTTCGGCGATCCAGCTGCCGCGCATGCGCTTGCCGGAGACGCGCACCTTCCTAGTGCTGCAGGCGGCGTTTGCACTGGTGACCGTCGCCGGCATGATGCAGCGCCGCCGTTGGGGGTGGGCGCTGGCGATCCTGTTCATCGTGGCGAACGCCGCCATGGGGTTGATCGCACTCGTGCGTCGTGGCGGCGCCGGCGGCCTGGCCTGGGGCCCGGGGCCGCTCGCGCTGCTGCTGTTCTTGATTCCCTTGCTCTCGCCGCAAGCGCGCCAGCGCTACTCGCGTTGACAGGCGGGGCCGCGGCGTGTGATCGCCGCGGCCCGCTCGGAAGTCTCGCTGCGCCTCAGTGCGCCGCGGCGAGGTACGGGAACGTGGTCGAAAACGCGACGTCGTTGGCGCCGACGTTGTCGGTCGTGAGGCAGGGAGTCGTGTTGTTCGGGTCGAGCAAACTGCCGAAGACGGCGGCACAGGCCGCGTCCACGACGTCATCCGTGAGATTGCGCCCGCCATAACCCGACGCGAGTGCCCACGACAGCCATCCCGACGTGCTCGCAGCTTTACTCGTGTCCACCACGAGCTCGTCGGGCAACAACACCGATGCCAGCGTGTTCTGCACCATGGTACTGCGACCGAAAGCGGCCACGAACCCGGTCAAATCGTCGGTGAAATTGGCGACGTCGGTGCTGGGTCCGGTCGCGTTGTGGTGACCGTGATCGCGCTTCGCGAACGTGACCTCGCTCACCAGCGGGTTGCCGAGGCGTTCGATCTGCACGTAATAGCGGTTGGTGTCCGCACCCGGCGTCGACGGCGTGGTGTTCTCGTCGTTGCAGCCGCTGCCGAGCGCCGCCGCCACGGTGGCGAGAACGAGCCCGAGTTTCATCGTCTTCATCATGATCGTGTGTCCTTCCTTTCAGCGGCTGATGGTGGCCCAGATACCGAGCGACGGCGTACCGCCTGCGGTCAGCAGCGATGCCGGCATTTCCACCACGATGGCGTTGGTGTTGAGGCCAAGTAGGTAGTCCACCGCGCCGGTCGTACGCCAGCACGATGCAGTCGGTGTGTCGGGCAGTGCGGCCAAGGGCCCGGTCACCGGTTGGCGATCCGGCACGATGCGCATGAACTGCTCGAGATCGAGGAAGAACGGATCGTCACGCAGCCCCGCGAAGAGCTGCACGCCCGCCGACGAGCCCAGCGCCGTGTTGACCGTGCCCGAGAGCGCTGCCGCGGCGGTGGTGAGACGGTTGCGGGTTCCCAGATCGCGCGGCGCCACGGGGCCGTACATCGTCACCGTCTGCGACGCGCCGGTGCCGCTGAACTTGAACTGCAGCACGTAATCCTCGATGCCGTCGCGCGGCGAGTTGTTGTCGATTTTGATCTGGTACAGCTTGTCGTTGTCGAAGCCGAGCGTGACGCCCGGTGCGATCGGTGACCCGGTGGTGAGCACGATCGCGATGCGTCCCGCGGCCGAACCTGGGAACGCATAGACGTCGTTGATGTCGCACTGCTGGTTGAGTTCGACCTCAGGGGTATCCTGATGGTCGGAACTCAACAAGATCGTCGGAACCATGATCGCGGCCGTGCAGCCGAGCCCCAACAGGGCTGCCAGCATTCTCCTTCGGACCTTCATCGAAGCACTCCTTTCGAACACGGGGGATCGCGTGCCGGAAGAGGCGCGCGCGATCGGCACGCATGTTCTACGGAGGGGTGGGCAAAACGGATGGGGGCGACGACCCGGGCGCGGCGACGGGTGTGGAAAGGAGCGCCCGCGCCGGGCCTGACCGGGTGCCGCGAGAGTTGTCGTGAAGCGAAGCGGCGATATCACGCGGTGTTGCGGAGGGCTGTCACCACCGCGGTGCGGTCGTCGCCGCCGATGTTGGCGGCGATGCCGTGGCCGGGCGGCGTCTTGATCTGGTAGTCGCCACACTGGCCCTTCATCTGCTTGTGGATTTCGAGGATCTGCTTGACCCCGGTCGCGCCGACCGGATGCCCGAACGCCATCAAGCCGCCACCGGTATTGACCGGCAGCTTGCCGTCCAGCATGACGGTGCCGTCTTGCACGAGTTGCGTCGCGCGGCCGCGCTCGGCGAACCCCAGCGCCTCGTACAGCAAGAGTTCGGTGATGCTGAAGCAATCGTGCACCTCGGCGACGCCGATGTCGCGCGCGCCGATGCCGGCGTCGGCATAGGCTTCGCGCGCCGCGGCGGCGGCGGTGCCGAGCACCAGTGGATCGCCGAGTCCCGCGAGCGGCGCGGTCGCATGTCCGTAGGACAGCACCTCGCTCGCATCGCCCAGACGTTTGCCGAGTCGCTTCAGTCCCGCCTCTGAAACCAAGATCAGCGCCGAGGCGCCATCCGAGACCTGCGAGCAGTCGCTCACTTTCATGTGGTCACGGAATTCCGGGTTCTCGAGGAACAGCGGATTGCGATCGGAAGGCGTGCCGGCTTGTTCGAGCGTCATCTTGACGTCGTGCATGTGTGCGTGCGGGTTCTTGTTGGCGTTCGAATACGCCTTGACGACGACACGCGCGAGGTCGGCCGGGCCGGCGCCGTGCGCTTCGCGGTACGCCTTGGCGCGGCGCGCGAACAGGCACGGGAACGTGAACGGGTCGATCCCGCGTTGGGTCGGATAGTGCGCGGCACGCGCCAGGTAGTCGGCGCCTTCGGCGGCGTTCACCGTCGTCTGCACTTCGACGCCCGACACCAACACCACGTCGCAGCCGGCGGAGATTGCATCGACCGCGGCGACGAACGCGAGTCCGCCCGAAGCGCAGGCGCCTTCGACCCGCATGAATGGTTTGAGATTGAAATCCGGATGCACGCCGGCGAGCGCGGCGCCCAAGTGACCTTGCTTCACGAACAATTCACCGGTGAAGTTGCCGACGTAGCCCTTTTGGACGGTGTTCGCGGGGACGCCGGTTTGCGCGAGCGCGCCGAGCACCGCGATCCGCAGGTGGTCCTCGATCGTCGGGTTGGTGCGCTTGCCGAAGTCGGGGTGGCCTTTCCAAATGAAATCCGGGTGGAATTTGCCGAGGAAGCCGCTGTGGGCTCCGCCGAGGACGAAGGCGCGGCGCGCCGGTTTCATGGGGGACCTCCCGAGTGCGACACGAGACTGTAGCACGGGTTGCGGGGCGGCCGCGGCAGCCCCTCCAGACGCTTGATAGGTTGACATTTGTTTAGTTACTCTGGCAGGCATGATGGAGAGCATCGAAGAACCGGTGGAGGTCCTGGCGCGCTTCGATCGCGGCCAGTTGGCGCCGTTCCGGTTTCGCTGGAATCAGTCGGTGTTCCGCATCGCCAAGGTGACGAGCGCCTGGGAGGACCGCGAAGGGCAGTATCGCCGCTGCCACTTCGCCGTCCTGACCGAGACGCACGATTACTTCGAGTTGCGATTTCACGTGCAGGACTTCCGCTGGATCTTGAGTCGCACGTCCATCGGGGCGTGAAGGAGGGCGCGCGTGCTCTGGGTGGTGCACGTCGACATGGACGCCTACTTCGCATCGGTCGAGCAGCGGCGCGACCCGTCGTTGCAAGGCATGCCGGTGATCGTGGGCGGCGTGCCCGGCACACGCAGCACGGTGTCGACGGCGTCGTACGAGGCGCGCGCGTACGGCGTGCGCTCGGGCATGTCGATCGCCGAAGCGTATCGACGTTGTCCGCACGGCGTCTTCATGCCGGGGTCGACGGCGCTGTATTTGGATACGTCGCGGCGCATTTTCGCCGAACTCGAGACGTTCACGCCAAGAGTCGAGCCGGCGAGCGTCGATGAAGCCTATGTCGAGGTCGAAGCCGACGATCCGCTCGATCTCGGACGGCGCATCCAATCGCACCTCGACGCCACCGTCGAGTTGAGCGCCAGTCTCGGCATCAGCGATTCGAAATACTTGGCGAAGGTGAGTTCGTCGTTCGCGAAGCCGCACGGAATGACGGTGCTGCGGCGTTGCGATGTCGCGGCGATGTTGTGGCCACGTCCGGTGGACGTACTCTACGGCGTTGGTGCGCGCACGACGGCGCGATTGCAGCTTCTCGGCTTGAGCACCGTGGGCGATGTCGCGTGCGCACCTCCCGGCGTGCTCGAGCGCGCGCTGGGGGCGCACGGCGAGTCACTGCGCCGGCGCGCGCGCGGCGAAGATCGCTGGCGGGTGACGCCTCCCGATGAGGCACCTGACGCCAAGTCCATCGGTCACGAACACACACTGGAGAAGGATCTCTACGAACGCGAGGCAGTCGAAACCATGCTGCGCTACTTGTGCGGCAAGGTCGGCCGGCGGGCGCGGAAGTACCACGTGGCGGGACGGCGGGTCGTGCTCAAGTTGCGCGACCACGAGTTCCACACCATTGCGCACGGGCGCATCCTGCCCGCCGCGGTGGATCACGACGACGACGTGTATCGCATCGCCTGCGAACTACTGGGCGAAACATGTTTTTGGGAGCGCGGCGTGCGCTTGGTCGGCGTGACGCTCGAATTGTTGGTGCCGACCGGGGCCGGCGGGCAACTGACCTTCGACTTCGATCCACGCGCGGCACGCGCTCAGGCGGTGCGCGACCAGATCACCAACAAATACGGTGATCGCGCCGTGACCCCGGCCCGGGTTCTCGAAGCCGGTGACGCCGCCCGGCGCGCGCCGCATGTGTCGTTCACGCTGCGCGCTGAGGACACTCTCGTTCCGGAACCAGGCTGCGGGCACAAAGTGCAACTGGGCGCAGGGTCGGCGCGAACGAGATGTCCTTGACAAGAGAGGGCTCTCATCGACACACTCCGGCCCGTGAATCGCACGATCAAACATACATCGGCATTCATCGCCCTGGTCCTATGGCTCGCGAACAGCGGGCTCGCCCAGCTTGTTGGGTTGCACGTTGCCTTCGACCACCATCATCGTGCTCATCAACAGGAATCTCTCCAATCTCCTCACGCACACGCAGACCTCGAAGACCACCACGAATCCGACCACGAGCACCCAGTCCTGGGCTTGGGGATCGCGCATCTAAAGGAGCGCTCCGAGACGAGCGGCGTCCTGGCCAATCCGGTCCTCCATTCGTCCCATGTCACACTCGCAGTCGCCACCGCGATGGGTTTCGAACCGAATCCATGTCCTATCGAGCGTGATCCCTTCCAAACTCGAAGTTGCGTTCTTCGTATCTGATCCAAGTCGAAGCATCTGAGATCACCACTCCTGGCCACCAGGAGTGAACGTTCTTGTTGCGCTTTTTCGACGCGGAGAGGGGTATGGAGAGACACCGATTGCTTTCGAACGTCGTCCTGGTGAGCGCGTGTCTGACATGCGGGCCGCGCGCTATCGCAGTCGACGATGTGGTGGGCGAGAAAAAAGGACCTGCCAGCGCCTGGGTCGACTCGAACGTGGTGCAGCCAGGAGTGGGGGATGGTATCACGCTGCGACAGGCGCTCGCTCTGACGCTGGAGCGAAACCCCGACCTCGCCGCCTTCCCATGGCAGTTGCGCGCCAGCGATGCGAATGTCCAGCAAGTTGGCCGCCGGCCCAACCCGGAACTCGGGCTCCAGTTGGAAGACGTTCTCGGCACGCGCGACTTCTCAGGTTTCGAGCGGACACAGGCGACGCTGGAACTCAGCCAACTCCTCGAACTCGGCGGCAAGCGCTCGCAACGTGTCGAAGTCGCGTCCCGCGCGCGTGACCTCGTGGTATCGGAATACGATGTCGCGGGCGTCGACATTCTGGGCGAAGTGGCGCGTCGATTCATTCAAGTCGTGGCGGATCAGCACGAGGTCGATCTCGCCCGAACGACGACGCAGCTCTCGGACACGACGCTCAGTGTCGTGCGCCAGCGCGTGCGCGCGGCCAAGGTCTCGTCCGTGGAAGAGACGAAGGCACGTGTGGCACTGGCTCGCAGTCGCATCGTGTTGGCAAGGGCCGAGCACCGCTTGGCGGCATCCCGCGCCCAACTTGCCGCGATGTGGGGCGATCCGCGTCCGGCCTTCGCGCGCGCCGAGGCCGACCTTTTCTCACGCCGGACTGTTCCCGCTTACGACGAACTCGCGGGCCGCGTCGCCGCGAGCCTTGAGATCGCGCGCTGGGCTTCCGAAGCCAGGCTGCGCGAGGCGGAAATCCGATTGGCGAACAGCAAGCGGACGCCGGACGTCACCTTGAGCGTCGGAGCGCGACGATTGGAATCCGATGACGCCGAGACGTTCCTGATGGGTGCAATTCTGCCGCTGCCGCTCTTCGACCGCAAGCAGGGAGCGATCGCCGAAGCTCGCGCGCTTCTCGAGAAGAGCGCGGCGCAGCGGCAGGCGGCGGAGACGCGCTTGCTCGCGATGCTCTTCGGCTTGCACGAGCAACTTCTCCAGGCGGCGAGCGAGATGGAGGCAATCGAAGCCGACATCTTGCCGCAAGCCGAGGAGGCGCTGACGATTTCGCAGCAAGGATTCGTGCAGGGAAGATTCTCGTTCCTCGAACTCCTGGATGCACAGCGGACGCTGACCGAAGTGCGTCGTGAACAGATCGATGCGGCGGCGTCCTACCATCGTGTTGTGGTCGAAATCGAGGCCTTGACCGGCCGGCCGATTCGATGATGCAAGTTCCTCGAGATCAGCTGGAGTGGAGCGCATGAGCAAAAAGATGATCCGGGTTTTGGGGTTGCTCCTGCTGTTCGGTGTCGGGCCCGGTGTTCTGATGTTTGGCTGCGGAAACTCGCCCGAGCAGAGCACCGAAGGGGCCCATGGCAGCGAAACGCAGGAGCCCACCAAAGGGCCGCGCGGCGGCCGGCTGCTGGCGGAGGGTGACTTCGCGACCGAGGTCACCATCTATGAGAGCGGTGTGCCGCCGGAGTTTCGAGTGTTCTTTTTCGAGAAGAACGTCCCGATCGATCCTGCGCAGGTCAAGCTGTCCATCGTGCTGCGCCGCTTCGGCGGCCGGGTGGACACCATTGCCTTCACGAATCAGAAGGAATATCTGCTCGGCGATCAGACCATTGTCGAACCGCACTCGTTCGACGTCGAGGTCGTAGCCGAGCGCTCCGGCAAGACGCATCGCTGGACGTACTCGTCCTACGAGGGGCGCACGCGGCTCTCCACGGAGGCCATCGCGAACGCCGGCATCGTGATCGAGACCGCCGGTCCGGCACCCGTGCGCACCGTGCTCAAGGCGAACGGTCGAGTGGTTCCCAATGAAGACCACTTGGTGCAAGTCATTCCACGGTATCCGGGTGTCGTCCGCGAGGTACGCAAGCGTCTCGGTGATCCCGTGGCGAAGGACGAAGTCCTTGCGATCGTCGAGAGCAACGAGAGTTTACAGCCCTACGAGGTGAAGGCGTCCATCGCCGGAACGATCATCCTCAAGAACGTCAATTCCGGAGCGTACGCACGCGAGGGCGAATCCATCTACACGGTCGCGGATCTCAAGACCGTGTGGGTGGACCTGAACGTCTTCAGACAGGACTTCGTACGATTGAAGACCGGCCTGCCGGTCGTGATCGACGCTGGGGAGGGCGTACCCAAAGCGCAAAGCCGGATTGCCTACCTATCACCCTTCGGTGCCGAGGACACACAGACGCTGCTCGTGCGTGCGGTGGTGTCGAATCCCAGCGGCGACTGGCGCCCGGGGCTCTTCGTGACCGGTGAGATCACGGTGGACGAGATCACGGTGCCGGTGGCCGTGCGGGCCAGCGCGTTGCAAACCTTCCGCGATTGGGACGTCGTTTTCCTGAACGATGGCGAATTGTTCGAGGTCGCGCCGCTCGAGCTCGGCCGGCGCGACGGAGCATGGGTCGAAGTCGTGCAGGGTCTCCGCCCCGGCCAGCGCTACGTCGCCGAGAACAGTTTTCTCATCAAGGCGGACATCGGCAAATCTGGCGCCACGCACGACCACTGATGGAGGTTCAGATGAAGGAAATCAAGGCCATCATCCAGCCGCACGTCGTGAGCCGAGTCGTGCGCGCGTTGCACGCGCTGGCGCATTTTCCCGGCCTGACGCTCATCGACGCGCGCGGGCAAGGTCGCGGGCGCGGAGCAGGTGGATCCTTCAAGGTGACCGAGGACAACATCGACTACCACCGCAAGGTCATTCTCGAGATCGTCTGTTCGGATGTGCACGCGACCGACATCGCCGAGTGCATCCGCCAGGCGGCGCACACCGGCAACCCCGGCGATGGAATCATCGTCGTCCACGATCTTGATCGGGTGGTACGCATCCGCACCGGAGAAACTCAAAACGGGGCCGTGTAGGCGGAGGACGAAACGACCATGCTCGAACGCATTCTGAAGCTTTCGATTCGGCAACGCGGACTCGTCCTGTTGGCAACGCTTGCGGTCGCAGTGCTGGGAATCGTGAACTACCAGCGGCTGCCCATCGATGCCGTACCCGACATCACCAACGTGCAAGTGCAGATCAACGCCGAGGCGACTGGGTATTCGCCGCTCGAAGCGGAACAGCGTGTGACGTTCCCGATCGAAACCGCCATGGGCGGACTACCTCGCCTGGACCACACACGCTCGCTGTCGCGCTACGGGTTGTCGCAGGTCACGGTCGTGTTCAAGGATGGCACCGACATCTACTTCGCACGCCAACTCGTGAACGAGCGCATCCAGGAAGTGAAGGGGAATCTACCACCGGGCATCCAACCCGCCATGGGTCCGATCACGACCGGCCTGGGCGAGATCTACATGTTCACGGTCGAGAACGACGCGAACGGGAAACACTCTCCGACGGAGCTACGGACGATCAAGGACTGGATCATCAAACCACAGCTGCGGAACGTTCCTGGTGTCATCGAGGTCAACACGATCGGCGGCTACGTCAAGCAATACGACGTCACACCGAATCCGGACCGACTACTCGCGTACGGCTTCACCTTTCGCGACGTGATGACCGCGCTCGCGAACAACAACGCGAACGTTGGTGCCGGATACATCGAGCGCAATGGAGAGCAATACCTGATCCGCTCCCCAGGCCAAGTGCTCGACATGGATGACATCCGCGACATCGTCATCGGTACGCGGAATGGCCTTCCGATCCACATGCACGACGTGGCGGAGGTGCTGGAAGGCAAGGAGTTGCGGACCGGAGCGGCCACCCAAGACGGGCGGGAAGTCGTGCTGGGCACGGTGTTCATGTTGATCGGCGAAAATAGCCGTACGGTCTCGGAGCGCGTCGCGGCCAGGCTGGCCGAGGTGAATCGCTCGCTGCCGCCGGGCGTCGTGGCCAACACGGTATATAGCCGCACCGATCTCGTGAACGCGACGATTCATACCGTGCGCAAGAACCTCTTCGAGGGAGCATTGCTGGTCATCGTCGTCCTGTTTCTTCTGTTGGGGAATTTCCGTGCGGCGCTGATTACCGCCTTCGTCATCCCGCTCTCGATGCTGTTCACGATTACGGGAATGGTGCAGGGAAAAGTCAGCGGCAACCTGATGAGCTTGGGCGCGCTCGACTTCGGCCTGATCGTAGACGGCGCAGTCATCATCGTCGAGAATTGCATCCGGCGTTTGGCCGAACAGCAGCACCGCCTCGGACGCCGTCTCGAGCGCGCGGAGCGGTTCGAGGTGACCCTCGATGCCACCCGAGAAGTGGTCCAGCCGAGCTTCTTCGGCGTTCTCATCATCATGGTGGTCTACTTGCCGATCCTCACGCTCACCGGCGTCGAGGGAAAGATGTTCCACCCGATGGCTTTCACGGTGATCCTGGCACTCACTGGCGCGCTGATTTTCTCGATGACCTTCGTTCCCGCGGCGGTCGCGCTCTTTCTCTCCGGCAAGATTTCCGAGCGCGAGAACATCATCATGCGGCTGGCGAAGCGTGCCTACCTGCCGCTGCTGGGGTTCTGCCTGCGCCGCCGAGTTCCGGTCGCGCTCGTGGCGGTGGGTCTCGTGGTTGGAAGCGCACTCGTGGCCTCGAGGATGGGAACCGAGTTCATCCCGAGTCTCGACGAAGGTGACGTCGCGTTGCACGCCCTGCGGATTCCCGGGACGAGCCTCACCCAGGCCATCGGAATGCAGCACGAGCTCGAGCGCAAGATCAAGGAATTCCCAGAAGTGAAGCACGTGTTCGCGAAGATGGGGACTGCCGAGATCGCCACCGATCCCATGCCGCCGAGCGTGGCCGATGGCTTCGTCATCATGAAACCTCGCAAGGAGTGGCCGAATCCGAAGAAGTCGAAGGCCGAGTTCGTGCGGGAACTCGAGGTGAGCCTGGCGGAACTGCCGGGAAACAACTACGAGTTCACGCAACCTATCGAGATGCGCTTCAACGAACTCATCGCGGGCGTGCGCAGCGACGTGGCCGCGAAGGTGTTCGGTGACGACATCGAAGTGTTGCAACAAGTCGGCAAACAAATCGAGCGCACGATGCAGAGAATCCCCGGCGCCTCGGACGTCAAGGTGGAACAGACGACGGGTCTACCGATCATGACGATCGCGCTCAAGCGCGACGTCATGGCCCGATACGGGCTCAGCGTGATGGAAGTGCAGGAGGTCGTCGAGATCGCCATGGGCGGCAAAGAAGCGGGCGAGGTCTTCGAAGGCGATCGCCGCTTCCCAATCATCGTTCGATTGCCGGAGCCCTTGCGCACCAATTTAGAGGCGATCAAGCGCCTGCCCGTGCCGCTCCCGCCCGCCGCGCCCGCCATGCCGGTGCAGTTCGCACAGAACTGGCGACTGGAATCGAGGACGAGCGCCCAGGGACAAGCGTTCATTCCCTTGAGCGAGGTGGCGAGCATCGACATCGCTCCGGGCCCGAACCAGATCAGCCGTGAGAACGGCAAGCGACGCGTCGTCGTCACGGCCAACATTCGCGGGCGTGATTTGGGTTCGTTCGTCGCCGAAGCCCAGGCGCGAATCCGGGACGAGGTCGACGTTCCCGCGGGCTACTGGGTCGCGTGGGGAGGGCAATTCGAGCAGTTGATGTCGGCGACGAAGCGGCTGCAGGTTGTCGTGCCGGTCGCGATGCTGCTCATCTTCTTGCTCTTGTTCATGACCTTTGGGAGCATGAAGGACTCGCTGCTGGTCTTCACCGGCGTGCCGCTCGCCCTGACCGGCGGCGTTGCGGCGCTTTGGCTGCGACAGATCCCGCTGTCCATTTCCGCCGGGGTTGGTTTCATTGCCCTTTCGGGGGTTGCCGTGCTGAATGGAGTCGTGATGATTTCGTTCATCAAGAAGCTTCGCGCCGATGGCCAGCCGCTCGATCAAGCCATTCAGGAAGGTTCCCTCACACGTCTTCGGCCGGTTTTGATGACCGCTCTGGTCGCATCGCTGGGATTCTTGCCGATGGCCGTGGCCACCGGAACCGGCGCCGAAGTGCAGCGACCGCTCGCCACGGTCGTTATCGGTGGCATCATCTCCTCCACAACGCTGACGCTGCTCGTTCTTCCGGGTCTGTATCGAATGTTCCACCGCAGCGGATCGAACGAGGCGCGCTCGCCATCATAGGAAGGAGGAACGCATGGCTGAGTGGTTCAAGCTGGCGTTGCTCGCATCATTGCTCTACGGGTTGCATCAGGTGTTCACCAAGCTCGCCGCCGACAAGATCGGCGAAGGTCTCGGTGGCCTGGTCGTCGAAGGGATCGCGACGCTGACCATCGCGGTGTATCTCGTGTCGCTCTTTGGTTTCGGAAGATGGAGTCAGAAGTGCTCGATGGCGGGCATCGCGTACTCTGCGCTCACCGGCGTCTGCGTCGGCATCGGGACCATCGCGTTCTTCTTGCTCTTCAAGAAGGGCGCGCCGCTGTCGGCGGTGCCCGGGATTTTGGCCGGCGGCATGGCGCTCATGGCAATCGTCGGCATGGCGTTCTTTCGGGAGCCAGCTTCCGTCGGCCGATTGTTGGGGATCGCGTTGAGCCTTGCGGGCCTGGCTCTGTTACAGCGATAGCGCGGCGCTTGCGCTGCGGCTAGACGCGGAGTGTGCCGATGCTCTTTCCTGCGAGTGGACCGCCGGTCTTGGGCGATGGGCGCGTGCGCGTCGGGACGTCGGGCTACAGCTTCGCCGATTGGGTCGGGTCGTTCTATCCGCACGGGCTTCGGCCCGCGGATCAATTGCGTTTCTATGCGACGCGGTTCGACCTCCTGGAAGTCAACGTCTCCTACTACCGCGTGCCGGATGCGAAACTATTGGCGGGCATGGAGCGACGCACGCCGCCGGGGTTCGCGTTCTTGGTGAAGTTGCATGGTGAGTTGACGCACGAGCGACGCGCCGACGTGGAGATCGTACGCGCGTTCGACGCGGCGCTGGTACCGCTGCGCGACGCCGGTAAGTTGCGTGGCTTGCTGGCGCAGTTCCCGCACTCTTTCCACAACACAGCGGCGAATCGCGGCCATGTGTCGCGATTGCGCGAGCTTTTCCCGCACGATGACCTGTTCGTCGAGTTCCGCAATCGCGAGTGGACGCAGGACCCGGTGTTCGAGTTCTTGCACGGGCTCGGCGTCGGCTACGTCTCGGTGGACGAACCGGATCTGCCGGGCCTCGTGCCGCACATCGCGCGGGCCACCAACGGCATCGGCTACGTCCGCCTGCACGGGCGCAACGCGGCAAACTGGTACGCCGAAGGCCGCAGCCCCAGCGATCGCTACGACTACCTCTACAATGAAGCAGAACTGCGCGAGTGGGCGGAGAAGATCCGCCACCTGGTCGACGAAACGCGGCAAGTCTACGTGCTCTTCAACAACTGTCACGCCGGTCAGGCGCCGGCGAACGCGCAGTCGATGAAGGAACTGCTGCAGCAGATCCTGTAGCTCTACTCCACCGCGGTCGCGACCGCGGGGGTGCCGGAGTCCGTGTAGCTGTAGCCGAACAGGATCATCATCTCGTCGGTGCTGAGCAAACCGAAGCGCAGCGTGCGATCGGTCCAGTTGTCGTAGGTCACGTCGAGGCGCAGGCCGTCGCCGGACTCGAGTACCAGCGGCGGATCGAGCTGCAGGATCGGCGGGTGCGCCCAGTCGCGCGCGACGTAGACCAGCTCGCCGTTGCGCGGGCCGCCGACCACCGTGGCGCGAAACTCTCGCAGGTGTTCGTGCGCGTGTGAAAACAGTTGGAAGATGTGCGTGCGCTCGGCGAAGACGAATCCGCGCGTCAACGTCGTCACTTGGTGCGGCGGCAGCGCGAAGTTTTCGTGGCTCAGAAACAAGATGTCGGCGATGTGCTCGACCGCGCTGGGCTCGGCGAGGTGCAAGTTCGCGTAGACCTCGCCCACCGTGGGCTCAGTGCCACGATTGACGTAGTGCACGTTCATGTCCAGCCCGCGCATGGGCGGCAAGCGCAGCGCCACGCCACGCGGGAAGCTGTAGTTCAGCAGCGGCCACTGCGTGCCGGCGAAGAAATCGTGATACGTCATCGTTCGCAGCACGGGAATGATGTAGTTGCCGTTGGCGTCGCGCAAGTCGCGGATGGTGTTCGCCGCCGGAATGATTCCGACCGGCGTTCCGGTCCTGAACGCGTACAAAATGAAATGATGGCTGCCGGGACGCATCGCCATCTCGATCCGCTCGACCAGCAGATCCTGCCCGTGTCCGAGCGGCGTGTACGAGAACAATTCGCGCTCGGTGCCGGGTCGCACGTCGAAGGGGCCCAAGTGGAATTGAATGCCGTGCGCCGGCGGCGGCAGCGGCGCGAACTCGGGCGGCGTGTAGCGGGTGCTGTCGGCGAGCAACGCGGCGTCGGCGACGGCGCCGGTCTCGGGAGCGCCGGCGAGGATCCAAGCTTCGATGAAGGCAAGCTCGCCGTTCGTGAGCGGTGGTTCGCCGAGCGGCATGAGTGCGCCGTAGCCCGGATGATCGGCGTGGAAGTGCGCTTGGTTGGGCGCGTTGAGCTTTTCCCACAGATAACTCGTGCCCAGGCTCGCGAGCCCGGTGCGTCCCAAGCGCACGAGCCCATCGGCGCGCGCGGCGCTGTTCGAAGGCTGCACGTCGACCAATTGCGTGTAGGCGACATCCGCCGTCAGCACCAGGTTGGACTGCATGGCATACGACGTTCCGGCGGTGTGGCACGACACGCAGCGCGCCTCGAAGATGTCGTCGCGCACGATCTCCCAGGTCGCGGGCTCGGGCGGCGTCAGCGGACCGGGGGGCGTGGGTTCGTCGCCGCATCCGGTGAACACGAGCAGCACCAGGAGCATCGGAACGACACGATGCAGCGGACACAGCATGGGACATCCCCCGTGAATCGAGCCCTGGCGAGGTCTTCATGAAACGGCATCACGCACGCGAAAGTCCAGGGGTTGGATGATCGGAGGCGTTGGCGTTGCGGTCGACATCACACGACCGGTACCATGCGGCGTGACACTTCGGGCTGACATCGTGCATCGCCACCGTTCAACCTCCGTCAAGGCGTCGTTGGCTTCTTCGACCGCGTTTGTTTACGCCTTCATGACATGGATCGTGCTCGCTGGTGCGGTGTCGGCGCAAATTCCGCCGGTGCCCGAGTGGCCGGCGATCGAGGTCGAGAAGCGGGTGCGCGAGGACTCGGCGGCGGCGCGCGCGGCGCGCGGGCCGGTCGGCGCGATCGCGGGCGTGCTGCGCGATCGGGCGACGCAGCAGCCGCTGGCGTGGGCCACGATCGAAGTGCAGGCGCTGTCACGCGCGACGACCGCGGATCGCAACGGCGCCTTCTCGATCCGCGCCGTGCCACCGGGTGTGTACACGCTGCGGGTGCGTCACGTCGGATACGCGACGTCCGAACTTCCCGACGTGCGCGTGCGTCCGGCAAAGACGGCCGACGTCGTCGTCGAACTCGACAAACGCGACCTGCGCGCCGACAAGATCGTGGTGCGCTCGGATCCGTTCGCCGGACGCGCCACGGCGCCGGCCTCGCGGCAAGATCTCTCGTCGGAGGAAGTGCGCCGCGCACCCGGCAGCGCCGCCGACATTGCGCGCACGGTGCAGGCGCTGCCCGGCGTCGCGCACACCAGCGATCAGAATTCCGACCTGGTGGTGCGCGGCGGCGCCCCCACCGAAAACTTGACGTTGCTCGACGACGTGCCGATTCCGAACGCGAACCATTTTCCGGAATACGGCGGCGCCGGCGGCGCCATCTCGATGTTGAACGTGGATCTCATCCGCGGTGTCACGTTCCATACGGGCGGCTTCCCGGTACAGCACGGCGACAAGCTGTCGAGCGTGCTGGAGGTGAAGTTGCGCGACGGCAACCGCGAAGCCTTGGCGGGCGATCTCGATCTCAGCATCGCGGGCGTCGGGTTGGTGCTCGAAGGTCCGCTCGGCAACGCTCAGCACGGGAGTTGGATCGTGAACGGGCGTCGCTCCTACGTGGACCTGATCGCCGATCAACTCAATACGCGCACCACACCGCAATACACCGATGTGCAGGGCAAGATGTCATGGACGCTGAACCAAGCCAACACGCTGTCGCTGCTTGGCATCGCCGGCTTCGACAAGGTG
>Ga0247727_10005206_pt1 | contig 26691 bp, 24 predicted proteins | sample WisWelCaveWW1625_FD_202498 | JGI IMG/M metagenome (GOLD analysis project Ga0247727, IMG submission 202498) | Biofilm microbial communities from Wishing Well Cave, Virginia, United States - WW16-25 | ecosystem: Environmental > Aquatic > Deep subsurface > Groundwater > Cave microbial mat | place...
GATCGATTTGCTCACGGCGCTCGACGAACATTTCCAAAACGATCCGCTAGCCTATGTCACCGGCAATATTTTTCTTTATTATCGCGACGAGGCCGACGTTCTCCAATCGATCTCTCCGGATGTTCTCGTCGTGCGCGGCGTCGAGAAAAAAATACGGCGCATTTACAACATGGACGTCGAGCACAAAGCGCCGGGCGTCGTCATCGAGTTGACCTCGATCAGCACGAAGATGGAAGACCTCGGCAATAAAAGATTCACTTATGCCTACCTCGGCGTGAAGGAATATTTCATCTTCGATCCGCTTAGTGAGACGGTTGGTCCGGCGTTGCGCGGTTTTAGGCTCGAAGATGGCGATTATGTGTCGTTGCCCGGAACACGCATGAGCAGTGAGGTCTTGGGACTTGATTTAAAGGTAGAAGATGGTTGGTTGCGATTGTATGATCGCAAAACCGGCAAACGGTTGTTGACCCCCCGAGAGACCCAGGAAGCACGCCGCGCTGCAGAAACAAAAGCTGCGCAAGAAAGTGTTGCTCGCAAATCCGCGGAAGCAAAAGCTACACAGGAAAGTGCTGCTCGCAAATCCGCGGAAGCAAAAGCTACACAGGAAAATACTGCTCGCCTAACCGCCGAGGCCGAAATTCTCCGATTGCGCGAGGAGTTGGCGAGATACAAAGCAGGCAACAAGTAGCACGTTGCAAAACATATAAAGTTACAACGCCACTTGTGTTGTTTCAACGAACAAGTGGCGTTTCGGTTTTTTATCCCAGAATTTTTTTGAAAACCAACAACAGGAAGGCATATGGCTGATACATTTTCCTTTGACGCCGTCTCCAAAATCGATATGCAGGAAGTCGATAACGCGCTTAATCAGGCGCGCAAGGAGATCGCTCAACGCTACGATTTTAAAGGAAGCAAAACCACGATCGACCTCGACTCCAAAGAAAACAAGCTGACGATCGTCTCCGACGACGATTTCAAAGTCAAGAGCGTCGTTGATATCGTGCAGGGCAAAATGATCAAGCGCGGTATTTCGGTCAAGGCTTTGAAGCTGGGCACGATCGAACCTGCTGCTGCGGGCTTGGCGCGGCAAGTCATCACCTTGCAAAGCGGAATCGACAAGGAGAATGCGAAGAAAATCACCACGATGGTGAAGAACTCCGGCTTGAAAGTGCAGGCGCAGATTATGGGCGACCAACTGCGCGTCAGCGGTAAGGTAAAGGACGATTTGCAGGCGATCATGCAAATGATTCGCGACGCGGATTTCGACTTCGCAGTTCAATTTGTGAATTATCGATGAGCTATTCCCGCCAAGTTTTTATTTTTTCTTTCTGCATTTTCTTCATCTATGTGTACATCATAATGTAAATTCGTGACGCGCTAAGAGCGATATTGCCGGCAGTTTTCCCGCGCCGGCATTAAAGCAAACTACTGACAACCCCGATTCTGTGAGTAGCACCAACAGGATCGGGGTTTGGTTTTGTGTCAAAACCGAATGCAAAGTCGGCACGGTACTGAAAAAACGAAGGACACTTTTCAGATGTACCAACAACGAGGACAATGATGTCAGAGAAGATCAGTTTTTTTGAGCAGGTCAATCGCAATTTCGACAAGGCCGCCGCTTATACAAAACTTCCGGGCGGCTTGTTGAAGCAAATCAAAGTTTGTAACAGCGTTTATCATGTAACTTTCCCTTTGAAGAGAGACGATTTGAAGAGAGACGATGGCAGCATCGAGGCCATCGAAGGTTGGCGAGCCGAACATAGTCATCATAAGCTGCCCGTGAAAGGCGGCATACGTTATACGCTCAGCGCGAATGAAGACGAGGTAATGGCATTGGCCGCTCTCATGACCTACAAGTGCGCTCTCGTGGATGTCCCCTTCGGCGGAGCGAAAGGCGCAATAAAAATCGACAAACGAGAATTTTCTGACGCGGAGCTTGAGCGGGTGACGCGCCGGTATACGCACGAATTGATGAAGAAGAATTTCATCGGGCCGGGAGTAGACGTTCCGGCGCCGGATTATGGCACCGGTTCGCGCGAAATGGCATGGATCGTCGATACCTACGAGGCGATGACACCGCAACCGCTCGATTCCATCGCCTGTGTAACCGGCAAGCCAATCGCATTGGGAGGAGTGCGCGGCAGAACGGAAGCGACGGGACGGGGGATTTATTTCGGTATTCGGGAAGCGTGCGCATGCGCCGAAGACATGCGCGCCGTGGGGCTACCGCCGGGATTGTCCGGCAAGACCGCCGTCGTACAGGGGCTTGGCAACGTCGGTTATCACACCGCAAAATTTTTGCAGGAAGGCGGCGCGATCATTATCGGTTTGGCGGAACAAGAAGGCGCGATTTTCAATCGCGGGGGACTGCATGTCGAGCAGGTGATGAAGTTTCGCCAGGAAACCAAATCGATTCTCAACTTCCCTGGAGCGACGAATCTTCAGAAGACTTCCGACGCGCTGGAGCTGGAATGCGACATGATCGTGCCGGCGGCGCTTGAAAATCAGATTACCCTGGAGAACGTTGGCCGCATTAAAGCAAAAATTGTTGCCGAGGCTGCAAACGGCCCGGTGACCGCCGACGCCAACGACGCGCTGTTGAAGAGAGGCGTTCTGATTATTCCGGATTTGTACTTGAATGCCGGTGGCGTAACCGTTTCATATTTTGAATGGCTAAAGAACCTCTCGCATGTCCGCTTCGGAAGATTGGGCAAACGTTTTGAAGAAAATGCGTATTCGCGAATGTTGCAAGCTGTCGAGAGCGCGACCAATAAAAAATTTCCCAAAGAAATTTTTGATCAAATTGCCCACGGCCCTGGCGAGGAAGATTTGGTCAACTCGGGGCTTGAAGAAACGATGATTTGTGCCTACAATGAGCTGAGCGAGATCAAAAAACAGCGAGGGAACCTCATTGATTTGCGCACTGCCGCCTTCATCAACGCCATCAACAAAGTAGCCACTACCTACCTTGAGCTGGGAATTTTCCCTTGAGTTTTCATTTGCCCTTTTTGCCGGTTTTGCTTAGATTAGCCCCACTTAAAGAAACCGACTTGTAATACATGTGAAGCAGTAAAACTTTTAAACACCCAACAGTAATCGCCGAGTTTTCTCATTCTCATATTGGACGGGATGGAGATTGCATGAGGAAGAATTCGTTTTTTTCACTCTATGCGATTTTGGAAGTTACGCTGCTGGTCTTCGTTGCCTTTCCACGCGAAGGCATGACGCAGGACAAAGCCGCAAAAATTGATTCGTTGATGAATATTTATCATGCGTATGGTCAATTCAATGGCTCTGTGTTGGTGGTCGAAACCGGAAAAGTGATTTACAAAAAGGGCTTCGGTTTGGCCAGCATGGATTGGAGTATCTCAAATGCTCCGGATACGAAATTTCGCATCGGCTCCATTACCAAGCAGTTTGTGGCGATGCTCATCATGCAATTGGTGGAAAAGGGAAAAATCAAACTGGATGGCAAGCTCACCGACTATCTGCCGGATTATCGCAAAGACACCGGCGACAAAGTCACTATCCATCATTTGTTGACTCATACTTCTGGCATTCCCAGCTACACCGGTCTTCCCGGATTTTGGTCGGATTCGACGCGCAATCCTTACACTATCGAATATGTCGTGAAGAACTTTTGCAGCGGCAATCTCGAGTTCGAGCCTGGAGCGAAATTCTTTTACAACAATACAGGCTATTACTTGTTGGGCGCTATTTTCGAAAAAGTCACCGGCAAGCCTTTCGCAGAAGTGCTGTCTGAAAATATTTTGCAGCCATTGCAAATGCGCGACACCGGCGTGGATGTTGAAAAAATGTCTTTGACGAAACGCGCCTCCGGTTATTTGAAGCAAGCGGGCGGATATGTCAACGAGCCGTATTTTTTCATGCAAAATGCCTATGCCGCCGGCGCAATGTATTCCACGGTTGAAGATCTCTATCTGTGGGATCAAGCCTTGTATTCGGATAAATTGCTCTCGAAGAAAAACAAAGAGATCATGTTCAAACCGTTTCTGGGGAACTACGCCTACGGCTGGGGTGTGGAGAAGTCGGTGCTCAATGCATCCAAAGATAGTCTTTTGGTTACCGTGCATACCGGTGGAATTAATGGATTCAACACGATCATTTTCCGCATTCTTGACGACAAGCATTTGGTGATATTGTTGAATAATACGGGGCCGGCCAGGTTATATTCAATGAGTCAAAACATCGCCAACATTCTCTACGGCAGGCCGGCGGACGCACCGAAAAAATCTATTGCCGAGGCTTTATCTAAAATCATCGATGAGAAGAATGTAGAAGCGGCGGTTGCAGAATATCGCACTTTGAAAGCTACACAGATGAGTGCTTATGATTTTGGTGAGAGTGAATTGAACACGCTTGGCTACCAACTTCTCGGCATGAAAAAAGTCAAAGAGGCAATTGAGATTTTCAAATTAAACATCGAAGCCTATCCCGAAGCTTTCAATCCTTACGATAGTTTGGGAGAAGCGTACATGGTCGATGGCAAGAAAGAACTCGCCATAAAGAACTACGCCAAGTCATTGGAGCTGAATCCAAATAATTTTGGAGCGATTGAGATGTTGACGAGGATCAAGGAAATGAATTAACAACGCTGGCTGTGCCGAAATTGCGTTCAATAGCCTTGCAAAATTTTTTACAATTTTGGATGTGCATACTTCTTTCATAACTTGACTGATGAGGAGACTATATGAAATCACAAGAATACATTGCAATTGAAGAGCAGTACGGCGCGCATAATTACCACCCGCTTGACATCGTCGTCACACGCGGCGAGGGCGTATGGGTTTATGATGTCGAGGGTAAAAAATATCTTGATTGCTTGAGCGCCTACTCGGCGGTGAATCAAGGGCATTGCCATCCGCGCATTTTCAACGCGCTCGTTGAGCAGGCGAAAAAAGTCACGCTCACCTCGCGAGCTTTTCGAAACGATCAGCTGCCATTTTTTTATAAAGAGTTGACGTCTCTGTGCGGGATGGAAATCGCGCTACCGATGAACTCCGGCGCTGAGGCGGTCGAGACCGCAATCAAAACCGCGCGCAAGTGGGGCGTGCTGAAGAAGGGCGTGAAGGACGGCAAGCAGGAAATCATCGTCTGCGAAAATAATTTTCATGGGCGCACGACGACGATCATCAGTTGCTCGACCGAGCTGCAATACAAGCAAGACTTCGGCCCGTTGACGCCGGGCTTCGTCGTCATCCCTTACGGCGATGTGAAGGCGCTCGAAAATGCAATCACTTCGAACACGGTCGCATTTATCGTCGAACCGATTCAGGGAGAGGCCGGTATTCTCATCCCGCCGAAAGGTTTTCTCGCCGCAGCTTCCGAAATCTGCCATAAGAACAAAGTGATGTATGTTTTGGATGAAATTCAAACCGGTTTGGGCCGCACCGGCAAAATGTTCGCCTATCAACATGAAGAGAATGTGCGTCCGGATATGCTGATCATCGGCAAGGCTCTGTCCGGCGGATTCTATCCGGTGTCGGCAGTAGTGTCAAGCCGTGAGATTTTAGGCGTGTTCAAGCCGGGCGATCATGGCAGTACGTTCGGCGGCAATCCTCTGGCTTGCGCCATCGCGCGCGAATCGTTGCGCGTGTTAGTTGAGGAAAAACTTGCTGACCGTTCAGCAGAGATGGGACATTACTTTAAAGAACGCCTGCAAACCATCAAAAGCAAGCATGTGAAAGAAGTGAGAGGCAAGGGCTTGTTCATCGGTGTTGAGTTGCACGCGGCTGCCGGTGGCGCGCGGCGGTTCTGTGAAGCGCTGAAGGCAGAAGGCATTCTTTGCAAAGAAACTCATGAGAACGTCATTCGCTTTGCTCCGCCGTTGGTGATCAAGCGCGAGGAGATCGACTGGGCATTCGAACGAGTAAAGAAAGTTCTTGAGACGGTGAATTAAAGTATTACAGCCCGGCGCTATCAGCGCCCGGGCTGTGCTTGATTAATGAGAAAGGGTTACTTCATGCAACTTCGGAGAATTGCATCTTTGTGCGCGCCGTTGATGTTCATCGCCTCGACAGCGCTGGCGCAAAAATTTACCGGTGTGATAAAACAGCAAGTGATCGAGATCTACAACGAAACGGTTATGCAAATGGGTGGTGAGCTTTCTGAGCAACCGACGCCGGAGCAGGAAGCCTACGGTTTTGATCCGCAAAAGATAATGAAGCTATCCTCTGTTGATGCGCTTCAGGCGGCAAACGAATTGGACGGCGCCTATGATGAAACCACCAACACATTTTATGTAAATGATTTTGCCATTCGCGCCGACCTGCAGACGCCGATGGACATGTCGAACGTGGTTTCCTACATCGTCCGGCGAAATCAAAACACCGCCTTGATAGTTTTACACGCGCAGCGAAAATACGTTGAGCTGACGGCTGATGCAATCGAGCAAGACGCCAAAGTGAACTCTTCGGTAAACAACATGGAGCATGCGTCTACACAGCCGCGCAAAACCGGAGAACGCGCGACGATCAACGAGATGGAGTGTGAGCGTTATTTTGCCAAGGATGCCAGCAGTATGCGCGAAGTGTGGGTCAGCGACGAGCTGACTTATCTGCGCCCCGCGTTCGAGCTTCTTCATCATCAGATCGTAAGTGGAGTTGGCAATACGAGCACGGCAGATGACGATGATCTTTGGCAATCGCTGCCTCCCGGCTTGCCGATTGTCGTGAAAGAACTGGTGCCGGGCGGTAGCTTTGTGATTGAAGAAATCAAAAGTATCAAACGTCAGCCGGTGGATGCCAAGCTCTTCGAAATTCCTTCGGGCTATAAGAAGATCACGATGACCGAGATGATGAAGATGCAGATGGAGATGGGGGATAACGGAAATTAATCGATAAGCGAATTTCAGAATTTTTCTCAGCCAGGACTAAACACAACGTCGCGCATGCTCATCGACGGCTGAGGAGATGAGGAGGGATAATGCAGCGACGCAGTATTTTCTTTTTTTGCCTCTCTTTCTTGTTGTACCTTTCACTATTTTCCTGCGGCGACGCCATCAAACCCAACGGCATCATCGCCATGCTCACCGATTACGGCACGGGCGATGCCTACGTCGGCGCGCTTTCCGGCGCGATCCTGCGTATCAATCCCAAAGCGCGCCTGGTAAACATCACCCACGAAGTGCCGAGTTATGACATTCAAGAAGGCAGCTACCTTTTGGCCTCTGCCGCTGGAGAGTTTCCCGCCGGCACGGTGTTCTTGGCCATCGTCGATCCCGGCGTCGGCAGCGCGCGGCGTCCCATCGCCATTGAAACCAAAGACGGCAAATTCTTCGTCGGTCCGGACAACGGCATTTTCTCGGATGTCATTCGCACCCTCGGACTGAAGCGCGCGCACTCGATAGATAATGTCTCGTGGGTCCGGAAGTCCGGCGTGTCGATGACTTTTCATGGCCGCGATATCTTTGGCCCGACAGCGGCGCATATTTCCAAAGGCGCGAAAGTGGAAGAGGCCGGTAAGGTGATTGACAAACTTGTGATCTTTGCTCGACCCGATCCGGTCTATGACGGCTCAAATTTTCGCGGCCAAGTTATGCATCGCGACCATTATGGAAATTTGCTCACCAATATTCCCGCTGAGTTGGCAGCGAAAGCCGGGCTCAAGAACGGCATGGCCCTGACGGTTCGCAACGGGCTGATTATGGCCGCAGCAACTTTTGAAAATCGCTACAGCGCCGTCGATAATGGCAAGTTCGTGATCGTTATAAACAGCCAAGGGCGATTGGAAATCGCGCGCAACATGGCGAGCGCCGGCGATAGCCTGCGCGTGCGCGCCGGTAATGAGATAATCATCGGCACGACCGCGCTGAGATGATATTATCCGGATCGTTTCTTTCAACTTGTATTTCATAAGCGCGCAGCGTATTTTTTATTTGCATTTTTTCAATAGTTCTCAATTTTATGAGTGCGGCATCATGTCGGCAATCACAGTCTCAAATGTAAATGAACGGCGTCGCATTCCGATGCAGGCGATCCGCGATGTTGTGAAGCAGATCGCTGACAAATTTGATCCGCATAAGATCATTTTATTCGGCTCTTATGCTCATGGCAAGCCCCGTCCCGAAAGCGATGTTGACCTGCTTGTGATCATGGACTCGTCTTTGCCGGACAGGCAGCAAGCCATACAAATCTATCGGGCTATTGATTATCACTTTGGTTTGGATCTCCTGGTGCGCAGCCCGCGGCACTTGGCAAAACGAATTGCATTGGGAGACTTTTTCTTGCAGGAGGTTATTGGGAAGGGGAGAGTTGTATATGCGCGCACTAACACAAGAATGGATAGACAAAGCCGAAGGCGATTATCAAACGGCACAACGAGAAGCGCACGTTAGAAAGTCGCCAAATTATGACGGGTTTGTTTTCACTGTCAGCAAAGCGTTGAGAAATATATTAAAGCGTATTTACAGGAGCGCAATCAGCCCTTTCGTAAAGTGCATGATCTGATTGAATTGCTCGAACTTTGTTTGCCATACGATCCAACTTTTGAACTCCAGCGAGACCTCTTGAAGGACATCAACAAATACGCGGTTGAATTTCGCTACCCTGGCGAGACGGCGACCAAAGAGGATGCTCACGCCGCGCTCCATACCATGAAATTGTTGCGCATATTCTTTCGACAAAAATTGTTGTTGAGTTAATTGATGTTTTGCAACAAAGCGCCTCGACGCGCGGGCTTTTCTCTTGCACTTGAAAACAAATTTGCTTATCGTGAAGCGTTTTTCAAGGCATTTCTTGCACGAATTTTTTGTAGAAATAAATCTCTTGCGCTCTGCGCTATGTCTCATTCGTGAGGGCGTTTTGATCTCAGGACGAGCCATTCTTCTCTTGACCCCAAAGACGTTTCTTCTGCCGTGTTCGTCGCTTCGTGCGCTCCTGCTCATTGACACCGTCTGTTTCACCTACGCCGTTTTTAAGATCAGGGTGCTGACGACGAGCGAATTCACGCTCGTCATTGAACGGCGGCGCGGAACATTGACGCGAAAAATTCCAACGGGTTTTTCGATGTTTGAATTTTGAGAGAATTCTGTCATGCTATTGATGTTTTTGGCTTCTACTCCTCTCGTACTCCTACTCGTACTCTTACTCGTACTCGCTTTTGGTTTTAAAAACAGCGAGTAAGAGTAGGAGTAAGAGAAAGAGTACGAGCAGCGAGCATCTTCATCTTGAACCAACTCTGTTTACGTTACGACAATCTAACCATGCGAGGAGGGATGTACATGAGAAAGATTTTCCAGTGTATTGTGCTGGCGGTGGCGTTGAGTTCCCTGTTCATAGCGTGCGACAAGAAGCAGGAGAACAATCCGATTCCGGCGATGCAGCGTTACGATGATCCCTTTGAGCGCTTCAGCGCCATGTATCCCGGCACCTGGGTCCCCCAGCAGGACGCCAAGCGCGCCACTTTTTACACCAGCGAAGAAGTGAAATCGCGCTTTCTTGATCCTTATTCGCCGGGCCCTCTTGGCGCGCTGATTCGCATCGAAGTCGGCGCGCAAGACTCGTTGGCAGATGTGAGCCATGCGGTGCAAGCTGCAAGACAAGGCCTTGAAGGCGCGACGCTTGAGCCTGATCAAAACATCATGTTCTCCGAGCGCCCGGCGGTGATGTTTGCCTATTCCTACCGCGTTGATGAAAGTACGCGTCTGAGCGGCTACACTGTTTTAGCAGTGGCCGATAGTAGTTTGTACACTTTTACCGCCGAAGGCTTCAACGACCACTTCTCGGCAAACAAGGCGATTATCGATTCGACCTTTCGCAGCACACGCCTGATGGCGAAGAAAACCGCCGCCTCGTTCTCCAGCGCGCCTTCTTCGACGATGAGCTCCTTTACCTCGGAGCAGTTCGACATCGACTACCCGGATAATTTTGAGAGCCGCATCCCAACGAAAGGCAAAGACGTCGTTGCGGCAGCAGAGTTCAAGGGCTACCGCGCCGACAGCAATATTCGCGTTGAAGTCGTCCCCGCCAAGAAAAACACGCTGGAGAAAATTGTTGAAACTTACAAGGCAAGTTATGACAAGGGAGGTTATCGCGTCAAGCGCGCAGCGCAGACGACCATCGGCGGAGAGAATTTTTCTTACATCGATTTGGCCGCAAAGAAATATGACGTCGATGCTCGCGCCTATCTTACGGTCAAAAACGACAAGGTCTATCACGTCTTCATGACTTGGTATCGTCCGGAAGCGAACGTGTATGTGCCGGTTTTTGAGAACAGCATCAAGACGTTGAAGCTCAAGGGATAGATTCGAATCTGTTCGATTGACTCATAGCAGATCGCCTGATTGTTCGGCGCTGGCTGACACAATTGAGTTCGCGATAAATGACAATGCCCCGAATCAGTTTTCGGGGCATTGTTGTTTCTGCTGTATCGAGTTCGTGATTGTTGTATTTGACCGGGTCATTGGAAACGAACACAAACTCACAAACTGCGAAACATCTCTTCCACCGTCATCTGTTTTACATCGCTCTCGATAAGTTCGATCTCATCGCCGGCGCCGAGTTCGCCTTCCTGCAGCACCCGAAGATAGAAACCGCTTTTGCCACTCGCTCTGAACTTCTTCTTGAAATTCGGATCGTCCATCCTCATATCGAGCTTTCCGCACGGCACGCGGGGCGTGGTCACTTGCACGATTGCGCCGCCGAAGCGGAATACGTCGCCGATGCGAACTTCATTTTCTAACAAGCCCGCAGTTGTAAAATTCTCGCCGAATTGTCCGTAGTCCAAATCATCCCGGCCAAGTCGTTCCTTCCAATAATCGTAATGCTCTACCGCATAAACGTAAGCCGCCTGATCCGGCCCGCCGTGAAAGCGTAGATCGGCCTGGCCATCGCCGTCGAGATTCAGCGTGCGCAGCATCACACGCCCTTGCACCGGCTTTTTGAAAATGCCGGTTGTGATTTTCTTGCCTCGATAGACTATTTCTTTTGGCAGCGAAATGTTGACTGAAATCAATTTCATGGCAAAATTTCTCTGATCGATAAGTGAACAGCCGAAATGAAATTCATTTTTCGTTCGTCATATCATCGCTTGCAATTTAAGAAATGAAAGGCTATAATTCCAAAAGCAAATCTTTAGGAGATTCTTCGTGTCAACCCTTGATCCGAAAAAACGCGTGGAGCGGTTGCGCGCCGCCGATCCCAAACGCGCCAGCGACGACATGGAAGGTCGCGTGCCGCCCGGCCAATATCTCACCACAAAATTTCCGGTTCTTACTTATGGCGACACGCCTCGCATCGATCTCAAACAATGGCGATTCAAAGTTTGGGGCCTCGTCGAGAATCCCATAGAATTAACCTGGGAACAGTTTCGCGCATTCCCGGCCAAAGAAATTATTTGCGATCTTCATTGCGTCACGCGCTGGAGCCAGCTCAATATGCGATGGAAGGGCGTGCCGTTCAGCGAGATTGCAAAAGTTGTGAAGCCAAAGCCTGAAGCCAAATTCGTCATGGAGCATTCCTTTGGCGGGTACTCCACGAATATACCGCTTAATGAATTGTTTGATGACGATGTTTTGCTCGCGTTCAATTACGGCGGCCAACCTGTGCCGGTCGATCACGGCGGCCCGATGCGCATGCTGGCGCCGAAGCTCTATCTTTGGAAAAGCGCCAAGTGGCTGCGCGGCCTCGAATTCATCGCAGAGGACAAGGCAGGCTTCTGGGAAATGTACGGCTATCACATGCATGGCGATCCGTGGACAGAGGAAAGATTTGGATAAGTTTTTTGTAAACTGATTGAGCAGATTGAGCGGATGAAGCCTGAATCGATTGTTCAAATGTTGGATTTCGGAACGTCAGTGCTGCAATCCAAATCCGCAATCAAAAATCGCTAAACGATTGGAGGAGAGAATGAAAAACGTTTTGTATGTTGTATGCTCATGCCTTTTTCTTTTCAGCGCCGCCTCATCACAAACCTTTGACGAATTCTTCATCAACAAAACCCTCCGCGTAGATTATTATCACACCGGAACAAAAGGGCAAGAACTTTTTGCCCTCGATCAATGCTACGAAGAGGGCGAGTGGGCGGGCAGTCAGAAAAATCTCATCGACAAATTGAATCTTGGAGAGTATCAAGTTCGGGTTTATGATTCCAAAAGCAATGCGTTGATTTTTTCCCGCGGCTATTCGACGATGTTCAATGAATGGCAAACCACGGGCGAGGCAAACAACGGCTATCACACCTTTCATGAGACACTCTTGGCGCCGATGCCGAAAGGAAAAATCCAGCTCACCATTTGCCGCCGCGACAAGCAAATGAGTTTTCGCGAAATTTTTTCGACGATGATCGATCCCAACTCGCCGGCGCAGATCAATCGAAGTGTTCGCCGGCCCAAATTCAAAACCAACCAGTTAATCAAGAATGGTCCACCGGCGAATAAGGTTGATATCGTTATCCTTGGCGACGGCTATGCCGCGAAGGACATCGAGAAGTTTCGCAAGGACGCCAGGCATTTCAGCGATCTGATGTTTTCGACAGCGCCCTTCAAAGAACGCAAACAAGATTTCAATGTCTGGGCGATTGAAGTGATCTCCGATGAATCCGGCATTCCAAAACCGGATAAAAATATTTGGAAGAATTCCGCGCTGGGCACGATGTACAATACTTTCGGCTCGGCGCGTTATGTGTTGACCGAAGCCAACAAAACTCTGCGCGACATTGCCGGACAGGCGCCATACGAGAGCATCAACATTCTCGTGAACGATGATCGCTACGGCGGCGGTGGGATTTACAATCTTTATAATACAACCTATACGATCACCGACAAGGTTGGCCTCGAATGGCAGATGGATTATGTTTATGTTCATGAGTTCGGCCATTCGTTTGCCGGTCTCGGCGATGAGTATTACAGCTCGCAAGTTTCTTATGAAGAGTTTTATTCGAAAGACGTCGAGGCGTGGGAGCCGAACGTCACAGCGCTGCTCGACAAGAGCAATATGAAGTGGAAGGAATTTCTCGAAAAGGACATTCCGTTGCCGACGCCTTGGGAGAAGACGGTGTATGACAGCCTCGCTGTTGAGCGCGGCAAGCTCGACCGCCTTGCCCCGGATTATTATGAAAAGCGCGAACCATATTTTCGCGCGCAGGAAGAAATATTGAAAAAGACGAAGTACGCCGGCAAAGTCGGCGCGTTCGAAGGATCGGGCTACGAAGCCCGCGGCCTCTATCGCCCCTCAGCGGATTGCAGAATGTTCTCTTTGAGCCTTGTCGACTTTGATCCTGTCTGTCGTGCTGCGATTGTTAAAGTCATCGACTATTATTCTCGTTGAATATTTTTTGATCCGCGAAACACGCGAAGGACCGCAAAAATTTTTTAGTGTTTTTTCGCGTGGTTAATCGGCTACATAGATACCGAATGATTCTGTGTAGCCTCGAAAGGAGAGAAGGGTGCGAGTTTGTTTTGTAACCAGTGAATGCGTTCCATTTGTCAAAACCGGCGGTCTCGCAGATGTGAGCGGTGCGTTGCCGAAAGCCCTTGCGCGGCTGGGCTGTGAAGTGAAAGTTTTCCTGCCTTTATATAGCTCCATCAATACCACTGATCACGGATTAGCATTTGCCCACGATCTTTACGGCATTCACACCTCCATCGGCAATAAGATCGTCCACTTTCACGTTTGGTACAAAAAGGATGATGGTTCCGGTGTGGAATATTACTTCATCGAGAACCTCACTTATTACCATCGCTCGCAAGTTTACACCTCCGATCCCGATGAAGACGAAAGATTCATCCTTCTGCAAAATGCGGTGCTCCAGATTTTGCAGCGCTACAATTGGACGCCGGATATTTTGCATTGCAATGATTGGCAGACCGCTTTGTTGCCGGTTTATCTGAAAGAAAAATTTTCCTGGGATAGCCTCTTTGCCAAAACCGCCAGCGTGCTTTCGATTCATAATCTCGGCTATCAAGGACGCTTCGGCAGCAGCTCGATTTTCAAGGCCGGTCTCATGTACAATAAATATTATCCCGGCGGCACATACGAATTTCACAACTCGTTTTCCTTTTTGAAAGCTGGAATCGTTTATGCCGATCTCATTACGACTGTCAGCGAAACCTATGCGCGAGAAATTCAAACTCCCGAATTTGGCGCGAGCATGGACGGCGTACTGTCCACCCGCCGCGACTCGCTGTTTGGAATTTTGAACGGCATCGATACCGAGCACTGGAGTCCACGCGTCGATAAATTTATCGCGCATCATTACGATGTTGAGGATCTCGCGCCCAAATTGAAAAACAAGCAGGCGCTGCTGGCGCAGATGCAATTGCCTTTCGACGAAAATATTCCAACCATCGGCATGATTTCCCGGCTCACGCCGCAAAAAGGATTCGAGCTTTTGCCGCCGGTGTTCCATGAGATCATGAAGTTCCCGCTGCAGCTCGTGGTCTTGGGCAGCGGCGAGCAGAAGTATGAAGATTTTTTTCGTTGGGCAGTTTATGAGTATCCCGACAAAGTTTCGGCTTACTTTGGATTCAACAATCACCTCGCGCATCTCATCACCGCCGGTTGCGACATGTTCCTGATGCCGTCGCGTTATGAGCCTTGTGGATTGAATCAAATGTACAGCTTGAATTATGGAACCGTGCCCATCGCTCGCAGAACCGGAGGCTTGGCTGACACGGTGCACGATTATTATGAATTCAACGGCGATGGCAACGGCTTTTCATTTTATGATTTCACGCCCTATGCGCTGTGGACATCCGTCGGCCGCGCGCTCGATCTCTTTCATCAAAAAAATATTTGGCGCGAAATTATTCAACGAGGCATGGGCGCGGATTTTTCATGGGAGACTTCTGCGAAGAAATATCTCGAAGTCTACAAGCGCGCGAAGATGAGGAGAGCATGACGTGGCTCGACATTCATGTCGAGAAGCTTCGCGCTTTACAAAAAAGCCTTGCTATTTTTTAAGTATGTCGATACTTTAGCGTCGTGTTTTTGATGAAGGAAGATAGAAACTATGCAAGGTTCAACGACAGCAATTCGCCGATTATCAGATTTTCTACACTCCATTGCTTCAAAGATGGATGGCAGAACATTTTTAGATGCATTAGCGAAAGAACTAGGAATAGAAAATACTAACTCACGAACCTTGTATGAAGCATATTTAGATTTTTTAGAATTGTTGGATGACGCAATTGATGAGAGTAATAATATCTCCAGCGAAAGCCAACGCAACAAATTTCTTGCACCTATTGAAGCGCTTCGTAAAAGTTTTCGAACTAAGCCACCGCATAATTCTGCAAACACCTTTGGTGTTAATGACACAGTTCTTACTCAGCTCGACTATGCTGCTGAGTACCTCAGCGGCGGTCCAGAACAACTTGTGAGTCCTGATTTACTTAAGGAACTCAACGAAAACGCCAACTCAATGATTGAACAAATCTTGGACTCTGATTTGCCAAAATATTTGAAGAGCCGTTTGGTGGAAATCCTCAAAGTGTTCCAATCATCGATTATCACATACCAATTAAATGGAGTTTCTGGATTGCGTAAGGCGACAGAAGAAATGTTAGGGATATTAGTTTTTAATAACACAGAATTAAAGCAAGCCACTCAAAATAGCGCGGTAAGTAAGAAAACCATACACAATCTTTTGGGTTTTATTGAAAAGGCAAGTAAGGTTGTCGAATTTGCTAACAAATTAAAGGAACTTGCGGCACCAATCATCAAATTTTTATTGCCTATCGATAATAACCCTACAGTATCATAGCATCATGATGTGAGATTGAATACCAAAAAATATTGAATCGGAGAGTTCATGCTGCCTCAAGAAAAAGATCAAGAGCTTCGCCAAAAAATTGCCAATGGCTTCGTCGTTGAAAATGAAAACGACATGACGCCTTCCTACAAAAAGTCTCTCGAAGTCATTCTCACCGTGCAGGGCGACACCGAATTGGTCAGCGCCCCTGCTTATTATTTTGCCTCGAAAGATGCGCCAACCATCAACAGCCGTCTCGCGGTCTCGGCGATTATTCAAGATGAGCTTGGGCATGCCAACATCGCTTATCGTTTGCTCGAAGACCTTGGCGTGTCGAAACAGTGGCTGATGTACGGCCGCCAGCCGCATGAATTCAAACACCCTTATGGTTTTGATCAACCTCTTGAAAACTGGGCAGAGATGGTTGTTGCGAATGGATTTTTTGATCGAGCCGGAATCACTCTCCTCGCCGATGTTCACAAGAATTGCAGCTATGGTCCGTGGCAACGCGCGCTGACGAAAGTTGATCGTGAAGAAGTTTTGCATCTGCGGCACGGGGAAAGCTGGATGCGCCGCCTTGCCAAAGCCGGCGGCGCCGCCAAAGCCGCGTTACAGCGCGCCGTCGATTGGATGTTTCCGATGACCCTCGAATGGTTCGGCCTGCCCGATGCGATGAAGAAACATCAAGACCAGCTCGAATATAAATTGAAGGGCTTGACCAACGATCAGCTTAGGCAAGTATGGATGACCGCGACCGTGCCGCTCTGCGAAAGCATCGGCATCAAAGTGCCGGCGCATTTTGACGCAACGAAGAATGAATACATCCTCGATTATCATTTTCCCGTGCAATACGATCCAAAGGAAAAACGCTGGCTGTTTGATCAACCCATCACCTGGGAGGAAGTTTTTAAACGCTGGAAAGCGCGCGGCCCGATGAACGTCACGTACATCGAGATGATTCAAGGCGACAAGCAGGGTGTGTTTGGCGGGATGAATTGGTGAAGTCGCGTGATTACTGAAAAAGAAATTTGGTCGGCGCTCGCCGGTGTCACCGATCCCGAAATGCCGATCAGCATCATCGACATGGGAATGATCTACGGCGTTCGGGTGAATGGCGGCGCTGTCGAAATCGACATGACTTTTACCGCCATCGCCTGTCCGGCGCTCGATATGTTGATCGACGATGTTCGCGAAGCACTCACCACATTGAAAGGCGTTGATTCCGTCAAAGTAAATGTCGTGTGGAATCCGCCGTGGACGAAAAGCAGGTTGACATCGCAGGGAAGAGATATTCTGCATAGTTTTGGTGTTTCGGTTTGACGACTTGTGCTCATGAACTCAAACTCCAATCACACTCCGGAATCTAATGGCGTTCGCCGGCCTCGGCGAATTCGCTACGAGCGGACAATTTCTCCCGAAGAAGCGGCGCTTGGAAAAATTCTTATCCTCAAGCCTTTTTGGAATCGATTGCCCGCGCCCGGCACAAGAGTGCAAATCGTCATGGGCGGCGAATCCATGCGCGCGCGGATTCAACGGGTGCGCTGCAAGTGCGTCGGGCCGGAACGCCCGCACTATCATTATTACTTTGTTCTACCCAAGCGCGTTAGTTTGAAGTCGTGGCAAAAGGTTAAGATGCACATCACCGAAAATTAATTTCCCAAAAAAATCATGCCTGCTCAAGAAATATACGAAGTCTTCGCTCGCAAAAATCATGGCGAGCCGTTGATGCACGTCGGCAGCGTAAATGCGCCGAATGATGATTTGGCAAAAGTCTATGCCTGGACTGCCTACGACGAAGAAACCTGGGTGGAGATGTGCGTGGTGAAACGCCGCTCGATTGTGCCAGTGTTGAATCCCGAAGAGAACCCGATTTGGGGGAATTAAAAAACAGTAATCAGTAAACAGTGTTCAGTAATCTGTGTTCAGTTGACAGGCTGCAATTTACTGAACACTGAATACGGTATTCTGGTTACTGATAACTGGTCACTGAATACTCGTAACTTACAAGATAGGCAACATGTGAAATCTTTTCAATCCGCAAAAGACCTTCCTGAAAATCTGCGCGAGCATATGCGTTGCTTGCTTTTGGCGATTGCCGATACCAAGCTCTTGCTGGGCTTTCATTATGCCGAATGGACTTTTGGCTCGCCGGCCTTGGAGGCCTCCATCGCCGCGTGTAGCATGTCACAGGATGAGTTCGGCCATGTGCGTCTTCTTCATGCATGCTTGAATGCGCAATTCGGGATGAGTCCGCACGATCTGATTGAACATCGCCCCGCCGAAAATTTTGCAACAGTTGCGGTATTGAATCAGCCATTGAAAACTTGGGCGGAGACTGTTGCCGCGAATCTTATCGTCGACGGCGCGATTACGGTGGTATTGAGCGGCTTGCGAAGATCGAGCTTCGAGCCGGTGGCGAATTTCATCGATAAGATGATCGAAGAGGAAAAGCATCATCTGCGTCATGGGCAGGGATGGTTTCGCACATTAGCGGCGCGTTCGCTGGAAACAAAATCTGCGCTGCGCGTTGCCTGTGAAAGGACCCTGCGGACAACGTTCGAATGGCTTGGACCTGATCAACAGACGATGGCCTCCGAGCTTGCTGCTGCGGGAATCTTGAACTCAACGTGGGCAGAGTTGCGCCGGCAATATGTCGATTGGATCGGCAGCGTTTCTGACTCGGCCAGTATTGCCTTCGGTGTTGAGAAAAAAAATGACGCCTACTTTTTGGCAACCGAAATGGACTACAGAAATTGGCGCCCGGAAAATCGCCGCTGCGCAAAGCCGGTTTCGGCTGGAGTGTCATCCGGGGTTGACGAACAAATTCTTTACCACCTGCGCGGCAGCAAGAATGCCGAATTTAAACTTGGAGATACGGCATGAACCCGCCATCGTCGCGAAACCAACTGGCCGAACTTGTAAGTTCGCATCCCGATGACTCACATGTGAGGTGCCCTTTCTGCGAATCGACAAATACCCGTAAAGAATCTGATTTCGGCACGACCCTGGCATACGCTCAATTTTATTGCAGTGATTGCCGGACGATGTTCGAATGGCTGAAGTGGGAAGATGGCCTGGATGATCAAAACCTTCCGAGCTTCTTGACTAAATGACAGGTCACAGTTCGATTTGACCAAAAATAAAATTGAAAGCGATGCCGATTTCTCACCAGCAGGTCTCGATCACCAAGAAAAAATCTCTCCCGGAAAAAATGACGCGAAGAGAAGTGAGCAGGTATATTTTTGTTGCGACCCTGCTCATCTCAAGCGCGCTGTCTTTTACATCGGCAATTGGACAAACAGTTGAATTCGTCGTACGCTCGCAAGAGACATTGGCGGATACGGAAAATGTATTCATTGCCGGTAATCATCCGTCGCTTGGAAATTGGAATCCCGGTGCGGTAAAACTCGTGCGCCAGGCAAACGGCACGTGGAATGGCCGATTCACATTTCCGAAGGGTACGCTCATAGAATTCAAGTTGTCGCTCGGCGGGTGGGAAAGAGAAGCGCTCGATGCGCAAGGCCGCACGCCGGAGAACTCGCGCTTGATTGCGCAGCGCGACACCACGGTGCACATCCTCGTACCGGCATGGAAAAAAGCTTCAAAGAAAGTAGGCAAGGTGACTGGCAACGTGCGCTACCACAAACAATTTCATTCGGCAAAACTCGGCAACGACCGCGATGTGATCGTCTGGCTGCCGCCGGACTATGAAAAAGAAAACTCCCGCCGCTATCCGGTTTTGTACGCTCATGACGGCCAGAATCTTTTTGATCCGAGCACGGCGTTTGCCGGCGTCGATTGGGCGGTCGACGAAGCCGCTGATTCTCTCATTCGCGCCGGAAAAATCGAGCCGATCATCGTCGTCGGCATTGCGAACACGCCCGATCGCATGAATGAATACACCACCGCCAAAGGCAGGGAGTACGCGGCCTTCATTATTAATGAACTCAAGCCGTTCATTGATGCGAACTATCGCACGCTGCCCGGTCGCGATCACACCGCGGTGATGGGCAGTTCGCTCGGGGGCTTGATCTCGCTTTATGTCGCGTGGGAAAATCCGCAGGTCTTTGGCATGGCCGCCTGTCTTTCCGGCTCGTGGATGTGGGACAATGTTGCCGCTTTCCGCTTGATTGAAGATGACACGACCGCTGCGCCTGCTATCAAAATCTATCTCGATCATGGCTCGGAGGGTGATGAAGGCCGCTACGCGTGGATTTATCGAACCATTCGCGATACGCTGATCGGCCGCGGTTTTGTGCTTGGCAAGAATCTCGTCTATAATTTTGGAATCGGCGATGCTCACGACGAATCGGCGTGGGCGCGGCGGGTGTGGCGGCCGTTGGTTTTTTTCTTTGGGAAGAAATGATTGCGATGAGAGCCTGCTTCATTTGTGAAAGCAATGCGCATGTCGAGAAGTATCACGAAGTGAGCGGGCATGACTACTTACACTGCTCGCAGTGCGGCCTTATTTTTGTCGATCGCATCGAGTCAACTGAAAAACTTTACAAATCCTACGATGGAGGATCGGCGAAGGCGTTGCGGCGAAAGTTGGTGGCGCATGTGCGCGGTTTTACGATGGTGAAAAACTATCAGCGCTCGATGGATCGGGCGACGCACACTTTTAAATTTCTTTGACTGATTTGGTGATTCGGACGATGAGAGTGTTTGGAGGACAGCCTTCAGTTTTGGCTTTGGCATCAATCATATGCTTACCTAAAGCGTTGGCTTGTTTGGCGAAGCTGACTATCAGATCGACAGCATGAAGCCGGAAGTTGGGGATTCAGTGAGTGGCAACAAATTCAACATCGTTGGCGGGCTTCTCGTTTTTCTCTATTGACGCAGTGTGCAATTCGTTCGTGCAATCTCAAGTTTTTTTGCGACGAGAGCAACAAGCCTTTGTGATGATGTTCGACTTGTAGCGAAGTTCCTAACAGTAAGAGGACAAACGATGAAAAACAGATTCGGCGTAGCCTGTGGCGCCGGATTTGAGCTTCCGACAGGTGAAAGCATGAACATTATCGTTCAGGGTCTTTAAAGAATTATTTTCACTGATGATGAGAGTACCTCATTTGTCGGCGTAACCGGCGGTTTGGATTTCTAAGTTTTTTTGATTGCCAAAAACAGGAACATCCTGCGGGTTTGTAAAATGTCCCAAAGGCTGTTTCATTATTACAGGCTTCAGATCGGTAGGCTTCATTTCTTGCTTTGTCGTTCTTTCAGCATTTCAACGTCGCGGCTCAACTTTTTGGCCGCGATCAGAGGCTGAACAAATTACCCGCCAAGAGAACCAGACAACCAAAAATCCTGCAAAAAGAAATTCAAGATAACTTACTTGATACGGGAGTAAGGAGACTGGGATGGAAGAAATAACGATACCGCATCCTGGCTTTATATGCCAACGGCAGCCAAACCGGGTGGGCCGTGGAGAGACTCATCACGTTGTTATTGCGGGAAGGGTATCAGTTTGTAACAATTTCGGGGTCGGTTAATGGCAACGACAAGTTTATAACGCACGTCTAAAGCACACTGAACCGGGGTTGGCGAACTTCGCACTTGATTTTGCAAAAATTCTTTCGCAATATCTGCCGCGCAGATGCAGGGCTGAAAAGCATATTGTGGCGTTTGAATATAAAGGAGAAATAGATGTTGCCTCGGGTTGATGTATCGTTTATCATTCTTAATTACAATTCTAGTGAATTTACCATCTCATGTGTTCAATCGATTATCACACACACTTCGAACCGGCTATCTTGCCAGATAATCATTGTGGATAACAATTCCAATGAGAATGAATTCAAAAAACTTGCGCGCTTGCCGGAACTGCCGCACCTCAAAGTTATAAGAAGCAAAATCAATCTAGGTTTTTCGGCTGGCCATATGTTTGGGATTCAGTTTGCCGAAGCAAAATACTACTTCTTCCTCAATAATGACTGCATTCTGCTCAACGATTGTGCATCGATACTATTTGATTTTTGCGAACAGAATAGCACAGTCGGACTCTGCTCCCCTCAGCTTTATACAAAAACGATGGAGCGGCATGCGACCTTCGACTATTTCCCAACACTGCGGACAAAGTTCCTTGGAATTGATTTGTTGAGATTATTCTCGAAAGAGAAATATCCCTTCAAAAATAAAACTTACGAGGATCCAGTAAAGGTAGATTTGGTGAGTGGGAGCGCGCTCTTTGTAAATGCCAGAGCATTTTATGATGTCGGTGGATTTGATACCAACTATTTTTTTTATTGTGAAGAAGAGGATCTGGCGCTACGGTTATCCAAGGCGGAATATGAAGTTTATCTCGTTCCGGCAGCGTGCGCGCAACACTTTGGAGCAGGAAGCTCTGATCGGAGCACTTCGCTCAAGGTGGAATTTTACATCTCATTTTTGTATTTCTATCGAAAACATTATGGCTATTTAAACACACAACTACTAAAAGTGTATCTGTTTTTCAAGCTCATGAAGAAAGCCTTGGCCGATAAATACTATTTTGAGCTTTCTCTTTTCATTTTGTCAGGCGCTCATTTAAAAAACAGTCTCAGGCACCGGCAGAAGATTCGGCCACATGATTTCTGAAATTGATTATTGGAGACGCTTATTCCATCAGCATACGCGGCGCTATTTTAGAGATTCATACTCTCAAATTTATTGCCTCAAATGTCTCAAACCGCCGCCATCAACCCGCGTTGCTCGACATCGGCTGCAACAAGGGTTTTCTGCTCGCCGCTGCCATCGCTCACGATTGGAATGTTTACGGCATTGAGATCGTGCCAGAGTTGTTGATTCCCTTTCGCAGAAAGTTCAAGCAATTTGCCGATCACGTTTTTTCAGGAAGATTCATCGACGCGCAAGAGCATTTGAGCGACAGTTCTTTTGATGCGATTACTGCGATAGATGTCATCGAGCATTTCGAATCTCCGGAGCAGGACATGGCGATTATTTTTCGCAAGCTCAAGGCCGGCGGCATTTTCATCGCACAAACCCCGGACGGGGGATGCGAGCAAGCGCGAGTAGAACAATCACGCTGGCGAGCGCTGAAACCACTTGAGCATTTGCACATCTTCAATCGTGGGAGTCTTGAAAGGTTTGCAAAGAAACTTGGATTTCGCGAGATCGAATTTTTCGATCCGTTCGAGCATGCGGATGGAAATTTGGTCGCAGTGATGAAGAAGTAAAAATAGTGATCAGTATTCAATGCTCAGTAGCCAGTATTCAGTATTCAGTATCAGTCGCAGCTTACTGAACACTGAATACTGATCACTGGTTACTGATCGCTGGGTACTGTTCACTGAATACGGTTTTCTGAGTGCTGAAACCGGAGGAAAAATGAGTAACACCATTTCTCCCATGAGCGTGGGGGATATTTTTGACAAGATCGTCAAGCTCATCGGCAAGACCACGTTGCGCAATCTCATCATCGCGCTGATCATTGTCGCGCCGGCGACGGTTGTTTTCACTTATGGGATCGATACTTTTTTATCGACGGTACTTGGAATCGTTCGTGAGCATGGGACGATCGAAAAGGCAAATCCGGAAAGTCTCTCTGCTTTAAGCGGAGGATTTATCGTAGTGTCTGTTTCACTTCTTCTCTTCGGCCTGGCGACGCTGGCCGCCACATTGGGAATTATCATCGTCGCCTGCGGAGAAATGACCGGCCGCAGCCTGACCTGGAGTGAAGCACTCGCCATGACATTCGACATGCGGTTACTCTATGTCTTCGGTCAAGTCATTTTGCAGTATCTCGCGATTGGCAGCCTGATCGCTATTCCCTTTCTCGTCGTGGTGATGGCAGGAATTGCGCAGATGGTTGTCGTCGGTTTGCTGGGAGGATTTCTCTTTGTGCCGGCAATTTTCTTTTCAGTTTTTTTCGCGATTCGATGGGCGTTCACGCTGCCGATTATTGCCTGGGAAGACGCTGGCGCGGTCGAGTCTTTCAGGCGCAGTTGGCATTTGGTCGGTGGAATCTGGTGGCGGACTTTCGGGGTTTTGATTCTGCTGACACTGGTTGCACAATTTGCGATTTCCATCATCACCACACCGATCTCGTTAGTCGTGCTGTGGGATTTCTTTGCCCAGTATTTTACCATCTTGGGAACGTTGGGAACCGGCGATCCCGATCCCACCATGTTTCTTGAGACGTTCGATTCACTGGGGATTGGAATAGGCATCATGAGTTGTTTGAGCGCGATTTTGTCTTTGCTTATTACACCACTGGCAACGACAGTGATGTATTTCGATTTGCGCGCGCGAAAAGGTGAATTTTCGCAAAGCGCGTCGCCCGATGTGTATGCGCGAAATAACGAATGAAGCTCTGAATTCTGAAAGTTAAGGAATGCCGATTAAATAACTTACTCCGTCGATCATCATGCCCGAGTGCTTTAATCGGGCATCCATGAGCATTAAAAAGCTGGATTCCCGCCAAAAAACACGCATGAATGACAACTGAAATGGGAAAGTTATTTAATCGACGACCCTAAAGGCAAAATTATTTTATGGCGAAATGATTTGAAATGATTTTGCCATAAATTTTTTCTGTGGCGTCAGATGGGTCCGGTTATCTGCTTAATGGAAGTCCGGCGTGGTTCATACTCTCACTTTGAACGAAGAAAACATCGATGCGAATTGATTTACAGCACAGCGATGACTTGACTCGTCTTCAGGAGTCGCTGCCAACCTATGAAGGTTCTTGGGAACAGGGAGGACGCAGCCCAAGCTCCGCCGCTGTTCTCGGATTGCTTGGCATCGGTGTGCTCTATTTCAATGTTCAAACCATTCTGGCGCTGATGGCCATCGCCGTTGCGCATGCGATGAATCCGGAGGCGCAGGCCACTGGAAATTATTTCGAGCGCATCGCCTCGATGAGCAGGCTTTACGCCGATCCGATTCGCATCGCGCTGGTCATCTCCCAATACCTTTTCATGCTACTGCCGGCGTGGTGGTTGGTCAAGCGCTGGCACACGAAGAACGTTCGTGACTACATTCGCTTGCAAAAGGCTTCGGCGCTGGAGATTGTGCTTGCCGTCTTGGCGACGATTGCGATCATCCCCTCAGGAACTTATATTGCCAACGCGCTCTCCAGCCGCTTGAAGATCCCGGATTTCCTGGTCAAGATTAATTCAGAATTGTTCACCGCCTATTCGCTCGGCGAGTTCATCTGGCTGGCTTTTGTCATTGCGGTCACTCCGGCGATTTGCGAAGAAATATTTTTTCGCGGATTCGTGCAGCGGAATTTCGAGCGCACGCTGCACGGCAAAAGCGTTTTGTTGATCGGCGTCATCTTCGGCCTCTTTCACATGCAGCCGCTCGGATTGATCACCATCTCGCTGCTCGGCATTCTTTTCGGATATTTTTATTATCGCAGCAAGAGCCTGCTGCCATCGGTGGCCGCGCACTTCGTGAATAATTTTATCGCCATCTTCATCATGTACAAGTCCCCGCAGCTCGACGACGTGGCGCTGGCTTCAACGGAACAAATTCCCATCTTCTGGGTGCTCGTGACCGCGCCGCTTGCTATCGTGATAATATTTTTTTATCACGTGGCGACTCGGGAAAAATTTTTGCCGCCGAAATTACGCGTTAGTTAACCTACCGAATCAGACTCAGAGTAATATTCGGAAATCGTATATACCCGCGAAAAAAGAAATCTCACTGAATTGAAAGCTTGAAGAGCCGTTGTTCCCACACCGATCAAAAAACCACGCTGAATGTTGTTGGCTTTTCGTCGGTGTGGTTTTTTAATCCGCGTGGGATTAGCTTGATTTTCTGTGGGATTTCCTTATTCTGTGGGCGACAAATGTGCAAGGTGAGCGTTGTTTTAATTTTCCAGCATTTATTTCGGATGATTCCTCACGCTGCGTGAGTTAATAAAAATGAATTCCCGTCACTTCATTCTCGGCACCGCCGGTCACATCGATCACGGCAAGACGTCGTTGGTCAAAGCCCTCACCGGCGTCGATACCGACCGACTCCCCGAAGAAAAAGCCCGCGGCCTCACTATCGATCTCGGCTTTGCGCATTATGGCGACAACGTTACCATCATCGATGTACCTGGTCATGAGAAATTTGTGAAGAACATGGTCGCCGGAGTTAGCACGATTGATCTTGTGCTCTTCGTCATCGCTGCCGACGACGGCATCATGCCGCAAACGCGCGAGCATCTTGAGATTTTGGAGCTTCTGCAAATTCGCCACGGCATCATCGTGCTCACGAAAAAAGATGTTGTGGATGACGAATGGCTGGTGTTGCTTCGTGAAGAAGTTCGCCAGCTCGTCCGCGGCACATTTTTGGAAAAGGCGCCGATCATCTCTGTTTCCTCAACGACAGGTGAAGGCGTTGCAAATCTCAAAGAGACAATTCGAGTTTTTCTCAACGAATTGTCGTCGCGCGCCGACCGCGGTGTTTTTTGGATGCCGGTGGATCGCGCCTTCACGATGAAAGGCTTTGGCACGGTTGTGACTGGCTCGGTGCTTTCCGGCGAAGTTGCCGTTGGAGAAACGCTCGAAATTCTTCCTGCAAAAAAAACTGTGCGTGTCCGCGGTTTGCAACGACATGGCAAATCGGTGCCCTCTGTTCGAATTGGCGATCGTGCCGCAATCAATCTTCTCGGCGTTTCGACCGAAGTAGTTTCTCGCGGCCAGGTTCTTACTTTGCCGAATTATTTTGAACCTTCCCAAAGATTGAATTGCCGCATTCGATTGCTTGCTTCTGCGCCGTCGCCACTGCGCGAGCGCACGCGAGTTCGAATGCACATTGGCACGGCGGAAATTCTGGCGCGCATCATGCCCATCGGCCAAAAGGAAATTTCTCCCGGCAGCGACGGGCATGTTCAGCTTATTCTGGAAAAACCGGCAGCCGCGCGGCGGCTCGATCCGCTCCTCTTGCGTCGCTACTCACCGGCGAGCACGATAGGCGGCGGTGTCGTCTTGGAAGCGCAAGCCGCGCAGCTTGGGCGCGATCGTTGGAATGCAGCATTGCTCGAAAAGT
>Ga0247727_10005207_pt1 | contig 26690 bp, 34 predicted proteins | sample WisWelCaveWW1625_FD_202498 | JGI IMG/M metagenome (GOLD analysis project Ga0247727, IMG submission 202498) | Biofilm microbial communities from Wishing Well Cave, Virginia, United States - WW16-25 | ecosystem: Environmental > Aquatic > Deep subsurface > Groundwater > Cave microbial mat | place...
ATGTCATCTCTATTGAAAAAACCAAAAAATACGGCGGCCGGTATTTAATTCTCGGCGAACTAAAAAAAGACGGGCTGCTAGACGATTTGCAAAAACTGAAACTGGCCAGTCTCAAAAGCTGGATTGGTAAAGAATTGGCCCCTTCGACAAGCTCAGGACGAGGGCTGGCCGAAGAAATCATTATCGCCATCAGCCCCACCACCTACGGCGATATTAACGCCGGCATGATTGCCCAAGAATTAAAAGGCGCGGCTAAAAAAATGACGCGGCTTGGTCGCGGCATTCCGACCGGCGGCGAAATTGAATTTGCCGACGAAGACACCTTAAGCGCCGCGCTAGACAATAGAGCTTAGAAGTGTTAAATATTTATTAGCTAATTGTGAGGTTAATATGAAAGAACTGTTCACGGGTATACCCTGTGCCCACTGCGGCCGCCTGTCTCGCCACGTCAAGATTGCCTCGACGAACGAGAAGCTCTTCTGCGAAGAATCAGCTTGTCAGAAAGCCTGGGAGAAAAACGAGCAACGGGAAATCCGAAAGGGCGGGCAAAAGGAAATCCTGACGTTTAGGAAGTTGAAAGCGTAGCAATTCTAGGAAAGGAGAAAGGGATGGAAACGTTCGTGATGGTGGTTTTCTTCTTGGTGCTCTCGGCCTCATTCGCCATCAAGCTGTACGGGTTCATCAGAGGATGGAGACACCCGTTCTACGGCGAACTGGAAGATGACGCCGAGTCTAAGCAGTAGTAACCGCTTCCCGGCAACATAAAGAGACACCTCGTGGTGTCTCTTTTTCTTTTACTTCAAGTTAGAAATCAAAACCTCGGTAAAAGGCTGGCGATGTCCCTTCTTTTTGCGCCGGCGGGTCTTAGAATGATATTTGAAAACAATGATTTTCTCCGCCCGGTCTTGCCGCACTACCCGACTGCCTATTTTCGCTCCCTGGATATAGGGCGTGCCAATCTGGACGTTGTCCCCGTCCACCAGTAACAAAACTTTATCAAAAGAAACATCCGCGCCTTCGGCGACTTCCAATTTCTCAATTTTCACTTTTTCTCCGGCGCTTACTTTATACTGCTTGCCGCCGGTTTCAATAACTGCAAAAGCCATATAACTAATTGATTGATATGATACCAGTGATGGCCAGAAATATCAAGACTGAAAGAAAAACCGTGCCGACGGCCAAGACATAAGAAAAAAATTGGTCGCGCCGCCGAAATATCCAAGCCAGCCAAAAATTAATCGCCAGCATGGCCACCCCGGAAGCCAAGACCGCGAAAACATCAGCTTTACTGCCGAGAAAATCAATCCCGCGGTAGACGTCAAAATGCACCACTAGCAAGTTTTCCAGACTGCCGAAATTAATATAGGCAAAAACAAAGGCAATGACTAGAATCGCCGCGCCTACGGAGAATCCGATCTTTATGTGCATATCCATAACACTAAGGATATGGTAAAATTTTTACTAATACTATGCAAATCTCTTTCGTCATCCCCGCTCATAATGAAGAGTCCGGAATCGGAAAAACTATTGAGGCAATTTTAAAGCAGCCGCCGGAGGTCGTGAAAGAAATTATCGTGGCTGACAATAACTGCGTTGACCGCACCGCCGAGATTGCCCGACAATATCCGAAAACAAAAGTGGTGGCGGAAAAGCACCCTGGCACTAATTGGGCCCGCCAAGCCGGCCTCAATGCCGCTACCGGCGAGATTGTCGCTTTTATTGACGCTGATTGCTGGTTAACAGCCAATTGGAGTGAAATAGCCCTATCAATCTTACGAAAGCCAGGGGTAGCTGGAGTCAGCGGACCTTACATTTACCGGGACGCCAATTGGTTCAGCAATATGTTCACTTATTGGGGGTTTACTATTTTGGCTTATCCAATTTATTTATTCGTCCACTATATTCTCCGGAGAGGCGGTATTGTGCTGGGCGGAAATGTTGTAGCCAAACGAGACGCGTTGATTAAAATGGGCGGCTTGGATACCAGTTTTGTTTTCTTCGGCGATGATGTCAATACCGGCCGCCGCTTGCGGACCGTGGGAAAAATCATCTTCGCCCCGCGGCTGGTAGTGGCTTCTTCGGCTCGCCGCTTCCAGCGAGAAGGCTATTTTAATACCACCCGACGTTATTTTCTTAATTTCATCTGGGTCATTTTCTTTAACCGACCGTTCGCCAAGCCAAAATAAACGCTGTGGTATACTGGGAGTAGAAACTTTCTGATTTGATAGGAGGGGGTATTATGGAAAGAACTGAATATGTTCTAAGCCGAGAGAGAGTGAGAGCTGTTCCTCGCCTGGAAGAAATCCTTTTAAACCAGTGGAGGATTCTCGCGGTCATGGTGGAAAAAAAGGTTCTTTTTACGGATAACGGAGACCGCATCTGTTGGAACCTTATATTCAACGGGCTCCAGTTCCAGGGTAGCGTCGTTCTCAAACGAATGGGTGGCTTTAAGAACGGCTACCTTCACCGAGAATCGGAGACTGGCACGGGCGGTGTCATTATCAACTGCTTGGGCCTGGAAACACTGGACGGTCAGTCGGTGAACCACGCCAGAATCGCCCAGGAGATTGCAACTTTGTTAAATCTGAAGAGACAAGAGGGAGAAGCTCCTCAACCCGCTGGCTCGTAGCCGCGGGTTGTTATTTATATGACTGTTTGAGCGAAGCGAATTGCTGAAAATTCTTAATCGCTGAAGTAAATTGCTCTTTATCAGCTTCCGCTACCGGGTCGCCGGGCGGCACTTCCACTTTAAACGGATTCACGTAACTGCCGAACTTGTGCATTTCGTAATGCAAATGCGGACCGGTTGACTGGCCGGTGGAGCCGACATAGCCAACCACTTGCCCCTGTTTCACCTTAGCCCCAACCCTAATCCCCTTAGCTAAGCTCTGAAAATGCCCGTAGCGCGTCGTATACATCTCATTGTGACGAACCAGCAGGGAAATGCCGTACGGCCCGCTCCAACCAGCCTGAGTAACTGCTCCGTCTCCAATAGATACCGCCGGCGTGCCGTAATTAGCCGCGTAATCAATGCCGCGGTGCGCGGAAACTTTTTTAGTAATCGGATTCACCCGCGCCGTGGAATACCCAGAACTGATATATTTATACTGCAAAGGCGATTTTAAAAATTCTTTCTGAAGCGCGGCACCTTGTTCATCATAATACCCCTCTTTTGTCTGCTCGCCTTTAAAATAATAGCCCCGGGAAACTTCGCCGTCATTGATAAACTCAGCGGCCAAAATTTTTCCCGGCATAATATACAAGCCGTCTAGATAATTGGCCTCGTAAATAACCTTAAAACTGTCGCCGGTCCGGATATCAGCGGCGAAATCCACCTGCCAAGCAAACATTTCTGCCACCAGTAAAGCCAGTCGCACGTCTAAATTATTATCCAAAAATGCTTCGTAAAGAGAACTTACAATTACGCCTTCCACCGACTCCTGACGCACGTCGTAAGGAATCGCTTCCAATGAACCTTCCCACTGGCCGTTTTCCAAAAGCTGGGCGGCGAATTTTTTCTCGCCGTCAACCGTATATAATAATTTTTTTAAAGTATTAGAAGGCTTGTCATACACCAAAGCCAATTCCCGTCCGACCCGAATGGTTGATAAATCGTGAATCTTTTTGGAGCTCGCCAAAATAGCCACGGCCGTATCCGTTGCCACGCCCATTGAGGCCGCCAAAGTACTGAAGGTTGCCCCTTTTGGAACGTGAACCCGCACCATTCGTTCTGTTACCGGCGCGCTGTCGTCGGCTTTAATCTTTTGAAGCCAAAAAAATCCGCCGGCAATAACAATAACGCCAATTAATAAAATTACGGCTAAACGAATAGCTGTTGGCCGTGTATCCATAACAGTACTAGTATATTATATTAATAGTATGTGGTCATTATTCCGTAATCTAGTTATCTTCGGAGCTCTAATCGTCGGAGCTTTATACTTCGTTCCGGATGACATTAAAAATAACCTAACCTCTCTTATCACCAAAACCGTTCCGGAAAAAACCAAAACTTTAAAGGAGAGCCTGCAAGGAGGACTGGATTCCATTATCCTTTCTCCTGCTCAACAAAGAGAAAAACTGCTGAATAAATTAGAAGCGGATATTGGAGAAATAAAAAAAGAAGATTTGCCGCCAAAAGTTCAAGAAATTATCGCCGACTCTGAAACGATTATTGCCAAATTAAAAGCCAAAAATAATGACAGCGGCCTTTTGCAGACCGCCGTCAATAAAGTTATCGGCTCCCCAACAGCAACTTCTACTTGCCCTTAAGAGCGTGAGATTCTAACGCTTAACCGTAATCATACCGGTGGCTTGCGGGAAAAAATGATTATGGAAACGAATAGTCTCGGTCTGCAAGGCCGGCGATAAGATAAAGCCGGTAGTATAGGCGCCGCCCGGACTTAATGGCGCTAAATTAAGCGTCGAATAACTTGTATGAAGCGGATGCGGGTCAGAAGCAACTTGAATCGGGCTGCTATGCTGGTTAACAAAAGTTACTGTCTGGCCGATTTTAACGGTCACGTTATTAGGGCTAAATATTCCATTGCTGTAAACGATACGAATTGACTTGGAGGCAGTGCCGGACGTAGTGCCGGTACTCGGCTTAGGGGCAGTAGTAGAAGGTAGCTTCTGAGTAGTCGGCTTTTCTTCGGCTGCCGGAGCCTGATTTGCCGGCGACTCCTGCTTCGGCGCTCCGCCGCTATTGGCCAGCCAAATAATACCTACTACGACCACCAGCCCCACCACTATCAGAATGCCCTTTTTATTATTTTCCATATGCTTTTAGTATATCAGATAAAGCTTGGGCCTGCGAAATGGAAATATCCCCAATTGTAGTTCGGCGCAATTTTTCCAAATACCCTCCACACCCCAGCTTTTTACCGATATCCCGGGCCAAAGCGCGAATATAAGCGCCACTGGACACCCGAACCTCAAATTCAATCAAAGGAAACTTATAACTTAGAACTTTAAACGAATAGACTGTAACGGTTCGGGGTTTTAAATCCGGCTCCTTGCCTTGTCGCGCCAGCTCATACGCTTTTTTACCTTTAATTTTAATAGCGGAGTATTTCGGCGGCAATTGCTGCTGCTCGCCGATAAAAGAATTGATGATTTCCGTAACAACTTTTTCTGAAGGCGCCACGCATTGCTGCTCAGTAATCTGCCCCTCTTTATCATCCGTTGAAGAAAAGCCTCCCAAGCGGATGGTTCCTGTATACGTCTTGTCTTGTTTCAAAAACCGGTTGAGATGCTTGGTTGATTCCCGGCCAACGCCGATAACCAAAAGACCGGACGCAAACGGGTCCAGAGTGCCGGCATGGCCAACTCGCTGAACGCCGGTGGCTCGTCTAATTTCCTGCACCACGCGATGCGACGAAATACCGATCGGCTTATCAACAAATAGAAATGTTTCGGGCATAATGCTAGGATTGTTTAATTACGAAGCGCCTATTCGTTCCGCTGCCAATTAGGAGTAGGGCAGCTTCGCGAATAGCCGCTTCTATTTATTTATGACAACTCGCTGGGAAGTATACCAACTCGCCAAAGATAAATACAATTTTCGTCTTACTCCCGCCTTTCTCAAAGATGCGGCACGGCTTAGACGCGGCGAGCCGCTCGCTTACGTTATTGGTTGGATGCCATTTTTAAATTGTAAAATTGACCTTTCCTACAAACCGCTTATTCCCCGCCCGGAAACCGAATTTTGGACCGAAAAATTCATTGCTCTAATTCGCGCGAATGGTGGAATAAGAAATAAAAGGTTGGGGTGTCTAGATTTATTTGCGGGCTCAGGGTGTGTTGGAGTGGCAGTTTTAAAAAACTTACCCGGCATCCACGTAGATTTTGCCGACAATTCACGGTCCGCTATCAAACAAATCAGGAAAAATCTGCGGCTGAATAGAATCAACCCCCACCGCGCCAAAATTATTCATTCCAACATTCTGCAGAATATTGGAATGAAATACGATTATATTTTAGCTAATCCGCCCTATATTCCCAGCGCTAGAAAACTACCGTCATCGGTCCGCGCCTACGAACCGCGCGCGGCTCTGTTTGGTAAAAAAGATGGTCTGTATTTTATTCAACGATTTTTAAAAAACGCCCACGCTCACCTTCGGCCGCGCGGCCAGATTTGGATGGAATTTGATGCCGCCCAAAAAAACCGTTTAGGAAAACTTCTCAAAAGCTACGGATACAAAAAATATGCTTTCCATGAAGACCAATTCAACCGCTGGCGTTTTGTTGTTATTAAAATGGGCTCTAACTGACAATCGCTTTTAAAAGATAGCCGACAAAATAAGCAATGGCGCCGGCCGAGCCGCCGACCAACAACATTTCCAAACCGGAAATTACCCAGGACTTACCGGAAAAGTACTTGCGCCAGGCGCCGATGACGAATAAAGAAACAGCGGAGCAAATAATAGCCGATAAAAACGTCGCTTGGCTTCCGAATAAAAGATAGGGCCAAATCGGCAGACTGCCGGCGATAACAAAGGAAATAAAGGTGGCTAGGCCGTGCTTCATCGGCGAATCTCCTTCTCGGGAATATAACCCAAGCTCTTCATGCATCATAAAATCAATCCAATATTGCTTGTTGCCGGAAATCAGGACCACAATATCTTCCAATTGCCGGCCCTGGTACCCTTTCTTGGCTAAGATTTCCCGAATCTCTTCACGTTCTTTATCCGGAATCGTTTCCACTTCATACCGCTCGCGCGCTTCTTCTCTCCGATAAAACTCTATCTCTGATTTTGTACCTAAATAATTTCCGGCGGCCATGGAAAAACCGTCGGCAAAAATATTCGCCAAACCTACGATTAAAATAACTGTAGCGCTTAACTCCGCGCCGGCAACAGCGGAAATAACCGCGAACGTGGTAATAATTCCGTCGTTAGCGGCGAAAATAATATCCTTCAAGTACAGTCCGAAAGTAAGATGCTGTTCTTGTTTAATCAATCCGTTCATGCGTAAAAGACATTACTAAAAGCGCCAGCGCTCCCCCCAATAAACCGATATCCCGAAAAGTTACCAAATTAATTCCTACCACCGCCAAAATCGCCAGCATTTCCACGGTAGCCAAAACTGCCCCGATCCGGAAAGCCGCGCGTCCCAGAAACCAAGCCACCAACAAAAAAGCAATGGCTAATTCCCCCGCTCCCTGCAACCATAAATAACTATTCAAAGATACGATTGGCGTAATCAAATTAGCCAGCCACTGCGGAATATACCCCTGCCAAGGGTCCGGCCGCAAAATCAGCTCCATACCGGAGTAAAAATACATCAGCGCAAACGCAATGCGTAATATCCACGCCGGCGTTATTTTTTTTACAAATCCCATGTCTTAATAGCCAATCTCCTTAGTTACCTTGCATTCTCCCGGATACGCCACTTTCACGCCGCAAGATAACGCGTCAGCTTCGCCGCAACCGTAAGTTTTGTTGTCCGTGCCGCAAACCGGGTCATAGCGGAAACACTGAATCTGACCGCAGCTAGACACAGGAGGCATCGGAGCCTTGCACTCTTCTTTATAAGCAACCTCCACCCCGGCGGACCGGGCATGGCAAGTATTAGAATAAGTCTTCCCATTAACGCCGCAAACCGGCGCGTATTCCATCGTACAGACAATCGGCTTCGGCTGGATTGGCTCTGGAGTCGGCTTAGAAATCGGTTCTTCCGCAGGCGGCTCATTGTGAATAGGCTCATCTGCCGGACGGCAAACCTCTAATTCTTGGTAAATCACTTCCACTTTACCGATATAATCGGCGATACTGACTTCTCCCTCGCTGGCCGACTGCTTCAATCCGTATAATTGCTGTTCCAATTCCAAACAACGAACCAGCGTCTCTCCTTTGCCGCCGGCGCCGAATTCCGCCGGCACCATGTCGCTGTCAAAATCAACGCCACCGGCTTCTTTAATCATAAATAAATCCAGGTCGTGGGCCGCCTCATCAACTAAAACACGGACGTCTTCGTGCTCTTCAAACCGCAATTCTATCGCCTGCAAAACCTTTTCATGTTTCTCGGACTGCTCAGCCAATAAATCCAACAATTTATCAATTTCAGGATTCTTAGTTGTCTCCCCCAGCTTTTCAAATTGCTCTTTCAATCGTTCCTGCTGTTCCTGGTAATTTTCCAACGCTCCTTGAATCGCCCGAGTGTCATCCGGACGAAGCTCCTCCAGCCGCTTGGCTTCGGCCACTTTTTCATCAGCCAGCTGAAGCTCCAGTTCAATTTTCTTAATCGGATTAAAAGTAAAAAAACGTCGTATCCCCCACCGCCATTGTTTTAAAAAATAAAAAGGGTTAGTCGGCAACAATCCCGGGTCTTGCAACCCTATTTCTTCAACCGAAGCCAGCTGCAAAGAATCTCCATGGGCTAACGCCGGCGAAACAACGTTTCCGCATAACAAACCGACAATCGCCATAGATAGTAATGCTTTATTCATATGGATAAGTATAGCAAAAAATCAGCTGTTTTTCACGAGATGCTTAAGCGCATATTCCAGGCTAGAACCAACTTTCTTGCCCGGATTAAAAATGCCTTCCGGGTCAAAAATCTGCTTTACTTCTTCAAATAATTTATAGACTTTTTCACCGTACATTTCTTTTAAATACGGACTGCGGATTAGCCCGTCGTTATGCTCCCCGGTGGTGGAACCGCCGAATTCAAACACCAGTTTATACACCCGTTCGGACAATTCCGGAATAATTTCCCGCGATTTCGGGTCCGACATATCCATCAGCGGAATAATATGAAAATTGCCGTCGCCGACGTGCCCGGCCACCGTGTAAACCAAACTTGGATAGTTCTTCAAAATTTCATTCAGTTTCGGCAAAAACACCGGCAATTTTTCCGGCTGTACCACCATATCATCAATAAATGGTGCGGTCCGCCGGCCCCGCACGTGACGACGCAATAAATTAAAGCTTTCCCGGCGAATTACCCAGTACTTCCGGGATTCCCGTTCATTCTTCATCACGCGGATCGGAATTTTAAATTGCTTCAGCGCCGCCGCCGCCTGGCCGGCCTTTTCTTGCGCCGCCTGCTCGGAATCATCCGTAAACTCGGCAATCAAAACCAGCTTAGGAATCCCGCCGGTTATAGCCATCCATAATTCCGGCAAAAATTGCCAGCCCAGAGCCAACAAATTCTTGGCCTTCATAGTTTTTAAAAGCTCTGGCAAAAAACGAATGGCCAGCTTCATTGTATTATCATCGTACGATTCAAAACTTTCCGGTTTAAACGACAACACTTTTTCAATAATATCAGCCAATTGTTCCGTATCTTTCAAAAATAAAGCGACCATAGCCGAATGTTTTTTGGGATGAATCAGCCGGTATTTTATTTCCGTAATCAAACCCAATGTTCCCTGCGAACCGACAAATAGTTTTGTTAAATCAAACGTTTGACCATCCCACACATTCCATAAAAAATAGCCGGCGGAATTTTTGGAAACCCGCGGTTTGGCTTTTTGTAATAATTCAAAATTATCTTTAACCAGCTTATAAACTCTGCGGTAGATTTCTCCTTCCAATGTTTTCTTTTTAATCCGTTTCTCCAATTCCGCCTTGCTTACCGGACCAAACGCATATTCCTTTCCGTCCCGCAGGACAACTTTTAAACCGGTAACGTACTGTTCTGTTTTTCCGTACGCCAAAGTCTTTTCTCCGCCGGAATTATTAGCGGCCATGCCGCCAACCGTGCAAATCTCCCGCGAAGCCGGGTAGGACGGCATCAATAAATCATGCTTAAGGGTTTCGCGTTCAAAATCCCGATAAAAAACGCCCGGCTGAGTGATCGCGTAATCTTCTCCGATTTTTATAATATGGTTGAAATACCTGGTAAAATCCGCAACGATGGATTCGGTCAGCGGACCGCCGCTCATATCGGTGCCGGCAGAACGGGCGGTGAGTGAAATTTTTTTATCTTTACTTTCGGCAGCCCAAGCAACCAATTTCTCAACGTCTCCCGTATCTTTAGGAAATACCACCATCTGCGGCTTTATTTCAAATAAACTCGCGTCGTGACTGTAAGTCTCCAGCGTCGCCGGGTCATCTAAAATATCTCCTTTAAAAAATTTACGAAGTGGTTCGCGAAAGGACATTACTGTAGTATAACAAAAAATCGCCGCGTCGTTTTCCACTAGCGGCGATTCTCTTTCTCCTACTAACTAATACAAAAGCAAAATGAGCAGAATAAGAACCAAAACGCCCAGTAACCGGAAAAGTCGCTGTTTCCAATTCAACTCCTTCTTAAAAAGCTGAGGAATCAGCGAAAAGATGCAAACCAAGAAAAAGAGCGCGAATACCCAACGGCAACGTTCCAATACTTCCAAAAGCGCGTCAATCATGAAAACCCCCTTCTCTATCAAAGAATACTGTCAGTCTAACGGAAGCGCACCGGCACGCGCAACTCGTCATCATGCTCCGGCAGTCCGGACGGGTTATCTTTTTTTAAAACCAGCGTACCGTACTGGGTCGCCGGTTTTGTAAATTCCAACACCGCCCTAAACGGAACATAAGAAGAAGTCATCCAATCGCCTTGGGCTTGCGCGGGTTTTATCGCCAACTCTTTTCCGTTGCCGTCCAAAAGCTGAATCGGGAAACTCGCCTCAAAATACCAATTACCGCGCGCTTCGCCTTCTATAGTCAGCGGGCTCTTAATTATTTCTTCCGTCGGCGGTTTTTTAACCTTGATTATATCCAAATTGCCTTTCTGGGTTTTAAAAATTGTTATGACCATATCCGCGTTGGTCGTCGCTGCCGGCTGCGGCCGATTAAAAATCTCCGACCCGCCCCAGATGGCCGCCGCTAAAATAATTAACGTAATAAAAACTCTTCGGATCATTTTTTTATTTTACCACAAAAACCGTCAGCCACGGCTGACGGTTTTTTCAATCAACGCTTCGTTATAAAGCTTGCAAGTCTTTATCAATAGCCTGGAAATCACTGTCCAGATTGCCCAGGTCAATAGCGCTCAACTCCCGCTCAACGGAGCCGGCGGTATTATCCCCTGGCGCAGTCGTCTGCTTCGGCTTCAGCAAAGTCCAAGCAATCAAAGCAATGATAACGATGACAATAATAATGATTAGTTTTTTCATGTTAATTATTGGCTGTTAGTAGGCGCTACGGTATTAGTCGGCGCTGTATTGGCCGGAGCATTCCCGACGCGCTCACCTTTAATGCCGGCGAACTTAATGTAGGCATCCCGAACCGCCTGATGCGCCGCCTTAACTACTTCCCGCACTACGGTTAAATCATCATGCAACTGTTTCCGAGCCTTGGTAATATCCGCCCGCAAAGCTCCTTCGGTGGTAATCGTAGCGACATATACCTTGCCGGCTTGCGTTTGGATAGCGGTCCGGGCGGCGGCAATGGCTGTCCGGGCGGCATCAATCGCCGTCCGCACAGAAGCCACGTCAACGCCTTCAGTCGCAGCCTTATCCACCCGCTCCACAAACCTATTCAAGACGTCTTCAATATGGTCAACGACTTCGGTAAAATGGTTAACCCGATTTTTATTTAATTCCTCAAGACGCTTGTCTACCTGCTCTACAATCGCCCTTTTCTTCTCATCGCGGATTCCCTTTAATTTCTCCTTCATCGCCGCCCGCTTCTCTTTAATCAAAGCCTGGGCGAATTCCCTCTTCTGCTCAGCCATGGCCCGAAAATCCGCCCGAGCCTTCATGACCGCTTCTTTATTGGTCCCGTCCATAGCCGGCAATCCCTCGCGACCGGTTTTAATTTCCTGCCGCACTCCTTCGCGAATCCCCTCAATTTCTGTTCGGGTATCCTGACGCAAATCCCGCGCCTTTTGCAGCGCGTCCTGCCGGATGGTCTGAGTCGGCGCCGTGTTAGATGGCGCGGTATTAGCCGGCGCCGTACCTGCGGCATCCTGCGCTCCCACTGGCGACACCAACGCCAATGACGCTACTAAAGAAAGAAACATGTGTCCTGCTTTTGTAAACTTCATAAATTTTATTTTTTTATTGATTTAGGTTCTTTTTCCGACTTTTGATATATGACGTTTAATCAACGCCTTCCTTACAACTTTACTAAACCTTAATCAGTCCGTCAAAGTCGCCTAGGTACGTCGTCACTTCTGTTTCCAATCCTTCTTCTTTGAGAAATTCTTGAACAATATCTTTGATGGCCCGCAGCTGGTCAAAATAAAACTCCTGCTCGGCTTCATAAGCCCCTTCGCGCATCGGAATTTTCCGCTCGCCATAAACCCCGCATCCCATATGAATCATTAAAGCGACCACTGGTGGGTCGCTTCTTTGCAAAGACGAACGAATCTGATTCAAAACAAACTGTTTTTCTTCCTCAGTACCCATCAGGTTAGCGGCGCCGCCATGAACTTTAATAAGATCGACTTTCTGGTTGCTAAAACCTATCAGCAACTTAGAAAACCGATTGTCGCTGCACCAGACCAAACACGCGTCGGCCTGGTACTGATCCGGTTGAACGGACGTAGATACCACCCGTTTCATACGTCTTTAGTGTAGTAAACCCCGGCTTTTTGTCAACCCCGCCCTAGTCCACCAACACGCTCAATTGGTTCTGCTCGTTCATCTGTAAAAATCCGGAGGCAATCTCAAATTCCTTTTTTTCTCCTTTAGCAGTCGCGGCCACGGCCGTGCCTTTCTGCAACACGCTAACCAACGGCTTGTGATGGTCCAAAACAGTAATCTCCCCGCTGGTTGTTTTCACGTTAAAGGAAATAATATCGCCTTCAAATTGTACGCCACGCAATGAATAGAGTCGCAGTTTCATAAAGAACCTAATTCAATACTATCTCCAAACCGCGTTGCGAGGAATTCCTTTGGAGCGCAAGGCGCGACGAGGAGACGGAGTGGATGCTCCGTCGACGAGGAGCAACGATGCGATGTAATAAATTAACTGCAACCCTGCCTGCCGGCAGGCAGGCCTTAGGGCTATGGCCAATTGTTCCAAGAAACTGCGTCGTTCCTCCTCAGAGTACGTCCAGTACACTTGCGTCGTCACTCCTGGTTTTTGCAAAAATTGGCTCATAGCGCGGTTGGTAGTAGTATTGAATTAGGTTCTATGCCTTATCCTCCAAACTCCCTTTTAGATAGAAAAAGTCTTCCGGCTTGTCGTCGTACTTACCGTCAATAATCGCGGCAAAATCTTTAATAGTCTGCTCCAGTTTCACGAATTTTCCTGGGCGTCCGGTAAACGTTTCAGCCACGAAGAACGGTTGAGATAAAAACTTCTGAATCCGGCGGGCGCGATTCACGGTTTTCTTATCTTCATCGGATAATTCTTCCATACCAAGAATGGCAATGATATCCTGCAATTCTTTATAGCGCTGGAGAATTTGCTGGACGCGGCGGGCGGTTTCGTAATGCGCTTTGCCGACAATTTTCGGATTCAAGGCATTGGAAGAAGAAGCCAACGGATCCACAGCCGGATAAATACCGATTTCGGTTAAGGCGCGGGACAGCACAATCGTGGAATCCAAGTGCGCGAACGTCGCGGCCGGAGCCGGGTCAGTAATGTCGTCGGCTGGCACGTAAATGGCCTGCACCGACGTGATGGAACCGTCTTTCGTGGACGTAATGCGCTCCTGCAACCCGCCCATCTCGCCGGCCAACGTCGGTTGATAGCCCACGGCTGACGGCAAGCGGCCAAGCAAAGTGGAGACCTCGGAACCGGCTTGGGAGAAACGGAAAATGTTATCAATAAAAAGCAGTACGTCTTTGTGCTCTTCGTCGCGGAAATACTCGGCCATGGTCAAGGCGGACAAAGCCACGCGCAAACGGGCGCCCGGCACTTCATTCATCTGACCAAACACCAAAGCGGTTTTATTTATAACCCCGGATTCTTTCATTTCATTGTACAAATCATTGCCTTCGCGAGTGCGCTCGCCAACGCCGGCAAATACAGAGGCGCCGCCGGACTCTTCAGCAACGTTACGGATTAATTCCATCAGCAAAACAGTTTTTCCCACGCCGGCGCCGCCGAACAAACCGACTTTACCTCCTTTAATAAACGGCGCCAACAGGTCAATAACCTTAATGCCGGTTTCAAACACTTCAACTTTCGTTGATTGCTGAGCCAGCGTGGGCGCGGCGCGGTGAATCGGCCAATGCTTTTTAAAATTCGTCTTACCGGTTTTTTCGTCTAACGAATGACCGAGCACGTTGAAGATTTTGCCGAGCACTTCCGGTCCGACTGGCACGGAAATCGGCGCGCCCGTGTCTTTCACTTCCAAACCGCGCGCCAAACCGTCCGTAGACGCCAAAGAAATAGCGCGGATGCGTCCCGGCTCCAAATGTTTGGCGACTTCCGCCACGATAGTCTGCTCGCCATGCTTAATATGCAAAGCGTTGCCGATAGACGGCAACCCGACATTTTCCGGAAACTCTACGTCCATGACCGGACCGATGATCTGTATAATTTTTCCTGTTATCATATTTTTATTCTTAGTTTGATGTCTTACTGCAATGCCGCTTGGGTTGAGGTAATCTCAATGATTTCTTTAGTAATGCCTGCTTGTCGGGTCTTATTATACTCTATTAAGAGGTTCTGCGACAATTCGTTGGCATTATCCGTGGCGGTTTTCATCGCCACCCGCCGCGCTGAGTGTTCCGAAGCATTCGCCTCAAGCATCAGATGGTACATTTGCATCCGTACCAGATGTGGCACCAAGAGCTGAAGCGTTTCCTGCGGCGTCGGTTCAAAAATATATTTTTCCGAATCTCTTGTCTCTTGTTTCTTGCCGCCTGTTTCTTTATTCGCCAGCTCCGCGTACCGCCCGTGCTCCGGAATAATTTCCCGAACGGTTTCGTCAATTCGCTCCACCTCTACCGGCAGTAATTGCCGCTGGCGCACTTCTTGGCGCAGCGTGGTTAAAAAATGAGTGGAGAGCACAACTACTCGGTCCCACTTCCCTTTTTCGAAACCGTCTATCAGCATGTCTGCCAACGGAACAATTTCTTCCGCTTCGGCATAGTCTCCGAAACCGGAAAAACTTTCAATCAATTCATATCCTTTTTTCGTCGCGTAGGCCGCGGATTTCTTGCCGACCGCCACGATGCCATAAGAATGTTTTGGATTATTCGCGTATTCGTCTTTGGCAAAAAAAGAATCAATTGCCCTGACCAATTGCGTATTAAAGGCACCGACCAATCCCCGGTCAGAGCTGACTACCACCGCCACAGTCTTTTTCACCGGCCGTTTCACGGTCAAAGTGGTTTCAATCGGCGCGTGGAGCGCGGCTTCCGCCAAAATTTCCAGCGCTTTATACGCGTACGGACGAGAGTTCAATGCATACTCTTGGGCGCGCCGCATTTTCGTAGCCGAAACCACCTCCATCGCTTTGGTAATTTGGCTGATATTTTTGACGGCTTGCAAACGTCCTTTGAGATGCTGTAATGATTCCATAATGATGTAGCTTTTAGCTTTTAGCTTTTAGCTGAATAACGCGTTTAAATTCCTCAATCGCGCCTTTTAAGCTAGTTTCGGTTTTTTCATCCAAGACACCGGTTTTTTGAATCGGCTCTACCACATCCTTAGAATGCAATTTGCCGAGATAGCTCAAGAATTCAATTTCCCAGGTTTTCACTTTCGGTAACGGAACATCATCCATATAGCCGTTCAACGCCGCGTACAAAGCCAGGACTTGCTGGTCAAAGCTCGCCGGCGACTGGTCAGTTTGTTTCAATACTTCGGTCAGCAATTCACCGCGCTTAATTTTCTGGCGGGTATTTTCATCCAAGTCCGAAGCAAACTGCACGAACGCCTGCAATTCGCGAAATTGAGCAAGTTCCAAGCGGAGCCGACCGGCAACTTTTTTCATCGCTTTAGTTTGAGCGGCCGAACCAACGCGAGACACGGATAACCCGACGTTAATAGCCGGCCGAATGCCTTTATAGAATAATCCGGATTCCAAATAAATCTGGCCGTCAGTAATGGAAATCACGTTGGTCGGCACGTAAGCGGACACGTCATTCAATTTGGTTTCAATCACCGGCAACGCGGTCAACGAACCGCCGCCTTTTTCTTTGCTCATTTTTGCGGCGCGCTCCAACAAACGGGAATGTAAATAGAAAATATCGCCCGGATAGGCTTCGCGGCCCGGCGGACGACGCAACAAAAGCGAAATTTGGCGGTAGGCATCGGCGTGCTTGGACAAGTCATCATAAATAACCAAAGCGTCTTTGCCCTGGTCCATAAAATATTCGCCGATGGCGGCGCCGGCAAACGGAGCCAAATACTGCAACGGCGCCGGAGCGGAAGCCGGAGCAGAAACAACAATTGTGTATTTCAAAGCGTCATTAGCCCGCAAGATTTCAGTCATCGCGGCAATCTTGGAATTTTTCTGGCCGATGGCCACATATATGCAAATCACCGGCGGCTTACCGGCGGCGGCCGCGTCCAGTTTCTGGTTTAAAATAACGTCCAAAGCAATAGCGGTTTTGCCGGTCTGGCGGTCGCCGATAATCAATTCGCGCTGGCCGCGACCGATCGGAATCATGGCATCAATGGCTTTAATGCCAGTATGGAGAGGCTGCTTCACGGATTCGCGGTCTAGCACTCCCGGTGCGTTCCGCTCCAATAAATAGTCCTTCCCGTCTTTAGGATTTTCGAAAATAACTCCCTTGTCATCAATCGGTTGGCCCAGGGGGTCTACCACGCGGCCAATCATTTCTTCGCCGGCTTTCAAAGATAATACTTTGCCGGTCTGGCGCACCCGGTCGCCCACCTTGACGATTTGGGTGTCGCCTAAGATAACCACGCCGACGGAATTTTCTTCCAAGTTAAATGCCAGCGCCGATACGTCGCCCTTCTCGGTTTCAATTGTCAGCAACTCCTGGCTCAGCGCCTGGCGCAAACCGGAAATCTTGGCAATACCGTCACCGGCTTCCGTCACCACGCCGACCTTCTCAAAACCAGGCTCGTCTTTGAAGCCTTCAATTTCCTTTTTCAGTTTTTCGACAATATCGTACATATTATTTAAACAATCTCTTCAATTTACGACTCAGTGTATTATCCAACTCTTCCTCTCCGTTCACCGTAACCCGCACTCCGGCAATCAACAACGAATTTTCCACCGCCTCTACATAGTCTTTGGCGGTAAATTTTTCCCGCAGTTCTGCCAGCGCTTTTTCCGCCATCGGCCGGGCTGTTTCCAGCTTCACCACTCGCCCGCCCTGCTGGCGTACTAATACCGCTCGGACTACCTGCAAAATCTTTTTCAGGCGCATCCCATCGCCGTTCTTCTGGATGACCGCGATAAACCGCTTAAACATGTCTTCTTTTTTCGCGTCAGCCGTTGCCGCGATTATTTCGGAAAAAGCCTTGGCGTAGTCTTCAGGAGAATATTTCATATCTTATTTGCCGTCATGCGACGACAGCTCCGCTCTCTCTGTTCGCGGGTTGCCCTTCTGGAAGGCGTCCACGGCTTTACGGATTAATTTCTCGTCAATTTTGGACGGGTCTAACTCCACCGTTTTAATCAGCGCCAGTTTTACCATTGCTTGAGCTTGTTTGGTTAATTGTTCCATTTCCGCCAAGCGCTTCCGTTCGGCCACTGCCGCCGCCTCCTGTATCACGGCTTCGGCTTTCTTATTGGCCGAGGCAACGATGCCCTGGAATTCAACCTGTCCCTTTTTTTGCGCCGAACCGATAACTTCGGCGGCTTGTTTGTCCGCTTTCGCCAACGTCTCCTGCTTTAATACGTCAATTTCTTTAATTTTCCCCTCCATTGCTTCGGCGTGTTTAACGCCGCCTTCAATTTTCTTCCGGCGTTCTTCCATCAATTTCATCAACGGCCGGTAAACAAACAACGTAAGCACTATCAGCACGATACCAAAATTAAACGCCTGCGCGAGCAGTAGTTTCCAATTGATACCTAATTGATGAAATAATTCACTCATTTCGTATTCTAGCTTCTAGTTTCTATTCTTTACGCCACAAACTTCAAAATCAAAGCAATAACCAAACCGTAAATAGCGATAGCTTCGGCGAAAGCCAGAGCCAGCGTCATAGCAGTCTGAATCTTTGAAGCCGCTTCCGGATTGCGGCCGATTGCATCGGCGCTCCGGGAACCAATCATACCGATGGCAATGGCCGGCGCAAGCGTACCGATGCCCATTACAAACGCAATCGCTATCAGCTTCCATACTTCTTCTGTCATATTTTTATTTTTATTTTTTTATTTATTCGACTTTTATGAGCCCATTGAACAGCCCTCCTTTCTACTGCAATTTCATCTTTTCGGCTACGACTGCGTCAGTCCTCCTCGACGGATGTCCATACGCTTTCGTCGTCCTTCCTTGTCTCGCACAAAAATATGAAATTTCGTAACGAACAAGAGCTGTTCAATGGGCTCTAATGCTCATCTCTGACTGCCATGGAGAGAAACACCATGGTCAGCATTGAAAAAATGAGCGCTTGGATAAAACCGACAAACACCTCCAAAAACAGAAACGGCAAGGGCACGACGAACGGCATTAAAAAAGCCACAATCATCAACAGCACTTCGCCGGCAAAAATGTTTCCAAACAAACGAAACGAGAACGAGATAATTTTAACGAATTCTGAGATAAATTCAAGTAGACCGACAAACAGCATAATCGGTTTTTTAAAATTGAAAAACTTGCGCAGGTAGCTTTTGATGCCGATTTCTTTGATGGAAAAAATGTTGACCGCCAGAACGGAAACCAAAGCCAAGGCAATCGTAAAATTTAAATCGGCCGACGGCGCCCGGAACAATGGAATCAAAGTCTGATGGCCTTCAACTTCGTGCTTCAAACCGATTGGCCCCACTCCCGGAAGCAGTCCGGACCAATTGGAAAGCATCACGAACAAAAAAATCGTGGCTATCAACGGCAGATATTTTTCGGCCAGCAAACGATTGCCGAATACCGACTCCATTAGTTTCAAAAAAGACTCAATAAAAAATTCGAAAATGCTTTGCAATTTGCCCGGAATTACCGCCAACTGTTTCCGAAGCAAAAAGGCCACCGATAGCAACAAAACGACGACGAATATGCCTAAAATAACTGAATTAGTGAATGGCCAACCCCCAATACTGAAGATTTTCTCGGCGGCGATGGAAATTTCTGACATTGCCCAAGAGTATAACACAAATCAGAGAAATTAAAAAGGCGCGCCGATTGACGAGGTCAAAACCTACTTCTGCAAAGCCGCTGGCGGCAAATACAAACCAACCGGCGTCCGTTTCCACCACTCGCCTGTTTTTGCTTTCTCCGCGCTATTCGTAAATTGATAATCGTACAGCACCGCCCGAATTAATTTAGGCGGCGCATCCGAAAACGGATTGGTTTCCAACAACGCTTCCACCCTCGGCGCTCCCTCCAGTAGCCGGGCGGAAAAACTGATAAACCACTGATTGCGAACCACGGGGCTCAAAGCCGCAAACCACATCTGCCAATCCAGCCTTGGCTGATGTGGCGCGACAAACGGCGGCGCGCGCTTTAAGTCGCCCGGCTTATATTTAAACTCGTAGGCCAGCCAATTTGTGCCATCATTACTTCCCTCCACAATAATTTCCTGACGTTGGGTGGTCATAATCGCAAATAGACCGTAATGATTCACCACATAGAACGGCTGGAGTATTTTATTCAACGGTTCGGTCGCCCGCGCGATTTGTCCGTTGCGAACAAACAATCCTTCAATCCGGGTCGCTCCCAACGCCAAAACCGCGACCGCAAAAATACCGACGGTCCAGCGTTTCAATCGCGGTTCCGCTTGCGGCTCGGATTTTTTCACCGCTTCCCGATAACGCTCCGGAACCAGCCAACGAATTGCCTGGTCATCAAACAGCAGCAAGCAAAGCGCTATGGTCAGCAGATTGAAAAAAGTATAGTTGCCGGTAGAAGCAATCAATAATTCCAAGCCGATAAAACAGCCGGCCGCCAAAAACCGCAATCGCCTCGGCAAAAAAATAAAAAACGGGAGAATCAGCTGAACCGCGAACATGCCGCCAACGGAAAATTTCTGGAACCAAACCGGAAGCTGATTGGCGAACCAAGCCAGCGCATTGGGAATCGGCTGGGTGAAATAATGATAAGTCAAAGCCGTAAAATCGCTCCAGGTCTTGTCGCCGCTGACTAATTTCACCACTCCAGAACTGAACATCAGCCGGAATATCAAAATTCTGTAAAGCCAAATCATCAACAATGATGGCGTCCTTTTGGTGCCGGCTTTCCGATACAACCGCCACGGCGCCAGAAAAATCGCCAGCAGGCCGACTTCCAGCAATAAAATATCCCACTGGAAAGACATGAACTCCTGCCCGAGCGCCACCAGCGACAAATACCCCGCCCAAAGCAAAACCAGCGCCGGCGCGGTCAAAATATCCAAAACCACCAGCAAAGCAATGCCGGCGCCGCCATAGGCCAACCCCTGCAAAAAAGTATCGCTGGCGCTAAACCAGCCCAGCGTCGGCAACTGCAACCATGACAGATTGTTTGTCGCCGCTGTTTGCATCAACTGTGCCGCCGGCAAAATCCCTTGACTGCCGATAAGCCCGATAATCTGCGAACCAAATGAAAAAAAGGCGATGAGATAAACAATTCCCAGCAAGCGCAAAAAAATCCAGCGGGTAAAAACAAAAGTTGGTTTCTCGCGCCGCTTACCCCACAATAACGCGCTTAATTTAAAAAAGAATCCCCTGTTCCGGGCAACTAGACGATAAAACCATTCCGCCAGCGCGGCCACGCCCGGCACGTGTTCATATTTCCAAAGCAACCACCGATATTTTTTGGCATGCGCCAAAGCGGCAAAAACCGCGTGCGCCCCGCTCAATATCCGTCCGTCCGGCAAAGCCAGCTTTACCGATTCTTTAAATCGGTCCACCACGACTCCCGGAAACTGACCGGCGGCCAATTGATAAGATTGGTAATCAATCGCGTCGCCGGTCAACTGTTTCCAATAATCAATCCAGTACAAACAAAAGCCGCAGTCCGCGTCAAAAATCAAAATCGGCTTTTCCAAATGCAGGAGCTTCATATACCTTTAGTCTAGCAAATCGAAGACTGTCATTTCCCCGGAAGACCGCGGAGGCGATGAGAGGCTTCATCGCTGAGCGACAAGAAAATTGCCGCGTTAAACGCGGCAATTATTCTGGTTCCGGGAAATGATTGTCGAGATTTTACTCTACCAACACTGTCCCGGTCATGTTCGGATGCGGCGTGCACTTGTAGGGATAGGATGCCTTAGCGGTAAAGGTATACTCAAAAGTTTGGCCTTGGCCAAAAAGCTTGCTGTCAAAGTATCCCTGGTCGCTGGTAACAGTATGCCCGACCGAATCCAAATTCGTCCAACGAACAGTCGTGCCCACCGGCACCTTCAAAAACTTCTCCGAAAAAGCGAAGTCTTTAATCGTCACATTAACCACCTTTGGCTTGCTAACCGGAGCTTTTCCGGTTGTTTTCTTCGCCGCTTCCATGGCCGCTTCTTCTTTTTGCATCGCTTCGTCATTAGTCTTCCTGGATGCCAGCATATAAAGGCCGACAACAGCGACGACTATTAGCCCCCCGATAACTATTTTTTTATTAATCATCTTATTATTATACCTCTTTTATCTCGTGCCGCAAAAGGGTAACGCTATTTTTCAAATCAAATTGCGCGTTAAAGTTTTTTCCGGCCAAAAATATCGGAAACCAATATTTATCATCCGGCCACATCTTATCAAACGGGATTTCGTGGATTGAAAACCACCGCGGCTTCATTTCTTCAGTCTCAGTCGGCTCGCCCATAAAAGCCGAGGCGCTAAAAAGATGCACATCTATTTTCAAATCTGCCGGCTCTTCAAAATCAAAACGCATTAGTCCACGCTTCACAACATCAGTAGCCGTAATGCCGGCTTCTTCTTGAAGCTCGCGCCGAACTGCTTGTTCTACGGTTTCTCCTTTTAAGGGCTTGCCGCCAAAACCATTCCAATTCCCCGCGCCAAAACCTCTTTTTTTCATTCCTAAAAGCACCTGGCTACCTTGGTGAATAACAATCAAGGTTTGGGTAATTCTCGGAGCCGGCATCTTATTTACTTAATCGAAAAGCAGTCCACGACAAATACCCGCCGATTACTACGGCCAGCATACTGGCCCACATTGGCACTATCCAACCACCGATCTCAGCCGACCATCCCTGAACTAACCGGCAAGCGTGGAGCGCAGCTATCAAACCGAAAATCCATCCACTAGTCTTAAAAAATGTTTTTTGATTCATCTTAATAATTTAACAAGCGACCTTTTAAAAATTATACCGTAATTGCCGAAAGTATGATAACACTGGCAATAACCATCACCACGCCCACCAATTGGTGTAATTGAAGCTTTTCTTTATTAATCACCAGCCCCAACAATACCGCCAAAGCGATATAACTTTCACTGATGGTCGTAGCGATGGAAATCGGAATATAGGTAACGGCGTAAGCGTAGAAAATCCACGCAGAAATACTAACAATGCTTGCCGATAAAATTAACGCTCTATTATTATCAAAATCATGCACGAGTTGCCTTCTTTGGCCGCGCGACCAAAGATATAAAAAACAAACAACCATAATAAAAGCATCCACAAACCAATTGGCCATGAGCGGCGAGGTTAGCTGACTGGCTATGCCAAAAATAAAAGTGCTCAATCCCATGCCAATCGCGCCGAGTCCCGCCCAGACAGCACCTTTTTCAAACAACTGCTTGTGCAAATACAAATATTTATAATTAACCGTTACCGTCAGGACAATTCCGATAAAAACAGCAAGAATGAGCAAAGCTTGAGAAAAAGATAGCGCCTCGTTCCACAACACAATACTTAACCCAACGATTATCGGTAGCTCCATTCCCATCAGCGGCTCCACCACCGCTATCTTTCCTTCTTTAAAAGACCGGAATATACATAACGCCGCGAATAAACTAACCATCGAATCTAACACCAATAACAGTAACAATTCGGGACGCTCAAAAAGCTCCGGTATTTCTTTATAGATAAAAGGAAACAAAATAACCGAAGCGGAAAGGGTTATGAAGAAAAGAGACTTCCATACGCCAACGACGCGGGTTGCCCGCTGAATAAAAAAATCTCCAAAGCCCCAACTTAACAGCGCGCCAAGCGCAAAAAGAATGCCGATGCTTATCATTTCTTAAATAATTCCTCCAAAACTGCCTCGGCTTTTTCTTTGCCGATAATAATCCGGCGGAGCATATTCAAAATCAGAAAATCTTTGGCTGATTCGCCTAACAAAGCAATCACGGACGGCAAAGCATTTACCCCTTCAGTGGGCAGACAACATTGGCCGGTTTTAATCACTTCTTCGCCGGCCTGGCGATTACGGGAGTACGGACTAAACGCCGTGCCGATAAAATCGCCCAGTCCGGCCGTGCCGTACATGGCGTCTTTTTTCATTCCTAAAGTTTTGGCGACTTCCGCCATTTCTTTTAAGGCCTCCTGCGCCAGCCAACCCTTCACGTTGCCGCCCCAGTTAAGCGCGTCGGACATTCCCAAAAAGAAAGAATAGATATTTTTTAAAACTCCTGCCAACGCTACACTCCGAATATCCCGCTGGTATTCCATTATTAATAAAGTTCCTTCAAACAGTTTGGTGAGTTTTGTAAATGCTGACTTGCTGGACGCGCCTATCGCCGCAATAGCGCGACGACCCTGTTCCATCTCTTTAGCCATCATCGGCCCGCCCATTACCGCGTACGGTTGCCCAGACGGTAATGTTTCCGCCAACACCGCGTCCATAGTTTTTCGCGAATCCAGTTCAATGCCCTTAGAGAGCGTAACAACTATCGTTTTCGGATTAAGATGCGGTTTGATGGCTTGTAACGCTTCGCGATTTGCCCAAGACGGAATGCACAAAAATAGAGCTACTGCGTCTTTTACAATTTCCGCCAGCTCCAGCTGCCCCGGCGCTTTAGCCGGGTCCTTATCCCAAAAAAATACGCTGACGCCTTTTTGTTCTAATATAGTTCCCAACGCCTTGCCAATCTGGCCAGCGCCGATAATCGCGGCTTTCTTTTTCATTGTGTTTAAGTATAAAACAGGAGCGATACAAGCGCCATCACCACCATCACCACGTCTTCAATAAAAGTCACGTAGGTCATCGGAATTTTAAAGACAACTCCCAAACAAGCGCAAGGAATCTGTTTTTTATCCCGTAATGCTCGCGCCACCCCAATACTGCTTATCCCCATTACTGCCAAAGTTATCCAATTAGCAACGCCTAACTGATAGCGAAATAAATATGACAGACCAAGCGCCATTTCTATCAATGGATACAGATAGGCGTACGCGCGGCTTCGCATTGCCAAAAGGTCATAGGTTGTATAGGCGTCAGCGAATCCTTTCCAATTCAGTAATTTAAACGCGCTGAAAATAATAAAAAATCCGGCCATAAAATCATTCATGGCGTTTTCCAAATTAAATCCGGTGAAATACTGGCGAATTAACGTAAACAAAATTATCAAAGAAAAAATAATTACCAGCGGCGTAAAATCGCTTAGTTTCCGCTGCGGCTGAGGAAATAATCCCTGCTCGGTGAGTAACACCAAGTCCATCCCACACTTCGGGCATTTCCCCGGTTTGTCGCTCACCACCTCCGGATGCATCGGGCAACTATAACGAATCATTCCATCAGTATACCAAATTTTACCTAACGTTTTTCTTAAAATAAAAAAGCTCGGCGTGAAACATTCCACGCCGAGCTGATACTTCTCTGGAACTAGTGCCAACAGAAACCGCGGATTTCCCCGTCCGGTCCCATAACCAGGGGTACGTCGCGCTCCTTACAAAGATCAGTGACCGCCTGGTCATTGATTGAACCGCTGGAGCTCAGAATCGCCCTTACTCCGGCATCAATCAATGCCTTCGGTCCGTCGTCAAACGGAAAAAAGGAATCGGAGTAGCCGACTGCCCCGGCGATATCGTGTTCGGCGCGCCGGGCTTTCTGGACGGACAATTCAGCCACTGCCCACCGGTCCATCTGACCGACGCCGTTGCCGATGAGCTGTTTGTTCTTAACCAGCGTCACCGTATTGCTGTTACTGGTTGAACCAACCGCCCAGGCCAGGAGCAAATCCTCTTCTTGCTCGGGCGTCAACGGCTTGGAACGCTTGAGGTAGGACGCCTCCAAGTCCAGCACGAAGGTGTAGTTGGGCTGGCGCAGGAATTCGCCGCCGCGCAGAGGGCGAAACATCGGAGTCGTATCCAGCGTCGCTTTGCCGAGTTGCCACAAGGCCGGATTGGCAAACACCCGGCACTTGTCAACCCTGCGCTTGAACATCTCAGCCACTCCTTCGTCAAACGACGGAGCGATGATGGTGTCCAGAATCCGCCGCTTGTCCGCCGGCATGGCATGAGTCAGGATTGCCCCGGCCAACTGTTCAGTGACCGTGAAATTGGTCATCACCTGCCCGCCGAAAAGCGCCAGCGAGTCACCCATCAGCATTTTGCCGATGACAACGTTTGGATCATTGCCAACTGCCGCGCCGCACGGATTGCCGTGCTTGGCGCCGATGGCAATCATCGGCATCTTCCGGCGATTGACCTCAAAGGCGGCGGCGATGTGACCGATGGTCTGATCCATCCGATGCAGGAAGCAGTACAAATTGTAGCTGGGCTCGGAGCCGTACAACAACTGGTACTTGCTGACGGCCAGGGGGTCGGCGTCGGCGGTACTGTTGGTGAAAAGCGAAGCCGGTTTCTGCCAGCCGTTCTCTCCATAGGCGCAGGTCTTCGTTTCCGTACCAAGCAGTCCATCGCATCGCCCTTCGCTGTGATACCGAGCGGACGCCAAGCAATACTTGGCTATGACATACTCGGCTTTGGCGGCAAGAACTTTGCGAAACCCTTCGTCCATTTCCCCTTTCTTCAGAAGCCAGAGCACCATCTCGCGATCCTTCGGAATAGAAATAACGATCCGCCCGCCTTTGGCCGCCGAACGCAGCATGGTCGGACCGCCGATGTCCGTCTTTTCAATGACGGACTCGCGCGTGGAACCTTCACGCCGGATTTCTTCCTCCAACGGATACAAATCCACGCAAACCAGGTCAATGTATGGAACGTTGAGCTTTTCCAGCTCGGCCCGGTCTTCCGGCGTATCCTGAGCCAAAAGCCCGGCATGGACTTCACGCGACAGCGTCACCACCCGGTGGCCGAGAATTGGTCCTCCGCCCACCAGACTGGCTACATCCCGCACTGCCACGCCGCCTTCCAAAAGCGCCCGCGCCGTGCCGCCTGAAGCCAGAATCTGCCAACCGAGCGCCACCAATTCCTTGGCGAACTCCACGATTCCTTCCTTGTGATACACCGACAAGAGCGCCCACTTTGCTTCCGCCATCGTAATCTCCAATCAAAAATTTGAGAAAAAATTCAAAGAAAGCTGCGCTTATCGTACCTCCGCGCAACAGCAGTGTCAATTTAAAATTACCAACGCCCACTCGCCCCGCCGCCGCCGGAACGGCCGCCGCCAAAACCGCCGAATCCTCCCCCGCCGCTTCCACCGCCACCAATCCACGGACTGCGGCCGCGCCAGCCGGAATCACCACCCGAGCCACCCGCTGCACGCGAAGCCAGAAAATCCAGCAAGAGTCCGAATGGAATCAACGCGGCCAACGCGATTGCTCCGACGTACACGAACCCGTATATCCAGCCGACAATTCCGCCGGCGATGCCGCCCAACACGCCGCCCATCCA
>Ga0247727_10005208_pt1 | contig 26689 bp, 23 predicted proteins | sample WisWelCaveWW1625_FD_202498 | JGI IMG/M metagenome (GOLD analysis project Ga0247727, IMG submission 202498) | Biofilm microbial communities from Wishing Well Cave, Virginia, United States - WW16-25 | ecosystem: Environmental > Aquatic > Deep subsurface > Groundwater > Cave microbial mat | place...
ACGATGCCGATGACGCCGGAATGCCAGTGTTCCTGATGCAGCACAAACGCAGTGTCATGCTTCGGGTCGCACTCGGTTTCGATCATCTCAACCGCTTCGCGATACGTTTCGTCGTCTACGCTGCGGCGCTCGCGATTTTCCGTGTCGAGAATTTGCGCAATCGCCAGCGCTTCGGCGGCATTGTCGGAAATCAGCAAATTCACGGCGCGGCCAGCGTCGCCCATGCGCCCGACGGCGTTGATGCGCGGCGCGAGGACGAACAAAACCTGGCCGGAGTCGATAAGCGTGTTTTGCAAACCGCAAACTTGCATGAGCGCGCGCAGCCCGACATTTTCGGTGCGATTGAGCTGCTCCAAGCCGTGTTTGACAAAAATGCGATTTTCGTCCACGAGCGGCACGATATCAGCGGCGCTGCCGATGGCCACCAAATCAAGATGGCGATGGAGGTCCTTTTCGTCGTGTTGGAGATGGCGAAAAAGCGCTTGCATTAATTTGAACGCGACGCCGACGCCGCAAAGCTCTTTGAAGGGATACGGGCAATCGCTGCGCTTGGGATTGAGCAGCGCGTTCGCCGGCGGCAGTTGCGCATTCGGCTGATGATGGTCGCAAACAATAACATCCATGCCTAATTCCCGTGCGCGCGCGATTTCTTTTTGCGCCGTCACGCCGCAATCCACCGCCAGAATGAGATCGGCGCCGGCAGCTTTCGCTTTTTCCACGCCGATGAGTGACAGGCCGTAGCCTTCGCGCATACGGTCGGGAATGTAATGCGGCGCGTCGTAACCCAACGCACGCAGCGCCAAAGTCAACAGCGCCGTCCCGGTCGTGCCGTCAACGTCGTAATCGCCGTAAATCAAAATGCGCTCTTGGCGGCTGAGGGCACGCGCCAAACGCTCGACGGCTTTCGCCATATCCGCCATCAGTAACGGATCGTGTAGTTGTGACGGATCGACGTTGAAAAAACTCTTGGCGCCGTGCATCGAATCGATGCCGCGATTGAGCATAATGCGCGCAACGATCGGCGGCACGTCCATGCTCTGCGCCAGCTTCGTCACGGCCGCGAGCGGCGTCGTTTCAATAAACTCCCACTGCAAATTCATAACGACCCCGATTTCCTGTAATTCACCGTCCGGACCCTTGAGCGCCGAAACGGTTATATGTATGCTTCAGTAAATTACAATAAAAAATCCAAAGCAGGCCGATAAGCCGAATTCTGTTTCCCGTCTTTCCTTAAAATAAGAAAAGGCGGGACGACGATCATTTATCTCGAACGCCGATTGCTCGACGCCTCTAGCGACCGACCCGTTCCGTGTCGGTCCCGACAAGTCGGGCTGAGAATCGAGCGGGCAACTCTTTTGACTTGCGTCACGCGGAACTTATTTGGTCTTGCTCCGAGCGGGGTTTACCCTGCCGTCTCGCTCACGCGAGACGCGGTGAGCTTTTACCTCACCTTTCCACCAGTTCCCCCGCCTTGCCTTTAAAAAAATTAAAGACAAAGCGGGGGTTGTGTATTTTCTGTGGCACTTTCCGGCGGCTCACGCCGCGTCGCCGTTAGCGACCGCCCTGCCCTGCGGAGTTCGGACTTTCCTTGCCCCGCCTTCGCGGGACACGACCGTCTAGCCTGCTTTGGACACTTTACGAAAAAAAGCTAAAAAGAGAAAAAGGATAAAATGAAAAATTCTGCAGCGCTCAAACGGCAACGGCATCGACGGCGGATTCAATTTTCGCAACCGTTTCTTCGTCCGCTTCATTCCAAACCAAAATGCGCCCGCAGGATTCGCAATAACGCACTTGATTCATCTCGCGGATTTCCATCACACGCTGCGGCGGAATGCGTGTCGAGCAGCCGACGCACGAGCCGCGGACCACGCCAACCACCGCCAGACCGTCTTTGCCGTTGAGGATGCGTTGATAGGCGTTCAAAATCGGCCGGCGCAATTTGACGACCAACGCGTCGCGCTGCGCCTGCAAAGCGACAGCCATGCTGCGGGTTTCCATGTCGCGTGCGGTCAAGATCGCCTGCTGCGCCTCAAATTCCCTTTGCACCGCGACCAGCCGCTCATCCTGTTCGGCGACTTCTTTTTTCAAGCCGTCTTCCCGCTCAATGGCTTCAAGAATTTTGGTTTCATTATCATCGATGTCGAAAACGGCCATCTCAATCTCGGCGGTGACGGCGTCGTATTCTTTATTATTGCGGACGCTATAAAGCTGTTCGTCGTATTTCTTTTTGCGCTCTTTCGCCATTTGCAAAGCCCCCTCCGCCGCACGGCGATCTTTCTGCGCCGTGGCCAACGCCTCGGCCTTTTGTTGGCGCAACGCCGTGGCCTGTTCGAGTTGGCCCTGCAGCTCAAGCACGCGTTTCGGCAAATCCCCCTTGGCCCTTTCGAGGGACAGCAGTTCGCTATCGACCCGTTGCAGTTCGACCAGAGTTTTTAGATCTTCTAACAAACCGACCTCCTCGGGAAAAATAAAAAATGCACCTATCGTGGTGCATTCACTACCGTTGTGCCGCGGCGGTAGATCGTGACGAGAATTTAACGAGGCCCTTGCCGCACGCCGCAATTCGCGCCGCCGTCTGCAGCCCCGCGCTTGCAAGCGCGACCACTCGTTTAAATTGAAAAACACGCATGCCGATCTTCCTCGTCGCCGATACACCAAACACCCGACATTTTATCCACTCATTTAGTATAGATGATGGTAAGAAAAATATAGCAGGCGGCGGGGAGAAAAGCAAGATGATTTTTGCCCCCTTTGTCATCAGCGTTTATAGGTTCAAAAACAGGCGATGATAAAAAAAATGATTGCGTCCCTTCAGATTCGTCAGGATACGAACCGCATTGAACAAAATCAAGACCGCATTAAAACGCTCGATTAACTCACAATCTTCAGCTTGAAATCTTTCACCGATTGAATCGCTTCGAAGTCTTTCCGGTTTTGGGTAATTACCGTCGCGCCGAGGCGGCGGGCGCTCAACGCAATGAGCACGTCGTTCGTCAAACCGAGTGTTTTTTTGATCTCGTATCCCTTTTGGCTTTGCAGCTTGGAGAGCAGCCTGCCGGCTTCGACGCACTCAGACCACAAAGGAACAATGAGCTTCTTCGACATCCGCGCCAAATTCCACAAATTATCTAATGGTGCAATTGTAGATTTGATGTGAATTTTGCCTTTATACTTCATCATCAGGCGTCGCATTTTGTCCATATACAACATGTCGTCAAAAACCTGCTCCAGCGCCTGTTCGGGCCGCTCGGAGCGATAAAGCTTCCGCACCCGCTCGATTTTCTGCTGGTCTAATTTTAAAGGAACGTAGACATCGTTTTGCATGTTGATCACCTCGCTTTCAGCATCAATATGGTTTGCCGATAAAAGCTTATTCGGCCGTTTTTTCCTTTCGCGCTTTTCTGCGCGCGCGTTCTTCCTGCCGCTCGATTTTGGCCGCCAGCAGGATGTTGTCCATGATTTCATCGACCGCCTGTTCATGGGTGGCGGCCTTCATCATTTTGCGCACTTTCTCGACTTTATCGAGCGGCACTTTCACGATCATCGTGGCTCGTTTTTTCATGTCATCGCCTCGTTCGCAATTTGAAATTTCGCTAGTGATGATTAAATTTAGCCGATTCCGCCGCCAATGTCAACGGCATTTTTTTTGATTTTTATCACGAAAATTTTGTATCCTTGTTTTTCTTGATTATATTATCAGTCGTCCCATTCGAAACAAATTGAACATCTTTTGGTAAGGAGACTAAAGTTGAAACTAGGGATTCCCAAAGAAATTCTGGAAGGCGAGACGCGCGTGGCCGTCGTGCCAGGCATGATTTCTATTTTAAAGAAAAGCAAACATGAGGTCTTCGTCGAAACCGGCGCCGGCGTGGCCGCGTCATTCGCCGACCGTGAATATCAAGACGCCGGCGCGGCGATCAGCAAAGATTGCCGCGAGCTTTATCAAGCCAGTGATGTTATCCTAAAATTTCAGCCGCCGCGTTTGCATCCGCAGATGGGCGTGCATGAGGCCGTGCTGCTTTCCGAAGGCACGGCGCTCATTTGCTTCATGGAGCCGCATCTTTATCCCGACGCCATTCGCAAGCTGGCAGCGCGGAAGATCACCGGCTTCGCGATGGATTACGTGCCGCGTATCACCCGCGCGCAGACGATGGATGCCTTGAGCTCCATTTCGACGATCATCGGTTATAAAGCGGTGCTGGTGGCTGCCTATCATCTGGGAAAATTTTTTCCGCTGTTGATGACGGCGGCGGGCACGATTCCGCCGGCGAACGTGATGATTCTCGGCGCGGGCGTGGCCGGCTTGCAGGCGATTGCCACTGCGCGGCGGCTCGGCGCGAAAGTCGAAGCGTTCGACCCGCGCCCGGCAGTGAAAGAGCAAGTCAAAAGTCTCGGCGCGCAATTTATCGACATGGAAATAAATGAAAACGTCGAAACCAAAGGCGGCTATGCGAAAGAGCAGTCCGACGCGTTCCTTTTAAAAGAGCGTGAAGTCATTGCCGCGCGCCTGCCAAAGATGGACGTGGTGATTACGACCGCGCAAGTGTTCGGCAAACGCGCGCCGTTGTTGATGACCGAAAACATGGTGAAGCTGATGCGCCCCGGCTCGGTGATCGTCGATCTTGCCGCGAATCAGGGCGGCAACTGCGCGCTCAGCGCGCCGCACCAAATCGTCGTCAAGCACAACGTCACCATCATCGGCGTGGTGAATTTGGCGAACACCCTGCCGGTGCATGCGAGCCAGATGTACTCCAAAAATATCACCAATCTATTTTTGCATTTATACAAATCGCCGGACGGCAAATTGGATTTCACCGATGAAATCACCCAAGGCGCCTGCCTCACGCATCAGGGCGAGATGGTGAATGAAGCCGTAAGAAAACTTGTGTAATAGGTTTTGACTGGTGAAATTTCACTTCCTCAACGTCGCCACCACCTGCGCCAGAACTTTTTTGGCGTCGCCGAAAACCATCATCGTTTTGGGATCATAAAATAATTCATTGTCAACACCGGCAAAGCCCGAGGCCATGCTGCGCTTGATCACCACCACCGACTGCGCTTTGTCGACGTCGAGAATCGGCATGCCGTAGATCGGCGAGCTTTGATCGGTGCGCGCCGCCGGATTGACGACGTCATTCGCGCCCAGGACGATGGCGACGTCGGCTTCCCCGAAAAGCGGATTGACTTCTTCCAATTCCAACAGCTTGTCGTAGGAAATATTGGCTTCGGCCAGCAGCACGTTCATGTGGCCGGGCATGCGGCCGGCGACGGGGTGAATCGCATATTTGACGTCCACGCCTTTCGTTTCCAACAGTTCTTGCAGCTCTTTCATCGCATGATGCGCTTGCGCCACGGCCATGCCGTAGCCGGGAGCCACGATGACATGGCGCGCAAACTCCAAAACCGTGGCGAGATCTTCCGGGGAGTACGCTTGCACCGTGCGCGCCTCTTGAACTCCGCTGCCGGATTTTTGCACCACCGCGCCCAGACCGCCGAACAGCACGTTGGTAAAAGAGCGATTCATCGCTTTGCACATCAGAATGGCGAGGATCAATCCCGAGGCGCCATCCAAAGTTCCGGCGACGATGAGAAGCTTGTTGTTCAATACAAATCCCAGCGCCGCGGCAGAGAGGCCGGCGTAGGAATTTAGAATCGCAATCACCGTTGGCATGTCCGCGCCGCCGATTCCCATCACGAGTAGAAATCCAAATCCGAGTGCAAAAAGCGCCATGACCGGCAAGAGCCAACTGTTCGCGGGATTGATGACAAGCGCGAGGCCAAGCGCCACAGCAATACCCAAAACGGCGAGGCTCACCACATTTCTTCCCGGATAAATCAGCGGTTTGCCCGAGATCAGGTCTTGCAGCTTCGCAAACGCAATGGCCGAGCCGGTGAAAGTGAGGTAACCGAGAATCATTTCGGAAACCAGCACCGCGATGATGAAGGTGTCGATATTCGGCGCGCGCTGATAATATTCCGCGGTGCCGATCAGCGCGACGGCCAATGAGCCGAACGCATGCGACATGGCGGTCCGCTGCGGCACGGCCGTCATTGGCAGCTTGAGCGCGATGGGAACGCCGATGATCAAGCCGATGGCGATAGCGCCGATCAACAGATCATAACGATGCACACCAAACGCCAGCAGCGTGGCGACCACGGCGAGAAGCATGCCGCCGGCGCCGGCCCAATTTCCCCGGCGCGAGGTTTTGACCTCGCTCATCCATTTCAACGAAAGAATAAAAAGAACCGCCGCCAGCACATAAAGATAACCGACCAGAGTTGCCATTATTTCTTTTCTCCCCCGTGATCTTTTCTAAACATTTTCAAAATCCGCTCGGTGATCATAAAACCGCTGATGGCGTTGGTCGCGGCCAGTGCCACGCCGATGGTGGCCAGCGTGAGAATGAAATTATTTTTGGCATGCGCGATCACAATCAGCGCGGCCACGACGGAAACCGAGGAAATCGCATTCGTGAGCGACATCAACGGCGTATGCAGCAATTTGGAAACGTGGCGAATCAACTCTAATCCTAAAAAACTCGACATTAGAAAGATCAGGAGATTGACGATGATATCATTTTGGGTGATTTCGGTTGGCATTTGTCTTTCTCATTTATTATTCCAATTGTTAATTGAAGTTAAAAATTTAATTATTTCCCGCCATTATTGCAAGAACAAATCGCGTTCTGAATGCCTGCGGCAATATTACGGGGATGGTGACGAATTTGTTGAAGGCAATGAAGGCTTGAGTAGGATGGCGTGTCTTGCTTTGAAGAACCTCGATTTTGCCGAGCGCAGAATCGGGGTTTTTATTTTAGGAAAAGATGATTTCCCCGCTGCACAATCATTCGAGAAAAATGATTCCCGATTCTACATAATGCCTGTATGAAACTGCACAACAGCGCCGTAACAGTGGGTCTCAGGCGCGGGCTGTAGGCTGTAGCCCGTAGCAAAGCGGAGCGCGGAAGCCCTGTCGCCTGGATGCCCGTGTTCGGCGGCGAGCCGTCGTCTATTCATCGTGTAGTGTGGGCCATAATCCCAGAATCTTTTGCCGTACTTCCGGGTCTGCAACCTTGCGGTGCATATTCTCTCTGCCATCCTTGAAGCCCAATTTCTTGAGGGCGCGTTTGAACTCTTGCCACTCCAAGCATTTCGGATGTTTGGGGAGTTCCAAGAAAACTAGCGTTTGCTGTGTTTGCCGCTCATTTGTGTACGGCTTGAAGTTGATAATTCTTGATGGCGGATACACCAACAATGGTTCTTCATCAGACTCTTGCCATATTTGGATATACAAGTCATTTCTCTTTGCTTGCTGAACCAGTTGACTCGATGTTGGATATGTGACCCATTCAGAGTAGTACCGCTTTTTGTTTTGCAGGCGCTTGTTCGCAACAGGTAAGCCAGTATCTTTGGCTTTATCGAGTTTGGCGTCATTCCTTTTTAGTGGATGAGTCCTGTGTATCCAGACTATAGGCTCTTGTCTGTCTTCCTTCTTCTGTGCGCGACCATTTTTGACCGACTTTGGAGGCTGATACTCACTCTTGCATGATTTTAGATAGGCAGGAGTTACATACTCCCCTCGCAAAGAAAATATAAAGCCACGTGCCGCGCTAACAGTTTCTTTATCGTTTGTGATAATTGCCGTTTCAAGCAGATTGTTTTGCGAATTATGAGAAACGTTAGGGCTACCAATGACAGCCTGGTTATCGAATACAAAAACCTTGGCGTGCAGATTGGAACGCGAATGGACTTCGACTCTTTTCTCGAGGTATTCGCCGACTTCGAGGTTATCTTTTCCCAAAGGTTGGCGTGAACGAACTCGGTTGTCATGCGGGTAGCGCTTCACGTTTCATAAATGGGGCTATGCTTCAGAAGCGGCCGAACTTATAATTATACGGCGCGGCGGCATTTTCAAAAATTATTGCTAAGAGACATTTATTTCTGCAGATAGAAACTTTTGATTGAAGGTTTCTGTTAATAGGCAGCGCAAAGTTTCTATTCGCAGAAACTTTCCAAAGGCGCTTGCGTCGGACGCTAAATTAATCTCATATCTTCTTTTAGAATTGCCATGTCCAGCTTGGAAACTCTTTCACCATCGGTGTGTTTACAACACTCGTAGATTTTACGTATCGTTTGACTTTGATGGATGCTTCCTAATCAAATACAACAACCGGCGAATGTTGACCAATCCCAAACGATTCATCTGCAACGTTTCCACGGTCGCTCGCCCGCTCGGTGTTAAGCCGATGATCTGTGTATAATCATCGCTCCAACCAAAATTCGTTTGCCATTTTTGTTTTCTGGGATTGAACAGTGGAACATTTTTACCATCGACAGGGTCAAGCGCTCCCGTCTTATTGTATTTATGGCCGTTGCACCCAGAGCACGAAAAGGCCAGATTGTCCAGTTCGCTTGAGCCGCCACGGCTCACCGGTATAACGTGCTCGACCGTGAACGTCTCAGTTGTATAATCGACCATACTCTGGCAATATTCGCAGCGACCGTCTGCGCGCTCAATAACGGCGCGTTGCCTGTCAACCGGAATGTAGACTTTAGGCATAGGCAGGCCGGTGAATGTCCAGTTGGCTCATCAACGTATCGACCGATACATTCCGAATGCGCGCCAGCTCAATCAAATGCCGTAGCCGTTCAGCGTCGGCGAGTTCGACACGATCGACCAACTGCAGCAATTCCTCATGTTCTTCCGGCGTTATGGTTTCTTCATGCAGCCTGTCGTTCAATTCTGCGTATCGCTTTCGAACCTCAATCGGCAATCCCTGATTGATCTTTTGCAACAGCTCGGCCTCCTGCCTGGGTAAGCTCGGTGCTCGACGCTGCGCTTGCAGCGCAACGACTCGATCAACAAACCTTTCGAAATCTTGTATTTGCAGCCGAGCCATGCCCTGCAAGACTTCCTCAAAATCAATTTCAATTCGTGAAGTGACTTGAACTGTCGGCATATGACGCCTCATCGTGATATTTGTTTTGCCACAAAATTTTTGCCATCGCAAAATCTCCTGTCTTAATTTACATCCGAACATCCTAATTTGCCACATTTTTTTTCTTTACACCTTCTTCGGCGCTTTCGTCAACGCTTCGACGCCCGGCAGATCCTGTCCGCCGAGATATTCGAGCGAGGCGCCGCCGCCGGTGGAGACGTGCGAAATTTTGTCGGTGAGGCCGGATTGCGTGAGCGCTGCGACACTGTCGCCGCCGCCGACCACGGAGAACGCGCCGCGGCCGGTAGCTTCGGCAACTGCGGCGGCAATCGCCATTGTGCCTTTCGCAAACGGCGCTTTTTCAAACACACCCATCGGGCCGTTCCACAAAATGGTCTTCGCTTGCAAAATGATCATTCTGAAGGTCTGAATGGTCCGAGGTCCGATGTCGCCGGCGAGTTTGTCTGCGGGAATATTGATTTGCGCCTGTTCCATCGCGTCCATGCCTTCGATAGTTGAGCCGATGACGTGATCCTCCGGAAACACCATTTTCACCGGCTTGCGCGGATTGGAATAAACCGCGACCGTCATGAGATTGGTGGCGAGATCCAGATGTTCGGCTTCGAGCAACGACTTGCCAATCGTGTGGCCCTGCGCTTTGAGAAACGTGTACGCCATACCGCCGCCGATCAGCAAATGCGAAGCGCGGGTGATGAGATTTTTGATGATTTGAATTTTATCTGAAACTTTTGCGCCGCCGAGAATAACGACGAACGGCACTGGCGCGCCAGTCAGTAATTTGCCAAGCGCGGTTAATTCCGCCTTCATTAAATAACCGGCGACCGAAACGGTTTTAAGAATTTTCGCCACGCCTTCGGTGGAGGCGTGCGCGCGATGCGCGGAGCCAAACGCATCATTCACATAGACCTCGCCAAGCGCTGCGAGTTGCTTCGCAAACGCCGGATCGTTTTTTTCTTCTTCGGGGTGAAAGCGCACATTTTCCAACATCAACACCTGCCCCGGCTGCATTTTGTTGACCATCGCCTCGACGTCGCCGCCGGCGCAATCCGGCGCCATTTCCACGTCTTTGCCGAGCAACTCGGTCAAACGCGTCGCCGCCGGCATCAGCGAATATTGGGGATCCGGCCCGCCTTTGGGGCGGCCGAGATGCGACATCAGAATCAGTTTCGCGTTGCTCTGCAAAATTTTTTGAATCGTCGGTAACGCCGCGCGAATACGGGTGTCATCCGTGACTTTGCCGTTTTCCAGCGGCACATTGAAATCGACGCGCATCAGCACGCGTTTTTCCTTGAGATCGATATTGTCGATGGTGAGCTTGTCCATGTCGCTTTCCTCGGTTGATGGATTTATGCGGTTCGAGCAATTTATCTTTTCGCAAAATTAAAAGATAATTTTTTTGCGGCGAAAGTCAAGCGTTTTTGACGGGTGCGACAATCTTGCCATCGCCAATTTTCTCTTGACATTACTGCAAAACGATAGCAAATTTATTTGTAGCGCGATGATTCAGAAGCTTGCCGGCACCGGACTAAAAAATACGGATAAAAACTCTGCTCCCGATTCAAGAAAGGGATTTTTATGCTGCGACGATTATTCGGCGACGACGTGGCGGAAAACGACGCCCACCTATCGGAATATTTTATCGAAACCCCGGCGTATCGCATGGCGCTTTCCGGCGAGAAGCGTTTCATCATTGGCCGCAAGGGCGCGGGCAAAAGCGCGATTTGCCGGCAGTTGCAAAAACAGTTGCCGCAAACCGGCGCGTTGTGCATTCCCGTCGCGCCGCAGCACATTCAATTCACCGCGCTGAAGCTCGGCTTGCGCGATATCGCGCGGCACACGCAGGAAACCGATACGCTGCTCCAGCGCGTGTGGTATTACGGCCTGCTCTGCGAAACCGCGCTGGCGTTGACCAAATCGCTGCGCCGGCAGCACGATTCTGATTTCTCCAAGATCGCGGCGTTCGTGGAGAAGCATTACAATTATACGCAACCGAATGCCTTCGATCGTTTGCTCCACACCGCCGGCTTGTTCTTGCAGCAAATGGAAGTCGGCATCGGCCCGCTCTCCGTGCGCCGCGCCGGACGGCTCGTCGACGCGTTCGCCGTGGAAGCGGAACTCGATCAATTGCGTTTGCCCATCGCGAGTTTTATCGCCAAGCATTTGCCGCAAGGGGTTTACATTCTCATTGACAACCTCGACGACGGCTGGGATAACTCGGCGGAGGCCAACACGTTTATTCGCGGCTTGCTGCTGGCGATTTATGAAATTTGCCAGCCCAATATTCCGGTGCGGCTCGTGGTCTTTTTTCGCTCGGATATGTACAACGCCGTCACCCGCGAGTTTCAACATGTCGACAAGTATCGCCAATTTCAGGAGCATATTTTTTGGGGCCGCAAGGAAATTATCGATCTGGTGGCGCAGCGTCTGCGCGTCAATTTGAAAATTCGCCGGCCGCTGCCGGCGCCGGAAGTTTGGGAGGAAGTGTTTGACAGCGAAAATAGCGCGGAGAAAATTTGCCAGTACATCATCGAACGCAGCTTGTTGCGTCCGCGCGAGGTGCTGCAATTCTGCCGGCTCGCCGCAGAGAAAGCCGATCAGCGCGGGCATTTGAAAGTGATCTGGGAAGACGTGTTGGACGCCGAGCATGAATACTCAAGCTGGAAAATTGACGACCTCGGCAGCGAGTTTCTTTCTTATTATCCCGGTTTGAAAGACGGCATTCTGCAGCGCTTTTTCGGCGGCCCCAAACGCCTCCTGCCGGCGAAGTTGCAAGAGCTGCTCGAAGAAACGCTCACCGATCCGCGCGGCGGCAAACAGGAGTGGCTCAACAACCTCCGCCATGTCGACGATTTAATTCAAATTCTGTACAACATCGGTTTTCTCAAAGCGCGCGGCCAGGGCAAAGTCTGGCAGAGCGCACGCGATCCGGATTTCAGCGTCATGCTCGCGGAAGAATTTGCCGTGCACCCGGCGTTTCATCGCTATCTGCGCATCGGCCATCGCGGGTAATACCGTAAACAAAAATTTCCGTCCAATCATTTCGACGAGTTTACGCGAGCCATTTCAGCAAGTTTACGGCGAGCCATTTCAGCAAGTTTACGGCGAGCCATTTTAGCGAGTTTACGGCGAGCCATTTCAACGAGTTTACGGCGAGCCTGTCGAGCCGTTCGATGCCGGAACACTGTCTCATCGCGAAACGGTTTTTATACTCTCCTCAATTCTTCTCACCCAAAAATTTCCTGTAAAATAAGGAAATGCGGCGCTGCGTCTTGTCGCATAAATGTGGCATCGCACTTGCTTTAAATGCAGCCAATTCAAAAAAAAGCTTCATGCCAAAAGGCTGGCCGTTGCAATAACGCTCGCCGAATTTGGTTCAATTGAGTTTTAAAAAATATTTTAACGGCGCCCTGCAAGCATTTCTTTGCCTGAGGGGAAACGATCCTGTGCCTGCAAAGAAAGCTTCGCGGGGCGCCGTTGTTTTTATCAAAAACGCCGATGCCTGAAAAACAACGAACGCCGTTATCTCGCGCCTCCAATCGCCGCATGCGTTCTTATACCGCGACTTGGCGGCGACGCTGGTCGGGCCATTTGATGCTCGGCATGATGGCGGTCATTTTAATGCTTGGCCTCGCGCGCTGTTGAGTCGCGAATTGAGATCAATTTTTTATTGCACCGCTGCACACGGTGTGCTCTCCACCTCGTACTCGCCTTTGCCGCCGGCAAAGCGGGTACGAGTTTCTTTGCATGTTTTCTCCTTGACTTTCCCGCCATTTTTTGATATGCTTTCATGGCAATCGCTGAAAATAGTTTTGACCGGAAACATCACCAAGCAAAACGTAATTTGATCGCCAGCACGCCCAAACTTGTTCTCGTTTCCACCTCGCCCTACCGGCAGGAGCTTATGCAACGGACAGGATTAAAATTTCTGGCCGTGGCCCCGCGCTTTGAAGAAATTCATGACCACAACGATGATCCAGAAAAGCTGGCGCTAACTTTGGCGCGCGGCAAAGCCATGAGCGTTGCCACAGATTTTCCCAACGCCATTCTCATTGGCTCCGATCAAGTCGTGTGGTTTGAACATCGCATTCTCACCAAACCGGGCACGCCTGAACGCGCGTTGGAAGAATTAAAAAAATTGCGCGGGCGAACGCATGAATTTTACATGGGGCTTTTTCTCTATCATACCGGCTTGCAGGCCGCGCAGGAATTTGTGGTGAAAGGATCGGCAAAATTGCGTTCCGATTTGACCGACGCGGAATTGCAACAGTACATCGCCCTCGACGATCCTGTGCACTGCGCCGGTTCGGCCAAAATTGAAGGCCCGGGCCTCCTGCTTTTTGAGCGGATGGATTGTGAAGATTGGACGGCGATCATCGGCTTGCCGATGATGAAGCTCGCCTCGGCATTGCGCCAATGGGAATATCCTATCTTTTAAGAAACCAAATCCCGGCGGCGATTGTTCAATCAATAGCGCATTCAATTAAAAGCGGTTTGGCAGCTTATCAAGGCGTTGCTTCTTGCCATTAGTGGGCTGGCGAATTGCAAATTTAATGTAATATTTCGATTCGCGCGGTTTTTTGCTTGCGGCAAATTTTTATTTTTCGTAAAATGAATTTTCACGCTGCAAAAGGGCCAGGCGCAATTCCGCTTCCGATTGAAACCGCAGGGCCGGGCTTGAAACAATTGCGGCAAAAAATTAACGCCACCCATCATGCATACCAATTACGAAATTTCGCCGCTCTTGCGCGAGATCACGCACGAGCAGGTGGCGCAGTTGGATCAACGCGCCACCGAAGGGGCGAGCTGGGAGTTTTATTGCAGCAGTTACATCCATCATCCGACGGTGTTTGGACATAAAATGAGCGGCACCGTGCAGGATGCGGCCGACGAGTATTTTACCGAAGTGCGCCTGGACAACCATAAGATGGTGACGGATTGCAGTTGCGGCGAGCGGAATGTTGTTTGCAAGCATGCCATTGCGTTGTTGTACGGCTGGGTCGATGACAACGACGGTTTTGTGAACGTCGCCGACACGCTGAAACGGCTCCGGCTCAAAGATAAAGATGATTTGCTGGAAATTCTTGGCCGCATCATCATGTATGATTTGCGCACCCTCGATTTTCTCGAAGATGAGCTGCCCGTTGAAGATTTTGACGACGAGAGCCGATAAAACTGTGACCAGACGTTATGTTGACGATCACCCCGAATTTTTTTAATCATCCGGATAAGCCGGCGCCATATGATCGCGGCCAAGGGCTGCGGCGCGCCGCGCTTTCACTACGCCGGAGTCGAATAATCGGACCCGGGAATGGAGCTATTCACATTGCGAAGGTTATTGAGAGGAAGCATGAACAGATATCTGCGGACGTTGATCATCTGCTTGTGGTTAGGAGGAGCAAGTTTTTCCGGCTGGGCGCAACCCGTCAAGCCGCCCGTGCAGTTCGGCAACGCGCTTTTTCCCGTGCCGCCGGAGATCGCGGCCAATGTCGAGTTTTGGCGTAAAGTTTATGCGGATTATCCCACCAATATCGTGCTCATTCATGACGTCGATGATTTGAGCATCATCTATGAAACGATTGAGTTAAAAGGCCTCGGCGATGCGAACGTCGCCTCGTGGGCGGCTTATCGCAACGAATGGCGCAAACTGGAAAGCGTCAAAGATGAATACAGCGCGATTCTGCGGCGCTTCGCCATGACGCCGGTGAATGTGGTCAACCTTTCGCCGCGCGAAAAACGCGTCGGCGAAATTTTTGGCGCGAAGGCCGATCCCAATCGCTTGCTGCGCGCCGCCGGCTCGATTCGCGCGCAACAAGGCTTGAAAGACCGTTTTCATCTCGGCCTGCAACGGTCGGGGCTTTATCGCGATTTTATCGAAGGCGTGTTCACACAGCAGGGGTTGCCGGCGGAGCTGATCATGCTGCCGCACGTGGAATCGTCGTTCAATTATCAAGCCTATTCGAAAGTCGGCGCCGCCGGCATCTGGCAATTCATGCGCTCCACTGGGCGGCTGTATATGACGATCAATTACGACGTCGATGAGCGGCTTGATCCCATTCGGGCGACCGAAGCCGCGGCCAAATTGCTCACGCAGAATTATCACGAGCTCGGCACGTGGCCGTTAGCGATCACCGCCTACAATCACGGCCCCGCCGGTATGCGGCGTGCGAAATCTTTACATGGCGGTGATTTCGGCCGCATCTATCGCGAATACAACAGCCGCAGCTTCGGTTTTGCGTCGCGCAATTTTTATGCGGAATTTTTGGCGGCGCTGCACGTGGCCACGAATTACGAAAACTATTTCGGCAACGTGCAATTTCACACACCGGTGGAATTTGTCGAAATCGAAACGCAACATTATCTCACCGTCAACAGCATCATCGAAACTTACAAGCTCGATCGGGAGGAATTTCAGCGCTTGAACCCGGCCTTGCGGCCGCCGGTGCTCAATTCCCAACGCCGCATTCCGAAAGGTTACACGTTGCGGTTGCCGAAATTGCCGGACGCCGAGGGCACCGCGTTGCTGGCGCGCATCGATCCGGGTTTGAAATATGAAGAACAGGTGAAATCGGATTGGTATCGCGTCAAGCGCGGCGATAATTTGTCGGCTATTGCCAAACAGCATGACGTTCCCGTTGAGACGCTCGCGCAATACAACAACCTCGGCAAGAATACGCGCATCAACAGCGGCCAGATTTTAAAGATTCCGCCGAAGCTGGCGGACATGTTGGCCAGTGCCGCTACCGCGCCGACCGCGGAATTTTCTGCGCCTGTAACTACTGGCGTCGCGCCAACGTTGGATACTGCCAGTCCGGTTTTAGCAACCTCGTCTGACGTCACGCCCAACGATGCGATGATCGAGCCGCTGGCGCGCGTCGAGCGCGAGGCGATTGTCACATTGGATATTGAGCCGGCCGCCAAACCGGCGCAGGTCACCAACGGCGCTAATGTCGTGGGTGGATCGGGAGAAGCGCAAGCCGCCATAAGTCCGGCGCCAGCGCCCGTGCGCCGGCGCACCGAGCCGCTTTCAGAGTGGATTCACGTTGACGCCGACGAGACGCTGGGACATTACGCGACGTGGCTGGAAATTTCCACCCGTCGCTTGCGCGAGCTGAACGGCTTGCGGCCCAGTCAGGATATTCATATCGGCCAGCGCATTCGCTTGAGCTACGAGCGCGTGAGCGCCGAAGAATTTCAGCGCCGCCGCGATGAATATCAGCGCAGCGTTGAGGAAGATTTCTTCTCGAGCTACACCGTGGATTCGCTGCAAACGCATAAAGTCGGGCGCGGACAAAACATTTGGGAGATTTGCAACGACATTTATCAAGTCCCAATTTGGCTCGTCGCGAAATACAATCCGGAGCGCGACCTCTCACGGTTAAACCCCGGCGACACGCTTTCCATTCCCGCCGTCCTGCCGATCAACCCGGCCGCCACGCCGCAGCAACAGTAATTTTTAGCAGCATTCATTTTTTAAGAGCTCCTCTGGCAAAAGCTGGGAAGCTCTTTTTTTTTGAACGCGGAACACACGGATGACGCGGATTTGCATCGATAAAAATCCGCGAAAATCCGTGTGATCCGCGTCATCCGTGTTCAAAACTTTTAAAAACTGGCCGTCAAAAAAAGACTGCCCCAGTTTGCCCCCAATTTTTCTATACCACTGGCAAGGCTTGCCGCGCGTTGCGATACTGTCACATTTTTTGCAATACCGCGAATAATCTTCCGCAAAACGGATTTGATGCCACTAACATTAGAGGAAAATCCCGTGTCTCATTTTTGGAACGACCATTATGAAAATTATGTTTTTAGGACGAATGCTGAAACGCAGCCGTTGGGCCCTCCTGGTTTTGCTGCTGATGCAAGCTTCGGCGTTTGCCCAACAACTCGGCTTGACGCTGACGCTCGCGCCGGAGTTAAGAAATGCGCAGATCATTCGCCTCGCCGATTTCAATATCACCGGCAGCGGCAGCGTGTCGCGCTTGTTTGAGCTGCGCGTCACCGGCATCACCGCAGCCACCAAAGAAGTGATCGTTCGTTTTCAACTCACCAGCGATCGCTTTCCGGCGGCGCCGATTGTGAGCACGGTTTCGCGGCCTATTGCCGTGACGCCGCCGATCTACACCATTACGTATGACGAGCTCAAACGCCGCAGCCAGGTCGATTACAACGACAAAGCAGTGCAAGAAATCACCGACGCCGTTTTGCAAACGGGCAAATTGCCGGCGGGCACTTACATTTTTACACTCAACGTTTCCGACGCCCGCCAACCCAACGTGGTGAGCGATTCGAAGCAGGAGACGCTGACAATTTTCAACCCGACGACGCTCGATCTGATTTCACCGGGCACGCCGGTGGGCAACAACGAATGCGTCGCGCAATTTGGTTTGCTGCCGCAATTCAAATGGAGCTCGAACGCCGACCGCTTTCTCCTTACTGTTTGTGAAGTGCTGTCCGGCAACGCCAGCCCCGAAGAGGTGATGCAGAACCAGCCGCGCCTGCAGCGGCTCGTGCAGCGCGGCGCCGATTTCGCCGGCTCGCCGTCGTTTATTTACCCGCCGGCGGAGCTGCCGCTGCAATTCGGCAAAACGTATTATTGGCAAGTGCAGGCCCTCATCAATGCCCCCAGCGGCGAAACGCGTTTGCCGAGCGAAATTTGGTGCTTTCAAATCAGCAGCCTCAACAATCCCGGCAACAACGTGTTGCTGCAACAATTGTTGAATGCGTTGAACTCCGCCGATCTCAACGCGCTGTTCGAGAGCAACGGCCCGTTGCAAGGTTTCACGCCCACCGGCGCCGTGACGATGAATGGCAGACGTCTAGAGCTGATTGAATTGCTGAATCTTTTGCGCACGCAGCCGCTCAAACCCCTCGCCGTGCAAGTGGAGTGACACCCTTCGACTTCGCTCGGGGCGACTAAAAATTAATGCAACTGCGCAATAGTCAAATGCGCGTTTCAATCCCGTGATCGAAAGCCTTTTGCTTTGATACAGCATAACCGGATAGAGCATACATGCAAAATCTTATTTTAATTTTTTATTATTTCACGTCATTGTGTTTTTTCACAGTGACCGAAAAGAATGGCAACCCGCCTGCGGCGGCGCCGGACAAGGACATTGCGCTGGTGCTGAAAACCAGCGGCCCGGTGCAAATCGGCGCCGGCGCGAATACCTGGCAGGACGCGACCCGCGGCACGCGTTTACATGCCGGCACGCAAGTGCGCACTGGCGATCAAGCGCTGGCTGCCATCGTTTTTACCGATGACAAATCCCTGCTGAAAGTGCGCAGCAATTCCAAAGTCGTGATCAACGGCAAGCGCGAAGCCGCCGCCTCCGGCACCCAGCGTATCGTGAAAACGATTTCGATGGAAATCGGCGAGTTGTGGGCGAAAGTAACGAAAGGCGCCGCGCCCTTTCGCGTTGAAACGCCGTCCGGCGTGGCCGCGGTCAAGGGCACGATTTTTTATACCGCGCTGACGGGCGACGGCAAGATGATCATCATTTGCCTCGACGGCGTGGTTGAACTGCTCAACAGCCTCGGCAGCGTTTTGGTGAATGCCGGACAGACCGGCATCTGCGCGCCGGATCAAATGCCGGAGTCGCATGCTTCGACGCCGGGCGAAATGCCGAATTGGGCCAATGACGACGGCGGCAATGGCGAGTTGGAAATTGAATTTCAAGATCAGAACGGTCAGAAGAAAAAACTGAAAATCCGTTATCAGTAGTGCGAAGTGCAGAGCGCTAAACGCTTTGCGCCATCGATTCATTCTACACATTTGAGGTGACGAGGGTTAATGCCAATGAAATTTTTTCACGCATCGGCGCTGCGGTGCAGGAGTGAGCGGAATAAATTTCCCTGTAAAAATTTTTTTGTTCTAATGGGAGCGGTGGCGTTGCTTGCCACCGCAATGGCGCGAGCGCTGCCGCAACAGTCCGGCGCGGGAGCGAATGTTCAGCAAATCGAGCACTTCCCTGCAACGTCCGGCATTACCGGGCAGCCGCTCAAGATTGAAGCGCGCGTGATTGCGCCGGGACGCGCGGTGGTTTATTTGCGATTGTATTATAAATCCAACACCGAAGCGGCGTTCAAGTTTGTTGACATGCGGCCGGCCGCGCCAGGCTATGTCGGACAAATTCCGGCAAGCAGCGTGCGCGTGCCCGTGCTGCAATATTTTCTCGTCGCCCTGTTGTCGGATCGCGCCGTCGTCAACTATCCGGCGCGCAATCCATTCGGCCAGCCGATTGAAGTGGCGATTCGCGAAAACACCGAAAGCCGCATCGAAGGCCAGCCAACGCCGCAGCCGCCGGCTAAATCCGCGCCGGCGGGAAATAAACCGCCCGCCGAAGTTTCACCTCGGGTGCTGGACAAAGTCGAAAAAATGGATCGCCCTGTCGCCGCAGAACCTCCAGCCGTGAGCGAAACAGTGAGCGAAGTCGAACTGTTAATTTTGAGTCCGGAGCCGAATAGCACAATGGCGGCTGGCGATGTGGTGATTTCCGCCTCGTTCATGACGGCCACCGCGATTGATTCGGCTTCAATCCGAATTTTGCTGGATGGAAAAAACGTGACGCCAAACGCGGAGGTTTCGCCGGTGGTGATTTCTTTTACGCCGACGGCAATAAACGCCGGCGAACACACGGTGGCGATTTCGGCGCGCGACGAGTCCGGCCGCGCGATCGGGCCGGTTAATTGGCGCTTTCGCGTCGCCGGCCCAACCAATCAAACAATCGAAACGGCCGCCCGCAAAACTGTGGAGGGCGTGGTTTATGCCGAGTCACGCCGCGAAAAATTCAACGGCATCACGCTGAACAACAACAATGTCGGCGCCGATTTGTTTGGCAAGAACAGCGCGTTGCAATATTCGGCCTCCGCGTATTTCACCTCGTTGGAAGATGCGGCGTTGCAACCGCGCCATCGCTTCACGCTCAATGCCGGATTGCCGTGGTTGAAAGTGACGCTCGGCGACGCCACGCCGTATTACGATGAGCTGTTGTTGTGGGGCCGGCGCGTGCGCGGCATTCAAGCCGGGATCAACACCGGCTGGGTGAATTTTGATATCGTCACCGGCGAAACCGTGCGGCAGGTTGATCCGCTGTATGTGGTTGTGGTTGATTCGCTCACCGCGACAAAAACTCGCCAGCGCTTTGGCACCTTCAAACAATCTTTGCTCGGCCTGCGTCCAAGCTTTGGCAATCGCAACGGTTTTCTTTTGGGTTTTACTTTATTGAAAATTCGGGACGACAAAAACTCTCTGCCCGTCGATCCCGATAGCGTGAAGGTCTTCGGTCGCACGACGCCGCGCGACAATCTCGTGGCCGGCGCCGACGTGAGTCTAGCGCTTGATCGCCGTCGCCTCGAGATCAAAGCGAGCGGCGCGTGGTCGCTGCTGACCAATGACATTTCCGCGGGCAGCGCCTCGCAGGACAACATCAAAAATATTTCCGACGTTGATTTACCGTTCGATCCCAAAAAACTTGAAAGCTGGTTCATTCTCAACGAAAGCACGACGCCGCTCGATCCGCGCGGCAAAACCTCGCTGGCCTATCAAGTCACGCTCAATTTGAACTACTTCAATCATTTCATCAACGCCGGCTATAAACGCCTCGGCGCGGAATATCTTTCGCTCGCGCAATCTTTTTTGCGCAACGACATTCGCGGCTTTTTTATCAGCGATCGCTGGCGCATGTTGCGTAATCGCGTTTATCTTAACGCCGGTTTGGAAAGTTATGAAGACCAGTTCAATAACGCCGCGCCGAATCCGGCCACGCGCTTGAACACGGTGCAATTGGGCGTGTCGATTTTCTGGGAACCGAATTTGCCGTCGTTCAATTTTAGCTTCCGCAACAATGATCGCAACAACAATATCGACACGACGCAGGCGTTTGCGGCGGAAGACAATGCCACGCGCGATCTTTCGTTCACGTTGAATTACGATTTCACGGCGTTGAGCCTCGAGCATGCGCTGATGTTGAATCTGACCAATTCCGATCGCGTTGACAATGCAACCCGCGCGCTGGCCGGCGATGCCGCTTCGAATCTCAAGACCATCAGCCTGCGTTCGCGCTTCCAGGCGCCGCTCACCGGCACGCTGACATTTACCACGAACGATAACAATATCGCCGGCGGGCAAAGCTTGTTCAACTACAAGATGTTTTCCGGCCGCGTTGATTATGATTTCTCGCAAAAACGCACGCTGCACGCGGGTCTGCAAGCGCGCACTTACGGCGCCTTCAGCCGCGTCAGCGCTTCCGGCGGAACGCGGCCAATCGTTGGCGGCACGTTCAGTGTGGTCGATTACACGCAAACCGGCTTTCAATTCGGCGGCGCGCTGCAATATCGCGAGCAACACGAATTGACGCTCGATATCAATTTGCTGAATTACGCCGACCGCGGCATCAACACCGTGAATGGCGTATTGCAGCCGAATCCGTCGTTTAAAAATAATTTGATTCGCGCCTACTACGCGTTTCGCTTCTAACTGTGTGGACCGGCCGTGCAACTGCCAGACCTTTGGAGTCGCTTGAGCAATAAATGGATTGTTGGCAGCGGTATTAGTCTTCTGGCCGGAATCGTGGCGTTATTTTTTAGCTTCACGACCACGTTTGAAAATCTCGAGCGGAAAGCGTACGATATGCGCTTTGTTTTGCGCGGCCAGGAGACGGTGGACAACATGCCCATCGCCATCGTCGCGATTGATGAGAAAGCGCTCGCCAGTCTGCCCCGCAAACTGCCCTATCCGCGCGATTATTATGCGCGCGTCATCGATAATCTCACCGCTGCCGGTGCGCGGCTCATCGTGTTTGACATTGCCTTCACCGAGCCGGCTGTTGCCGATCCCAACGAAGATCTTGTTTTCGCCCGCGCCGCGGAACGCTCCGGCCGCGTGATTTTTGCGGGCAAAGTCGTGAATGACGTCGTCAAGAACGATATTCTCAATGTTTATCTCTCGAAACCGATTGCGCCGCTGCTCGCCGCCAACTCTGATTGGGGCATCGTCAATGTACCGGAAGATGAAGACGGCTTTATCCGCAGTTATTTGTTGTATCAGGAATTCAACGGCCAGAAATATTTGCCGCTGGCGCTGCGCGCGTACATTCGGTTGATGCCGGGCGCGGCGGTGATCGACCACGTTGGCCGCAACGACGCGTTGCGTTTGAACGGCTTGGATATTCCCGCTTACCATCCCAACACCTTTCTGATTAATTTTAGCGGCCCGGCCGGAACCTTTCCCACGTTTTCGCTCGCCGATGTTTTGGACGACAGCACGTTCGATCTCGGCGCGATTGAAGACACCGACATTTTTGCGGAGCATCGCCTCGCCGGGACGTTTAAAGACAAAGTGGTGTTTATCGGCGCCTCGGTGGAAGAATTGCAGGACAATAAACTCACGCCGTTTTTTTCGTTCGAAGGGAAGAAACGCAAAACCCCGGGCGTCGAAGTGCATGCTGGCGCGCTCGGCACGTTGCTGCAGCAAGCGTTTATTCAAATCGCGCCATATTGGCTTACGCTCGTCATGATCGTGGCCGCGAGTTTTTTGACGATGTTCATCGTGCTGCCGACGCGCGCGCTCATCGGCATGGTGTTCGGCATTTTGGAAATGTTGGCGCTGTTCGTCGCCGCTATGTATTGCTTCTCGGTGCAGCAGCTTTGGCTCCCGGTGGCCGGGCCGGTGATCGCCATCGTGCTGAGCTACATCGGCAACACGGCGCAATTGGTTTTTGTCGAACGTCGAGAGCAGCGGTTCGTGCGCCGGGTGTTTTCGCAGTTTGTGGCAAAAAGCGTCGTCGATAAAATGCTGGCGAGCGGCAAGATGCCCAAATTCGGCGGCGAGAAGCGCGAGCTGTCGATTCTGTTCAGCGACATTCGCGGCTTCACGACGTATTGCGAAAAACATCCGCCGGAGTTCATCGTGCAGCGCTTGAACGAGTATCTCACTGAGATGGTGGAAATCGTTTTTCGCCAGCAGGGCACGCTGGATAAATTCATCGGCGACGCGGTGATGGCGCTGTACGGCGCGCCGCATCATTATGCCGAACATGCCGAAAAAGCCTGCGTCACCGCGTGTGAAATGATGGCGACGCTGCGCGACATTCAAAAACGCTGGGCCGCGGACACGCGCGATTTTTTTCAGGTCGGCATCGGCGTCAACACCGGCACCGTGGTGGTGGGCAACCTCGGCTCGGCGCAAAAATTCGAATACACCGTCATCGGCGACGAAGTCAATCTCGCCTCGCGCCTCGAAGGCACCAACAAGCAGTACGGCACCTCGATCATCATTTCGGAATCGACGTTTGTGCAGGTGAAAAAACGCGCCCGCGCCCGCGAATTGGATTTGGTGAAAGTGAAAGGCAAGCAGCAGCCGGTGAAAATTTACGAGCTGCTCGGCATGGAAAAAATGCCGCCGGCAGAAGAAGATTTACTGCTCGGCGTATATCAGCAGGGTTTGGATTATTACAAAAAGCGCGAGTGGTACAACGCCCTCAAAGAATTTCAACGCGTCCTCCGCCGCTTCGCCAGCGACGGCCCGTCGCGCATCTACGTGAACCGCTGCCTGAATTTTCTCGAACAACCGCCGCTGGAAGAATGGGATGGCGTGTATGAGTTCAAGACGAAGTGAATTGGGGATTGCGTTTGGGTTTTGGTTTTTGTATATTGACGTAAAGATAGGCAGAAAGTTTTTTTCACAAACGAAAAGGCGGTTTCTTATGCCAACAATCGTTAAAACAAAATGGACCAGTGTTAATTTCAAAAATGCCGGCATTGCTGGCCTAAAAAAAGATCTGACGGTGTTTGAAAAAAAATACGGTTGGTCCACCCAGACGTTTCTGCAGAAAATCGAGCGCGGCGAGCTGGAAGAAAGCAATGATTTTATCGACTGGCTGGGGCTGGCGCAGATCGACCGGCATATCAAAATGGGAGAGCGATGACGTTTGAAAAATATTCGCATATCGTTGACAACCTTCTGGATCGGCATTGGGGGATAGTCGACGTTCATATCGATGTAAAAAAATTCACCTCAAACTTCGGCCGCATCGACGGCAAAATTATTTTACTGGATGGCTCTTAAATTGATTTCTCCGAAGAAGTTTGGATTGTAGCAAAAGCCGTGACCAAGCTGAGTTATCGTTACGAGTACGTCAAAAACAAGCAAGAAGTCTTTCGCTACGACAATTTTGCCAAACATCCCGGCATTCGCCCGCCTTATCACCACAAGCATATCTCCAAACGCCGCGCCGTGCAATTGCAGGAAGCCCCCAAACTAATCGACGTTCTCGAAGAAGCTTTGCGTTATATGTTCTGAATGGTGAGATGCCGAATAACGGCAATGATCAGCCCATCGTTGCGCAACTGGGTGACTTTTTCAGGATTATTGGTCATGAGCGTGATTGATTGGACGTTTAGTTCGCGAAGAATTTCGGCGGCCCGGACATAGCTTCGCGCATCCGCCGAATAACCAAGCTGCACATAGGCTGCGGTTTGCGACAAGCCTTCGGCTTTCAGTTTGCGGCTCTGCAAGAGAGCCAAATAGCCATTGTTTTTTCCTTCTTGATCCAGCCAGATAATAATCCCGCTTTCCGCCTCTTGAATCAGCCGTTGCGCCTTTGCCATTTGCTCGCGGCAATCGCATTTCACTCAAAAATTTTCAGTGTGTCATAAAACAGCGGAATGAGCACGCCGAGGCCGAGGAAGACGATGGCGGTGAGCAGCGCTTTGTCGCGCCGGAAGGTGGTTTTACTGCGCCACAGCAGAAACGTGAAAAACACGGTGAGAACAAAAGAGATGAGAACGAACAATAACTCGATGCGGATCAAATGATACAGGCCGGCGCCGACGAAGCCCCACACCATCGAGCCGCTGGCAAACACGCCCATGAACATGAGGCCGGTGCTGGCGCGGCTTTCCGAAATGGAAACTTGGCGGCCCGATTCATACGCCGCTTCCCACTTGCGCGCGCGCGCGATCACGTAGATGATGCAAACCACGCCGACCACGAGGCCGGCGAGCATGCCTGAAAGGATGGTGTGCATAAAAATGTTTGACGGTTTGAATGTTTGACGGTTAGCCGGTTGGCTGGTTCGCCAGTTAGCCGATTAACGGACAAACGGGCAAACCGTCTAACCGTCAACGGTTTACCAACTCAAAATCTCCCGAACCGGTTTTGTCGCGGAAGATGAACGAGAGAGCGAGATCGGGGTAGAGCCAAATTTCATACGGCGCCGCGCCCTGTTCGGCAAACTGGTGATGCACTTCGCGCGGCGGGCCGTATTTGATGTAGATGCGGCCGCGGTCGCTTTCCCAGCCGGAGCGGTCGCGGTTTGCCGCCGCAAAACGCATGTCGGCGAAAGCGACGCGGCGATAAAACTCTTCCTGCAATTGATTGCTGGCCGTCGCCGGATCGGGATCGCGTTGTCGCCAAAACGTCGCGACGAGGCTGTCGCGGCCGGCGTCACTGGTTTCGGCAATTCGTTTGTATTCCGCGCTTTTGACGATGTAGCGCAGCGGCTCGTACAACAAAGTTTTGTCGCTGCTCACCGCCGCGGCATAATTCGGTTCGGCGCTGATTTGCACTTGAAAATTGCCGTCGGCGGCCGCGTCTTTCGCTTTGCCATTGGCGCCGCGTTTCACCACGACATTAAAAGTGTGCAGACCCGCCTGCTTGATCTTGCCGGCGAAATCGACAACTTGCCGTACCGGCGTTTCCGCCACACGGAGATTTTCCTGCCACTCGGCCTGCACTTGCCGGCGCCAATCGAGAAGCTGATACTGCAATTGCAAATTTTCGCCGGGCGCCGCGCCGTAAATTTCAAAATAGGCGGCGGCGCCGATCAGGTCGCGGGCCGGATTCTCACTCTGCAATCGCGGCGTGACCGGCAGGCGCATCGTGAGCGCGGCGAAGTTATTCAGCAGCGAGTCGCGCGGCATTGTCGCCTCGGCCGGTTTCATAAACACCAGCGAGCTGAACTGCAATTGGTTCGCTTCCGGCAAGGCCAATTTTAACGGCCGGCGCTCGCGCAAATTTTTGCCGGTGTCGCGGTCGGTAATTTCCAGCGCGACGTCATATTCTCCCGGCGGCAAATCAAACGCCGCGTGCTCGCGGCTCAGCTTTTGGCGATCATTGGTTTCGGCAAAATTGGCGACGACCAATTCGCGCTTCCAATTCCGGCTGTCAATGGGATTTTTTTGTTTGTCCCAAACGGTGATATTCACTTCGTATTGGGCGCGGTATTGCGTCTCCGCGCTGCTATCCGCGGAGGTTTTCACAAACTGCAAAATATCGTTGACCATGCCGATAAAAACTTCGACGCGAACTTTGCCGGCTGACGCTGCGGCAAATTGATACGTGCGAAAAATGTAGGACGGCATGCCAATGGTTTGATCGAAATCCACCGCCGCCGCGGGACGAGGAAAAGCCGCGGGCATTTGCGCGCGCGCATTTTGCGGCGCGAGCCAATAATAAGCCGATAGCGAAAAACAAATTAAACCCCGGAAACAAAAATTTGCAGCCGAAGGCTTCCTCAACTTTTTTTCAAACAAATCTTTGATGATGCGCATAGATAAGGATAGAGTAAAACCTGGTTATACCGCCAACCCCTCGACAGACTCCACGAGATTGGCTTTTATTTCCATACTGTCACAATGACGATTATGCGGAAAAATTTCTCCAGCAAATCAGAGCGCGGTCTAGCCGCAATTAAAAGGCAGAATGAGTTTTCGGCAAAATAATTTTTACTCAT
>Ga0247727_10005209_pt1 | contig 26687 bp, 25 predicted proteins | sample WisWelCaveWW1625_FD_202498 | JGI IMG/M metagenome (GOLD analysis project Ga0247727, IMG submission 202498) | Biofilm microbial communities from Wishing Well Cave, Virginia, United States - WW16-25 | ecosystem: Environmental > Aquatic > Deep subsurface > Groundwater > Cave microbial mat | place...
TCGCCCGGAGCCTTGGTCTCGGCCCCGCACCCGCACCCACCCACGGCGATCGACAGCAGCGCAGTCAGAAGCCAACGCGAGAAGGACATGCCCACACCTCCAACGACCGTGAAGAACGAAGCTGGTCGGAGTTTACTTCTTTTCACACCGCGAAGGAACGGGGGTCCGGACCCGAGCATCCGACGTCCTATGGCAGCGGCCTGCGTTCTGTTATCGTCTGCGTAGGGGCTTCGAGTTCGCACCCCGCAAGGAGTTCCGATGATGCTGGAACCGCGGAAGATTCTCGTCACGCTGGCACTGCCCTTCGTCGTCTCTTGCGGCGCCGGCTGCAGCGCCGAGAAGACGCACGTCGCTCCCGATGGGGACGCGGACAGCGACACGGACACGGACTCGAGCCTGTTGCCGGACGCGGACGGGGACAACATCGCGGACTCGGACGAGGGCAGGCGCGGCGACAACTCCGTCGACTCCGACGGCGACGGCGAGCCCGACTACCTGGACCTCGACTCGGACGGCGACGGCATCCCCGACGAGGACGAGGCCGGCGACGGCGACGCGGACACGCCGCCGTCGGACACGGACGAGGACGGCACGGAGGACTTCCGTGACGACGACTCGGACGGGAACGGGATCCCGGACGAGGAGGAAGGCCAGGACGATCCGGACGGGGACGGCGACGGCAACTGGCGCGACACGGACGACGACGGCGACAACATCACCGACGTCGAAGAGATGGGGGACGACCCGGATTCGCCGATCGACACGGACGGCGACGGGACGCCGGACTTCCGGGATGAAGACTCGGACGGAGACACCATCAAGGACCACGACGAGCGCAACAACGACGTCGACGCGGACGGCACGCCCAACTACCGCGACGACGACTCGGACGACGACGGGTGGACGGACGAGGAGGAAGCCGGGGACGACGATCCCGAGACGCCCCCGGTCGACACCGACGGCGACCGAATCGCGGACTACCTGGATCCCGACAGCGACAACGACGGACTGTCGGACACGGCGGAGCGCAAGGCCGGGACGTCGCCGACCGACGCCGACACCGACGGGGATGGCGTCTCCGATCTGGTCGAGACCGCCGCCGGCACGGACCCGCTCGACGAGCTCTCGAACCCGGGCGAGCTGGGCGACTTCGTGTTCGTCGTTCCCTTCGAGGAGGACCCGACGCCGGCGGAGGACACCCTGTCGTTCGAGACGAGCCTGCAGCAGGCGGACGTCTACTTCCTCGTGGACACGACCGGCTCGATGGGCGGAGAGATAGCGAACCTGTCAGACGCGCTCGACGCGACGCTCATCCCGGACATCCAGGACGAGATTCCGGACGTCTGGTTCGGAGTCGGTCAGCTCGAGGACTTCCCGGTCTCGCCGTACGGATCGGCCGGGGACGAGCCCTTCGTGCAGCTCCAGGAGATGACCGGCGTCGCCGACGACGCGCGCGCGGCGGCGCGGGCGCTGGCGCTCGGCGAGGGAGGCGACCTGCCGGAGAGCCAGGCGGCGGCCCTGCACGCGGTCGCGACGGGCCTCGGAGACGGGCTGTACATCGACGACGGGCCCGCCTGCGACGCGGGCGAGTACGGCTATCCGTGCTTCCGCGATCGTGCGGTCCCGATCGTCGTCCTCATCACGGACGTCACGATGCACGACGGCCCGCTGGGCATCAACGCGTACGACGACTTCCTGCTCGGCGTGAACCCGGCAACGTACGACGACGCCGTCGACGAGCTGGTCGACGCGGGAATCCGCGTCCTGGGCGTGAACTCCGGGAACGGGCGGGGGCCGCTCGTGACGCTCGCGACCGACACGGGCGCCGTGGACGTCGACGGAAGCGCGATGGTCTTCGACATCTTCGCGGACGGCTCGGGGCTCGGGGACGCGGTGGTCGCCGGCGTCGCAAGCGTCGCCAACCAGGTCCCGATCGACATCACGGCCGAGCCGCGAGACGACCTCGCCGACGCGGTCGACGCGACGAGGTTCATCGAGCGCATCGTCCCCAACGGAGACGGCGACTGGGAGAAGGGCTGCGCGGGAGGCCTGGAGACGGCGGACACGGACGGCGACGGCTCGCTCGACACCTTCATCGACGTCTTGCCCGGAACGCTCGTCTGCTTCGACGTGATCCCCGCGATGAACGACTTCGTGGAGGCCGCCGACGACCCGCAACTCTTCCGGGCCACGATCGTCGTCGTGGGAGACGGGATCACCGACCTGGACGAGCGCGACGTCTTCTTCCTCGTGCCGCCAATCATCGATCCTCCCTGCGTCCCCGATTAGCCGAACGCGCACCCGCACCCCAGCACGTTCACAGAATTCGACACGGAGGCACGGAGGCACGGAGAAAAGCGCACGGAGAGACACTGTCTCCGTGTTTGTTCTCCGTGCCTTCGTGCCTCCGTGTCAGGTCTGTGAACGTCGGGGGACCGAGGTGTGTGACTACAGCGCGCAGTCGGGGGGCTCCTCGACGGTGCGGTTCCAGTTGCAGGTGACGTCGCACTCGTAGCCGGTCTGGCAGCCGTCGTACTCGTAGCTGCACTGCGCGCTGCCCGGGACGTTGCAGTCGAAACCTTTCGACGGCTCGTCGGCGGGACAGCCGTCGCTGCGCTCGCAGTCGCCGGGCGTCCCGGTCCCGGTGTCCGAACCGGTGTCCGTCTCGGAGCCCGTGCCCGTGTCCGAGCCCGTATCCGTGCCCGTGTCGGTGTCGGAGTCCGCGTCGCCTCCGGTGGGGTCGGCCTCGTCGGCACAAGAAACGGCCAAGACCAACCACAGCGGCAGCGCGCGCATGCTCATGGGCCGGCAGGATACACCGATCCGGACCTGCCCTTCCTGGCCGCGCGCGGGTCGGGGTGTATCATTCAGTCACCGACGTGCCCGAGATCGACCGCATCGGACAGATCCTCGGGGGCAAGTACCGGGTGCTGCGCGTCCTCGGCAAGGGGGGGATGGGCGCCGTCTACGTCGCGGAGCACGTCGAGATCGGCAAGCAGGTCGCGGTCAAGCTCCTGCACCATTACTTCGCGGCCAACGCGGACGTCGTCCGGCGGTTCTCCCAGGAGGCGCGGGCCGCGGCGGCGATCGGGCACCGGGGGATCATCGACGTCCACGACGTCGGGACGACGGACGACGGCGCGCCGTACATCGTCATGGAGCTGCTCCAGGGCGAGAGCCTGCGGGGCGCCCTCGAGCGCGAGCCCGTGTTCGCCGTGGATCGCGCCGTCTCGATCGTTCTTCGCGTCCTGTCGGCGCTGCGCGCCGCGCACGCGAAAGGGATCGTCCACCGCGACCTCAAGCCCGACAACGTCTTCCTCGAGGGACCGCTGGGCCGTCCCGGCATGGTGAAGCTGCTCGATTTCGGTATTTCCAAAATGACGATGGGGGAGGAAGGGGGAGGGCACGCGACACGGACCGGCGTGGCCCTCGGGACGCCGCACTACATGGCGCCCGAGCAGGCGCGCGGCCGTCGCGACATCGATCACCGGGTCGACGTCTGGGCGGCCGGCGTCATGCTCTACGAGCTCGTCACCGGCCGCACGCCCTTCGGGGGCGACAACTACAACGCGGTGATCGCCGAGATCGTCACGGAGACGATCCCGTCGCCGCGGACCCTGCGTCCGGATCTGCCCGAGGACCTGACGGCGGCGATCATGCGCGCGCTCGAGAGCGACCGCGACGTGCGCTTCGGCAGCGCAGAGGCGTTCGCGCGCGCGATCTCGCAGCACGCGGGCGCGGCCGGAGGCTGGGACGAGAACGACATGGGCGAGACGCAGCTCGCGCAGGCGGCGTCCCCGTCGAGGTCCGTCCCGGCGACGCGCACGATCGGCACGGGCTCGTCGGGCCTGATGTCGCGATCGCGGCGCAAGGCGCTCCTCGCAGCCGGCATCGTCGTGGGGATCGGAGCCGTGGGCGTCGTCGCCTGGTCGGTGTCGCAGCCCGCGGCGCAGGGGCGGGACACGAGAAGGACGGCAGAGCCGCAGGCGGCCCGAGAGCCGGAGAAGGCCACCGAGGTCGCGGCGGGGGTCGTCACCATCGAGATCGTCGGTGCGCCCGACGAGGCGCGGGTCTTCTTCGAGGACGCGGAGGTCGCTGGCCGATCGATCCGCGTCGCTCCCAAGGACGCGATGGTTCCCCTGCGCGTGGAGCTGGACGGATACGAGCCGTTCGCCAGGATGGTCACGCCCGATCATGACCAGCGGATCGAGGTGACACTGGAGCCGATCGCCCAGACCGGGCCGCGCCGCGGCACGCGCAAGACCGCCCTCGAGAAGACGACGAAGCGAACCGGCACCCCGATCTTGACCGGGACCGAAGAGTTCGGCGACGAGTAGGGCCGATGGCCCTCCTCGTGGCGCTCCTCGTCTCCGGTGCCGCGCAGGCCCAGCCGGCCGGCGACCGGCCAGCTGCGGCCGAGGCCCGGCAAGCGTTCACGCGGGGCGTCGCGCTCATGGAGCGGGCGCAGTGGATGGAAGCGCTCGCCGAGTTCGAGCGCTCCATCGAGCTGCGGCCGACGCAGGTCGCGCTGTTCAATGCGGCGATGTGCCAGAAGAACCTCGGCCGTTTCGACGCCGCGGTCGCGACGCTCGGGAGGCTGCTCGACGACTTCGACGACGCGACCGAGAGGCGCCGAGGCGAGTACCGCGCGGAGCTCGAGGCGATCCGCGCCCGGATGGCCCAGATCGCCATCACGACGCACCCCGAAGGGGCGCAGGTGCTCGTCGACGGACGTTCGCTCGGAGTCTCCCCGATTCCCGACCCCGTGTTCCTCCTTCCCGGAGATCACGAGATCGAGGCGCGCAAGGAGGGCCTGCCTCCCGCACGGGAGGAGGTCACCCTGCGTGAGGGCGAGGTTCGCTCCGTACGGCTGCGCCTCGAGGCCGAACCTCCTCCCCCGCCTCCGCCTCGCCCGCGCGATTCCGGCGCGTCGCCCACCTGGTTCTGGCTCTCGGCCGGCGTCGCAGGCGCGGCGACGATCGCGACCGCGGTGCTCGGCACGCTCGCCGTGACCGGCGACACTGCCTACGAGGCCGACGAGAACCGCACTGCCGCCGACCAGGACGACGGCAAGCGCCTCGTCCTCTTCACGGACCTGTCGCTCGGCGTCGCCGTGCTCTCGGCGGGCGCCGCGGCGATCCTCTGGTCGAGGACGGACTTCGGCGGCGCTGATCGAGATGCGGGTGTGCCAAAGCTCCGCGTCGCGCTCGGGCAGGACCGGATCGACGTCGTCCTCGGAGGATCGTTGTGACCCGCCTCGCCTTCCTCGCGCTCGGGACGGCCGGTTGCTCGCTGATGGGCCTCTACGACGCCGAGCCGGCCGAACCGTGCCCGGCACAGACGGTCCGGTGCCCCCCGGACGGGGACTGCACCGACCTGTTGACGGATCCGCAGGCCTGCGGCGGCTGCGCGATCGAGTGCGACGCCCGCGAGTACTGTAACGAGGGATCCTGCGAGTGCCGGCCCGAGCTCACGGATTGCGACGGGGCGTGCGTCGACACGACTTCCAGCCCGGCGCACTGCGGCGGCTGCTTGCGGCCTCCCTGCGGAGCGCCACAACGCTGCTCCCTCGGCGAATGCGCGGACGAATGCGACCTGACGACCGAGGACTGCGGCGAGGGCGTGTGCGCGAACATGGAAACGGACGTGATGCACTGCGGAGTGTGCGACAGGCAATGCGCCGTGGACCAGCTATGCATTCGCGGCGCGTGCGCCGACTACGCGCCCGCGATCGGATGCGAGTCCTGCACACCCTGCGGCGCCTGTGAAAGCCACGAACGGTGCTGCGACCTGTTCCCTTACGGACCGACCTGCATCGATCCCGATCAGGAATGCCCGACTCTGTAGATTCCTCGCTATGATGCAGCCATGAGTCGGAGAGTCGCGATCTGGGCGGTCGTCCTCTCGAGCGGCTGCGGGGGGACCGAGACGGTCGTCTTCGTGCCGCACGACTCGGGTCCGGACGGCGACATCGACACGGACGCGGACTCCGACGCGGACACGGACTCGGACGCCGACACGGATTCGGACACCGGCACCGGCTCCGACACCGACACGGACACCGGATCCGACACCGGGACCGGCTCGGACACCGGCACAGGCGATCCCGGGGCCATCGGCGCGCCCTGCGCCGAGCACGCGGACTGCGCGAGCGGCGTCTGCCGCCGAGTCTGGCCCGACGGGTACTGCGTCCAGAGCTGCGACGACGGCGCGGTGTGTCCGGACGGCACGATCGAGATCGTCTCGGGCGGCGGCGGGGGACGCACCTGCACTTGCCTCGACGCCTGCGCCGGCGACCCCGATTGCCGCACCGACTACACCTGCCAGGACGGCGCCTGCCAGCCCTGAGGCTGCGGCCGCCGATACGGGGGCTGCGCCGGGCCTTCTCGGTGGTGCCGTCCTCGGCGTACCCAGAAGTACGCCTGCGGCGTCCCCACCTCCGAGGGCTCCGGCTCGCTCCCCGTCTCGACGCCCTCGCCTTGCTCGCTACTAGAGAAGAGCGAACTGCTCCTCGGTGGGTTCCGCTCAGCAGTACCAGGGTTCGTCCAGGTACGGGATGACGGAGCGGGAAGGCCGATCGGGCAGTGCGGGGGCGTCGTTGATTCCGGCCACATCGTGCGCCAGGTCCCACACGCTGCGGAAGGTGTCCCCGCGGGGCGCGTCCTCCTGGGCGTCCTTCCAGACGAGCGCCTGCACCTCCTCGCACAGGGCGTCGACGCGCGGATCGCGGTGCGTCCAGCGGTAAAGGAGCGCCGCGGGGTCGAAGCGGTCTCCGACGAGGTCGGCGATCTCTGGCAGCTCGAGCAGGCGCGAGCGCGCGGGCACCAGGAGCCGGATCGCGAGCTGGACGGGCGCGACACAGTCGACGAGATCGAGCGCGGCGAGAGCTCGCAGCAGCTCGACGTAACCGGCCGGCGTCGTCCACGGCGTGAACGGGACGAACGTCGGCGTCAGGCCGAGACCGGCCCCACGGCACAGGCCCACGACCCGTTCGAAGTCGGCGCGGGTATGCCCCTTGTCGAGCTTCTCCAGGACGACGTCGTCCACCGACTCGACCGCGGACGTCACGAAGGCGCAGCCGCTCCGCACCATCTCCGGCAGGAGGTCCGCGTGATCGAGCAGATGCTCGACCTTGATCGTCGCGTCCCAGGTCAGGTGGGGCAGCTCGGCGTGCAGCGCGCGGACGATCTGCATCGCGTGGCGGACCGAGTTGAAGAAGTCGGGATCGCCGAAGGTGACGTGAAGGGCGCCCGCCGCGACCTGCCGGCGTACGTCCTCCAGGACGACGTCGGCCTGCACGAGGCGAAACGCTCCCTGGTACACGGGCACGATCGGACAGTGGCGGCAGAGGTGCTTGCACCCACGGCTCGCCTCGGTGTGGGCCGCCGTTCGGACGCCATCCGCCGTCTGCAGTCCGGCGTACTCCGAGAGGGCGGGCAGACCGGTGCGGTCCGGGACGCGGAACTTCTGGCGCGCCTTCGACAGGGACGTCTCGCCCTCGCCCAGGCCCTGGGCGAGCCGGACGAGCGCTTCCTCGTACTCTCCGCCGAGGATCGTGTCGACTCCCTGGGCTCGCAGATGCGGCTCGTTGGGGATCGCGTAGAGCCCGTAGAAGCAGACGTGCGCGCGCGGGTTCCACGCGCGGACCTTGGGCAGGACATCGAGCGCCATCCGCGTCGCCGTGTGCATCGGGACGTGGAAGGCGACGACGTCCACGCCGCGTACCGCCTCCTCGCGCAGCCGCTCGCGCGAGACGTCCACGCAGGCGACGTCGACGCCGGCCTCGCGTAGCCACGCGGCCGGGGAAGCGAGCCCGAACGGCTGACGTCCCAACTCGTAGGTGGAGACGAGGAGGACCTTCCGCACTCCTGAGGACTTAGTAGCGGTACCCGCAGGAGTCGAGCGGCTGCGTGCAGGCGTTGTCGCAGCAGTCGTCGCACATGTCGTCGGGGAAGCACCGGGCAGCGCCGTCGCCGTCGTCGCAGACCTCGTCGGTGGCGCTCGTGCAGGTGTGTCCGCCTCCGTAGTAGTAGCAGACCGTCGCGCTGGACTCCTCGTCGTCGCACGCGGGGCCGGGGTCCGGCGGGATCTTGCGGCAGCGGCCCTTGTAGCACTCCTGCAGCTCGGTGCAGCAGGAGCCGTTGCACTCGCTGATCGCGTCGCACAGGCCGTCGTCGACGTAGCCGTCGCAGTCGTCGTCGCGGCCGTTGATGGGAGCCGACTCGACGGACGGCATGGTCTGGCCGGCGCAAGGCCCCCATTCTCCGTCGTCGCAGGTCGTCACGCCCGACGCGCAGATGCCGATGTCGCGTGTGCCGATCGGTCCGGTGTAGCAGAGCTCGGGCTCGAGACCGTCGCAGGGACACCCCGCACGCGTCGGATTGGTGTCGCAATCGCCGCCGCCGTCGGTGTCCGAGTCGGTGTCGACGTCCGCGTCGCCTCCTCCGCCTCCGCCTCCGCCGCCGGAGCCCACGCAGCTGCTTGCAAAGAGTCCGACGCACGCCAAGCTGCTTGCCATCAGCCCAAGAAGAAGTCCCCGTCCAGTCATGGCGCCCATTCTACCCCCATTCCGACCTACCAGCGACCCTGGATCCCGGCCATGAATCCGTACGGGTAGCCGACCTCGAACCGGCTGGCGTCGTCCAGCCGGCGGATCGCCTCGGGCGTGAGCTTCAGGTCCGCGGCGGCTACGTTGTCGTCGAGCTGCTCGACCGTCCGCGCGCCGAAGATGACGGACGTCACCGCCGGGCGCTGCATCAGCCACGCGAGCGACACCTGCGCCGGGGTCGCGCCCATCTCCTTCGCGATCCCGACCACCGCGTCGACGACGCGCCAACCACGGTCGTTGTCGAATCCGGCGAATCGTTCCCTGAACTTCGCCAGGCGCGTGCCGTCGTGCACCGGTCCTCCGCGCCGGAACTTGCCCGTCAAGAACCCCGCCGCGAGGGGCGCCCAGGCGAGGATGCCGATCCCCAGGCGCTCGCACGCGGGGACGTGCTCGCGCTCGATGTCGCGCACCATCAGGCTGTACTGCGCCTGCAGTGTCGCGAATCCCTCCAGTCGCCGGGTCCGCGAGATCCATGCGCTGTCGACCAGTCGGTACGCGGCGTAATTGCTGCACCCCACGTAGAGGACTTTCCCCTGCCGGACCAGGTCGTCGAGGGCGCGCAGCGTCTCCTCCTCTTCGACTTCGATGTCCTGCATGTGGATCTGGTAGAGGTCCACGCGGTCGGTGGAGAGCCGGCGGAGGCTCTCCTCGCAGGCGCGCAGGATCCGACGCCGCGACGCGCCGGTGCCGTTCGGCCCGGGGGCCATCCGGAAGCGACACTTCGTCGCCAGGACGACGTCGTCCCGGCGGCCGCTCTCGTGCAGCCACTTGCCGAGCACGCGTTCCGCGAGCCCGTCGTTGCCGTACACGTCCGCGACGTCGACGAAGTTCACGCCTCGCTCGAGCGCGCGAGACAGGATCGCGAAGGCCGTCTTCTCGTCGCACGCGACGCCGTGCATGAACGACTTCTCGTCGGGCTCTCCGAAGGTCATCGCACCCAGGCACAGGGGCGACACCTTCACGCCCGCACGCCCCAGCCGTCTCGTCTCCATCGGGCCGGGGATGCTATCACTCGTGCGTGCGGCGCCTGCTCGGACCCGCCAGTTCGGCGGTGCTCGGCCTCAACCTGTGGGCCGCGCTCTTGCTCGTGCCGGCCTTGCACACGGATGCGCTGGCCCGGAAAGGGGCCCTCGGCGTGGTGCTGCTCGGGGTGCCGCTCGTCGCCCTCGCCGCCGGCGTCTGGATGCTCGCGGCCCGCGGCGAACGCGCCCGCCTCGCGCTCCTCGGAGTCTTCCCCGGCACCCTGCTCCTGCCTGCGCTCGTGGACCCGCTGCTCGTGGGCCCCGGCGCGCACGGCGGCTTCACCTTCGCGGCGACGATCGTGTCGTTCGGCGCGTACCTCGGCGGCGTGGCGTGGTTGCTCGCCCGCGGGGACGAGCCGACCGTCGCGACGAAGACGACCCGTCTGCGCCACCCCCAGGGAGATCCTCGGATGCGCGACCGGACGCGCGACCGGCGCCTGATGCTCGCGCTCGCGCTGGCGGTCCCGGTCGCGATCTTCGTACTACCGCTGGCGCGGCCCGGCGCCGGCGCCGACGCCCGAGCGGCCTACCCCGACGCCCCCGACGCCGCCCTCGCGGCGATCGCCGCCATCGCGGCGGCGCTCTCCGCGGGCGTGCTGCTGGTCTACTTCGGCCCTGCCCTGCGGCGCGCGCGCGCGGAGAGCGTGGCGCACCCCTCCGCGCGCGTCCGCGTCGCCTGGACGCTGGCCTCCGTCGCCCTCGGCATCGCCGCGGCCTTCGCGCTGGTGAGTCGCTGAAGGTCAGAGCGCGAGCGGTCGGGGGACACCCATGCCGGTTGACCATGAAGGTGATCCGAAGTAGTACACCTTCGTGGCCATCACGAAGGAGAAGGCCCTCGTGAACGCCGAGCCTGCGCACCTGGCGGAGGTCCGGGAGCTCGTGCGTCAGGGCCGGTACAAGACCCTCTCCGAATTCGTTCGAAAGGCGATGGAAGAGAAGCTCGCGCGCCTGCGCCGGGAGCGGCTCGCAGAGCAGGTGGAGCGCTACTGCCGCGACGTCGACCCTCTGGAGGATGCGGAGGTCGTCGACTGGCAATCCTTCCCTGGCGAGGAGGAAGCGAGGGCGACTCGAACGGGGAAGAAGGGCCGCGGCCGTGCGAAGAGGTGAGATTCGCTGGGGTCGACCGAGGCTTCCGGGCCTCGAGAGCAAGCGACGACCGTTCCTCGTGGTCTCGCACGATCTCTTCAATCGGAACGACCTCTATCAGAAAGTCCTCGTCGTCCACCTCACGACGACACGACGAGCGGGAGGCCCTTACGACTGGGAGGTGGACCTTCCCCGCGGCGCCGCCGGTCTGCGCGTGTCGAGCGTCGTCAAGTGCAACGAGGTCTACACGATCCCGAAATCGCGACTCGAGGATCTCATCGGGACGATCCCCTCTGGCGACCTGCGCAAGGTCGATGCTGCGCTCGCGATCGCGCTCGGGCTCTCTGGCTAGCGCAGCCTCGCCTCTGCCAGATCCGCCCGCGAGAGCAGTTCCTCCGTCCGGGCGCGGCGCAGGGTCTCGCGGGCGGCGGCGATGAGGTCGGTGCTGCCGACGCCCTGGTCGTAGGCGGCTTCGGCGGCGGCGAGGCGCTCCTCGGCTGCTTGCACGAGGGCGTGCGCCGCCTCGCCAGTCTCGCGGGCGTTCTGCGCCTCCGTCTGGGCCATCGCGTGCTCGGCGTCTCGGCGCTGACGGTGCGCCTCCCGCTCGGCGCCGAGTCGCTCGGCTTCTGCGCGGGCCGCGCGCTCGCGGGCGGACCCGACGCCGCCGTCGAAGACGGGCAGCGAGAAGACCACTGCGCCGCGGTAGACGGGGAACTGGGAGTCGGCCTGTCCGCGCATCCCGACGTCCGCCTCGACGTCGAGCACCGGTCGGTAGCGGTACGAGTGGCTGTCGGCCATCGCACTCGCGGCGGCCCGGCGCGCTTCGATCGACCGACCGATCGGATCGTCCGTCGACGCCTCGGGAGCGTCGTCGATCATGGCGGGGTCGGGCGTCGCGCCCTCGGGCAACGCTTCGCCCACCGTGCCCTCGACGGCACTGCGTGCGGCCGCGAGCCGCGCCGCTGCGCGGGCCTGCTCGAGCCGTGCCGTGGACACGTCCACCGCGAGCGCGGCGCCGTCGGATGCGGGCCTTTGCTCCGCGGAGATGAGGCGCTGGACCCGGGCCGCGCGCTCCTCGGCCGCGGTCATCCCCTCCCGGGCGATCGCATGCAGCGCGCCCGCGACGGTCCAGGCGAGGTACGCGCGGCGGACGGCCATCCGGATCTCCTGCTCCGCGGCCTGCGCCCCGAGCGCGCCGGCCTCGGCCCCGAGCCCGGCCGCGTGCTCCGCGGCCGCCGAACGTCCGAAGTCGAGCGCGCGCCAGCGGGCGCCCGCGACGAGGCCGAAGCGGGGAACGGGATCGAACGCGTCGGCGTCGCCCAGCGAGGGCGCTGCCATGACCTCGTACGTCGTGCGTTCTGTTTCGGCCCCTAGCACCTCGACGAGTTGCCCCCCGGGCGCGATCGACGCGTCCGCGCGCAGCCCCAGCGTCGGCACCCGAGCGCTGGCCGCCTCGTCCGCGTGGGCCTCCGCTTCCCCGATCCCGGCCCGCGCCGCCCGGATCGCCGGGCTCCTCGCTACGGCGCGGTCCTCGAGGGCTTGCAAGTGGACGACGTCGCCCACGGCGATCGAAGGGACGGCGATAGAGAAGGCGAGGGCGATCGGGATGGCTTTCACGGTCTTGACTCCCATGCGGGGAAGGATCCCCGTCATTCGTGGCGGAGGGCCTGGATCGGATCGAGGTTCGCGGCGCGGCGCGCGGGCAACCATCCGAAGAGGATCCCCGTGACCGTGCCGAAGCCGGCCGAGACGAGCACCGTGCCGGCGGAGAGTGTCTGCGGCCACTTCATCGCTTCCGCGACTCCGATCGCCGCGCCTATTCCGAGCGCGGCCCCGGCGGCCGAACCGACCAGCGCCAGCGCGATCGCCTCCGCGAGGAACTGCGTCAGGATCTGCCGCGGCGAGGCGCCGATTGCCGCACGCACGCCGATCTCCCGCGTCCTCTCGGTCACGGAGACCAGCAGGATGTTCATGATGCCGATGCCGCCGACGAGGAGGGACACCCCGGCGATTCCGGCGAGCAGCGCCGTCATCGTCTTCGAGACGTCGTCTGCCGCCCGCGTCGCGTCGTCGGGGCTACGGATCGTGAAGTCGTCGGGCGCGCCGGCCGGGATCGCGTGGCTGCGGCGCAGGACCTCCGTGATCTCCTCGCGTGCGACGTCCATCAGACCCTTGCTGGTCGGCTGCACCATGAGCCGCCAGTAGCCGGCCTCGGCGGCCAGGTACGAGCCGAACGTCGTCGAGGGAAGGACGACGATCTCGTCCTGGTCGGTCCCGGCCATGGACTGGCCGCGGCGCTCGAGGATCCCGACGACGCGGCATGGCATGTCTCCGACGCGCATCACCTGCCCGAGGGGGTCGCCGGCCTCGAAGAGCGCGTCGGCGACCGTCTGCCCGATCACACAGACCTTCGCGCGCGTCTCGTCGTCGGTCTCGTCGAACGCTCCTCCGATCGAGGTCGGCCACTGGCGGAGCGGGAACCACGCGGCCGTCGTGCCGAGCACGCCGTACCGTTCGCTCCGACCGCCCGCCGAGACGTCCGCCTGCGCGCGGGCCACGGGAACCACGCGGGCGAGCGACGTCGTGTCGCGCTCGAGCGCCCGGACGTCGCGGTCCGACAGCGGCTTCGGCGCCAGATCGCCGACCGTCTTCTCGCTCGCGCGGCTCGCGACGTTCAGGATGTTCGTCCCCATCGCCTCGAACTGGCCGACGACCGACTGCCTGGCGCCTTCGCCGAACGTGACCATCGCGATGAACGCGCCGACGCCGATGGCGAGCCCGAGCACCGTCAGCGCGCTGCGGACCGGGTTGCGGACGAGGACCTGCACGGCCATACGCAGGGTCTCGATGAACACGGCGCGCGCATCGTAGCACCGCCGCCCCTGCTATCGTTCCGCCGTGCCCTCCCGATGGCTCCCGATGGCGCTCCTCCTCGGGTGCGGGCCGGACCCGGTGACTCCGGCGGCTCCGGTCTCCGCGGCTCCGGTCGCGGCTCCGGCTCCGGATCCGGTTCCGGATCCGGTTCCGGATCCGGTTCCGGTTCCGGTTCCGGTTCCGGTTCCGGTTCCGGATCCGGTTCCGGTTCCGGCTCCGGCTACCCTCCGCCCCGGCATCGAGACCAACTCCGGCCTCCCCCTCGAAGTCCGCAAACGACGCATGATGGAGAAGCGAACGGACGTCCGTTGACTGTCCAGGCGGGAGTCGCGGTTTTCGTCATGCTCGCGCCGGCGGCGGAACCATCGCTGGCCCAGGAACCAGGGACGGTCATTCAGGTCGTCGTCGATCTCGCCGACCCCCCGACGCTGCCGCGGCGATCGGGGCGCGATCCAGGCGAGCCCGCCGGCACTCTCACCGTGTGGGTCGTGCGCGATTGGCGCCCCGTGTCTTCCGTTCCGATCGAGATCACGCTTCTGCGCGCGGAGGGGAGGACGTCCCTCAGCGTGCAGACCGGGCCCGGCGGGTACGTACGGCTCGTCGGGATTCCCTCGAGCGGACTCCGCGGGTTGATCGTGGACAGCCCGGAAGCGGGCACCGAGCTCGTGCGATTCGGGACCGACGGCGGTCAGGTGGTGGTCTTGCGGATCCCTCTCGGGCCCTTCGAGGATCGACCGAAAGCCGATCCCGGCTTCGGAGTGATGCTGGACGTCACCCTTGGCACTTCGTTCAGCACCGCGCTCGGCCGCACGGATGACTCCGCTCCGTTCTCGGGCGGACTGTGGCTGCTGATGCGGCGGCGATGGCTGCAAGCCGGTGTAGGACTCGACGCGGCGGGCAACGTCAATGGGCCCGCTCACCAGTTCATGGGCGGCGCTCTGGGCGCCAGGTTCGAGCCGCTGGACGTGCTCGTCGAGGCCGGCGTCCACGCCATCGACGTCAGCAGCTCCATGTACGTCGACGACACCCACTACGCGGCCCGGCCGGTCCTGCTCCCCTACCTCGGCCTGCGCGGCGGCCTCTCCTGGCGCTGCTATCGATGTCGGCACCTCGTGTTCGGCTTCTGGACCGCCCTGCGCTTCGACCTCGTACGCGAGCCCACGACGGTCGCCATCTCGGGGACCAGGGAGACTCCGGAGGACGACATCTGCATTTTTTCTTGCACGGAAGACTACTACACCGAGACTGGCTGGAACCTCGGCGGCGCGTCGTTCCTCCTGGGCTTCCGGATCGGTCTCGTCGCGCCCTGACTCGTCAGCCGGGGTTCGCGTCCACCACCACGCCGTCGCGCAGGTGGATCGTGCGCTGCGCGGACTCGGCGACGGTGGGGTCGTGCGTGACGAGCAGGATCGTGATGCCGGTCTCCGCGTGGAGCTGGTGCAGGAGCGCGAGAACCTCTTCCCCCGACTTCGTGTCGAGCGCGCCGGTCGGTTCGTCCGCGAGGAGCACACGCGGGCGCATCGCGAGCGAGCGCGCGATCGCGACGCGCTGCTTCTGGCCGCCCGAGAGCTGGTTGGGCAGGTGGTCCATCCGGTCCGCGAGGCCGACGCGTGCGAGGAGAGTCCGCGCGCGCTCCTCGCGCTCGGTCTTCGGCACGCCCGCGTACACCATGGGCAACGCGACGTTCTCGAGCGCCGTCGCGTGGCCGATCAGGTTGAACGACTGGAAGATGAACCCGAGGAAGCGCAGCCGCACCCATGCGCGCTCTGTCGCGTCGAGGGTCGAGACGTCGCGGCCTCCGAGCAGGTACTTGCCGCTCGTCGGCTGGTCGAGGCAGCCCAGGATGTTGAGCAGCGTCGACTTGCCGGAGCCCGACGGCCCGCGCAGCGCGACGATCTCGCCGGGCGCGACCTGCAGGTCGATGCCCTTCAAGATCTCGAGGACGAGGTGCTCGCCCTCGGAGTAGGTCTTGCGAACGCCTTGCAGCTCGACGATCGCCTGGACGTCTTGTGTCACCGGCCGCCGAGCTTGAGCGAGGGCCTGCGCTTGATCCCCTTCGCGCGCGCGAGACCGACGGCGATCTCCTGATCGACGTCGAGATCGAACCCCTCGACGGGGCTGACCTCCGTGTAGGTACCGTCGGAGAGCCCCGCTTCGACGCTGATCGGTTCGATCTTCGTCCTCGACGCCCTGCGCCAGAGCACGGACCGCGCCGGCGCGGGCGGCGCGCCCTCGGGGACGAAGCGCAGGGCGGCCTCGCGCACCGCGAGGGCATTCGTCTGACGGCCAACCTCGATGGACACGCTCGCGGTCATCCCGGGCATCAGCAAGCCGTCGGGGTTCTCGGCGCGCAGCCGCACGGGGTAGTTTACGAGTCGCTCGCCGCGCGCGGGCTCCAGGTGGATGCGCTCGACCACCGCGCGGAACCTGCGGCCGGGGAACGAGCGGACCTCGAAGGTGGCCGGCTGGCCGAGCTTGACCTGTCCGATGTCCGCCTCGTCGACGCTGGCCTCGATCTGCATCTCGTCGAGCGAGTCCACGATGACGAAGAGTGGTCCGCTCTGGGGACCGACGGCGATGCCCGCGCTCTCCGGGACCGACAGGACGACGCCGTCCACGGGCGCCCGGATCTCGGTGAGGGCCCGGCCGAGCGTGGCGCCTTCCGCGACGGCCGCCGCGGCCTGTTCCTCCGCGCGCGCGGCGGCGTGGGCCGCGACGAGCTGCGTGACCGTGGCCCGGGCGGCCTCCACCTCGGCGCGGCTCGCGAGCCCCTCTTGGAGGTTGCTCTCCTTGGTGGAAAGCACGCGACGCGCCTCGGACAGCTGGGCGAGCACCTGCTGGACCTTCGCGTGGGCTGCGCGGACCGCCGCGTTGCTCGTGTTCTGCTGGATCGCCGCCTGGCGATCGTCGAGGCTAGCCAGCAGGTCGCCGCGCTTGACGTGATCCCGCTCCTGGACCGCGATTCGCTGCAAGTAGCTCTCGACCGGCGCGGACACCGGATACCGGTTCTGCACGTCGACGCGCCCGCTCGCCTCGACGACTTGGAGCACGTCGCGGCGCTCGACCTTGACCCAGCGGAAGGTGGCGGGCAGGACGCCCGGACGGGTCGCCCAGAAGACGCCGCCCCCGGCCGCAGCGAGGAGGACGACGACGACCGCGACCCGACGCGATCGCCGGCGCTTCGCGAGGGGCGGGAGGTCGAGGCGCGCGGAGGGCGCGGCGTCCATGCGAGGCGATTTCTAGCAGAGATCCGCCCCGATCCCATGGGGTTCTTGCCGGAACTGCGCTACCCTTCGCCAGTGCGACGGACGCTTCCACAGGCGCTCGGATCGCTCCTCGTGCTCGGGAGCCTCGGGGTCTTCTACCAGACCATCGTCTCCCTCGAGCGCCGCGACTACGTGGCGGCAATCCTGCTCATGTTCATGGGCTTCGCCGTGATCCGCGCGGGCGTCGAGCTGCTGCGCTTCGCCTTCACGGACACGTGAGATCCGCTGCGATCGCCCTGCTGCTCTGCGCCTGCGGCAGCGAGCCGGGCCGCCGCGAGACCCCGGCGCCCGCGCCCCGAGCCGACGCGGGTCCGGCGTTCGCCCGGGGGGAAGGCGTGGTCGTCACGATCTCCGAGATCGAGGAGCGCGTGCGGCGCACGGGAGAGTCCCCGAGCACCGCCGCCGAGGCGATCTTGCGAGACGCGCTGCTGGTCGCCGCCGCCGAAAAGCGCGGATACGGCGCGGACACGCGCCGGCGCGTCCTGGTCCAGAAGCTGCTGGCGGAAGAGGTCGAGGCGAAGGTCACGGCGGAGTCGATTCCGCGGGCGGAGGTCGAGAAGGCCTACCAGAAACGCATCGATACCTACGTGCACGGCGAGCGTGTGCGCGTCGAACATTTCCTGGCGCGGCTCGAGAAACGGTCGCCGCCGGAGGAGATCGAGAAGCAGCGCGCGATCGCCGAGCGAGTGTACGAGGCCGCGAGGGCGGCCCCGGACGCGCCTCTCCACACCCACCGCGAACTCGCGCCGCGAGAGGCGCGCGTGAAGGTCGAGGAGCTTCCCGCCTTCGGGGCCGGCAGCGTCTACGATCCGAACTTCGCCGCGGCCGCGCTCGCGCTTCGCACGCCCGGCGCGATCTCGAACGTCACGCGCACGCCGTTCGGGTTCCACGTGATCCGGCTTCTCGAGCGTCTTCCGGCCGAGAGCCGCCGCCTCGCGGAAGTGGAGGCCCAGCTTCGCGCGGCGCTGCTGCCCGAGATGCGCCGGCGCCGCTTGCAGGAGCTGGTAGCGGACCTCGGGAACCGGAGGCGAGTGACCGTCGATCCCGCGCCGCTCGCGGCCCTCGACAGATGACGGAGGACCGTCCCAGCCTCTTCATGCGGGCCCAGGTCCCGACGGAGTTTGCGGCCGTGCTTCGAAGGCTCGTGCGCTCCATCCCCGGCGGCGTCGGTGCGGCCTTTTGCGACGCGGAGGGCGAGTGCATCGACTACTACGGACCCATCGACCCCTTCGACATGAAGATCGCCGGCGCCCAGCTCGCGCCGGTCCACGAGGATCTCGCGCGGCGTCTAGGCGCGTTCCTCGGGTCCGACGTCACCGTCCACATGCGGGGCGAAAAAACCAGCTACCTCTACCTCCGGATCTCCGCCGACTACTACGTCGTCGCCATCCTGTCCGCGTACGCGTCCTGGTGGGAAGCGCTGGACGACATCGCCGCGGCGAGGAAGGACATGCGCAGAGAAGCGGGAGTGGGGTAGAAAAAACCGAGAAGCAACAGGAGACAGGCAACAGGCAACAGGCAATGGCGAGCCGGGCCTCGGCACGATTTGCGGGCATCCCGCTTCTTCATTGCCCGTTGCCTGTTGCCCGTTGCCTGTCTCCTGTTGCTTCTTAGATCTTGCCTTCTTCCCCCCGGATCAACCTGCGGATGTTTCCTGCGTGCCTTGCGACGACGCCCACGAACATCGTGGCGGCCAGCACGCGCAGAGACGGCTCGGGGGTGAGCAGGGGCGTCACCGCCGCTGCGACGGCCGCGCCGCCCAGGGACCCGACGGAGGAGATTCGCTTCGCCGCAAGCAGGACGGCGTAGGTCGCTGCGCCCGCCACGCCGGCCCACGGGACGAGCGCGAGCAGGACTCCGAGTCCCGTTGCGACGCCCTTGCCGCCGCGCAGTCGCAGCCAGATCGGGAACAGGTGACCGACGAACGCGGCGAGCCCGGCGGCTGCGATCCAGCGAATCCCCTGCGAGGAGGATCCGTCGTCCAGGAGCATCCCCGCGACCAGTGCCGCGACGAGCCCCTTGCCGGCGTCGCCCGCGAGGGTGATCGCGCCGAATCCCTTTCCGAGGGCGCGGGCGACGTTCGTCGCCCCGATGTTCCCGCTGCCGACCGAGCGCAGGTCGACTCCTTTCGAGCGGGCGAGGAGCACGCCGGTCGGGATCGATCCGAGGAGATAGGCGAGGCCGATGGCGAGGGCGGTCAATCGAGCATCGAGAATAGACCGCGGTGCGGCTTTCTTGCCCGAATCGCGCGCGGGGCCTATCTAATGACTTCTTGAGACTCATCCTCGCCTGCGTGGCGCTGGGCCTTTCGCTCGGCGGGTGCCCTGCCCGGGCCGTCCGGCTCGACGACGTCACGACCGCGACGGACGATCCCACCGCGGAGGCCGCGTTCCGCGGCGCCCGCGAATCGTTCCTCGCGGGAGACCTGCGAGGCGCACGGGCCGGATTCGAGGCGTTCGTGCAGGGTCACGCTCGCGACCCGCTCGTCCCCGCGGCGCGCCTCTACGTCGCGCGCGTCGACCTCGCGGAGGGGCGGACGGCCGACGCGCGAGAGCGTCTCACGCCGCTGCGCGCCTCGGGCGACGAGGCTCTCGCCTTGCAAGCGACCTTCGTCGACGGGCTCGTCCTCGCGGCGATGGGGCCGGGCGAGCAGGAGGAGGCGCTTCGCACCCTCGAGCCGTTCGCGGGGCGTCTCGTCGACCGGACGGATGCCGCCGTTCTCTACGCGGCGCTGGTCGGCCTGCTGGGTGGGATGGGCCGGCCCGGGGAGGCGCTGCGCCACGTCGACTCCCTCCTTCGCGTGGTCCCCGACGGCGAACGGTCGGACGTCCGAGACCGGATGAGAGCGCTCATCGAATCGTGCACCGCGGCGCAGGCAGAGGCCGCATATGCGTCGCTTCCGCGAACAGGCGAGGCATGGCCCGCGCTGGCGCTGCGGCGTGCTCGGTCTGCAGTGGACGATCGAGATTCGCACGTCGCCCGGGCGATCGCGGACGACATGGCCGCCGCGCTCGGCGAGGAAGACCTGCGCGTCGTCGAGGCGCGCGAGATGCTCGTCGATCGCCAGGAGGTGGATCCGAGGGCGATAGGCGCGATCCTGCCGCTGTCGGGTCGGGGCCGCGAGCTCGGAGCGGCTGCGCTGCGAGGGTTGCTCGTCGCCGCGGGCGCGCTGGATGCGCGGGAGATCGGGGACGGCGGATTCCGCCTCGCGTTGCGAGACGACGGCGGCGACGCGGAGCGCGCGTCGCACGCCGTGACGGACCTGATCGAGACGGATCACGTGATCGCGATCGTCGGTTCGCTCGAGACGGCGACCGCGGAGGCGGCAGCGCGGGCGGCCGAGAACGCCGGCGTGCCGATCCTCTCTCTTTCGCCGCAGGGCGGACTGACGCGGATTGGTCCGCACGTGTTCCGGGCATGCCTGACGGCCGAGATCGAAGCGCGTGCCCTGGCGCGGCACGCCGCCGAGCGGCTGGGCCTGCGCCGGATCGGCGTCGTTTCGGTCGACGCGCCGTACGGCAGCTCCTTGCGCGCGGCGTTCGAGTCGCGCCTCCGGGAGCTCGGCGCGAGCGTCGTCGCGACCGCCGTGTATCCGGCCGGAACGACGACGTTCGGTCCGGTGCTGCGTCCGATCCTGGATGCGAACGACGTCCAGGGCGTGCTCGTGATCGACACCGCCCGCGCCGTCGGGCTGGTCGCGCCGGCGCTCGCCGCCGAAGGGCTCTGGTCTCGCCCGGCCGGCGGCGCGCCGCCTGCGGGCGGTCGTGCCGTGCAGGTCCTCTTGCCGAGCCTTGCGTTCGACGCCGCGCTGCCCCGGCAGGCCTCGCGCTATCTCGAGGGCGCCGTCGTGGCGACGGGGTTCTTCGGCGCTGCGGGTACGCCGGGCACCGCGTCGTTCGTCACCGCGTACCGCGAACGCTTCGAGGCGGAACCCGGGACGGTCGCCGCGTTCGCGCACGACGCGTTCCTCCGGGTCCGGGCCGCGGTGGAAGCGGGCGCCATTCGAAGGGAAGCGGTCCGGGAAGCTCTGCGCACGATGCGTCCGGCAGGCGGCGCGTCGGTCCTCGGCCCCTTCGGCGAGACGCGAGAGCCGGCGGAGGGCGTGCGGCTGTTGCGAGTGGTGGGAACCGAGTTTCGGGAGATCTAGCGCCTCGTTGCCGTCGCCGGGATCTCCGCGCTCGGGCACACCGGGGCACACGCGCAGGCGTCGCACCGGGGGCTGCGCGCGAGGCATGTGTAGCGGCCCAGAAGCGTGAGCCGGTGCCCGAGGGCGATCCACCCGCTGCGTGGTGCCAGGAGCATCAGCGCCGACTCGATCTTTCCGGGGTCCTTCTCGCGGGTCAGTCCGAGGCGCTGCGAGACGCGGATTCCGTGGACGTCGACGACGATTCCCTCGGCCACGCCGAGGCCGGTCCCCAGGACGACGTTCGCCGTCTTGCGCGCGACGCCGGGAAGACCGACGAGGGCCGCCATCTCGGCGGGAACCGTGCCGCCGAACCGCTCCACGAGCGCGCGGCTCGCCTCGCGGACCGCACGCGCCTTGTTGCGGAAGAAACCGGTCGAGTGAACGAGCCGTTCGACGTCCTCCTGCGGCGCCGTCGCGAGCGCCCCGGGCGTCGGATAGGCGGCGAAGAGCGCGGGCGTCACCTTGTTGACCATCCGATCCGTGCTCTGGGCCGACAGGATCGTCGCGACGAGCAGCTGCCAGGGACTGTCGTGGTCCAGCTCGCACCGTGGCTCCGGCACCTGCCGTTTCAGCGCACGGAAGACCGCCTGTGCTCGGGCCCTCGCGGCCCGTGTCGGCGCCGTCGGTCGACGCCGGCGTGACTCACGACTCATGACCCATGACCCACGACCCATTGAATACCCGTCTTGCGCGAACCGTCCAGGCGGCGGCACACTCCCCGCCGTTCCGTCAAACCGGGAGGGACCCTTTGGCCATCGAGCGAAACTTCAAGGCGAAGCTCAAGTACCGTTCGGACGAGTTCCTCTCGAGCGGCGCCGGAAAACAGCTCCTCTTCCTGTTCGTCCTGTCCCTGATCATCGTGGGCTTCCACGCGACCCTCGCCGTGATCATCGGGCTCGACTCCGAGCAGACGGGAGAGGGGTTCATCGACAAGTGCTGGTTCTTCTTCACGCGCATCATGGACGCCGGGACGATGGGCGGCGACCAGGGCCGGCTCGTCCAGATCCTCGCGACGGTCGACACGATCCTCGGAGTCATCGTCGCGGGCCTCCTCATCTCGGCGCTGGCCGGAAACTTCCAGGGGCGGCTCGACGAGATCAAGCGCGGCGGCGCGCCCGTGATGGAGAGCGGGCACTTCCTGATCCTCGGCTGGTCCGAGAAGGTCTACTCGGTGATCGACCAGCTCTCCGAGGCGAACATCGAGAAGGGCAGGACCGTCTTCGTCGTCATGGCCGATCGCGAGAAGGTCGAGATGGAGGAGAAGCTCGCCGACAAGATCGGACATCCGGAACGCGTCAAGCTCGTGGTCCGTTCGGGGAGCTCCGTCGCGCTCAACGACCTCGCGAAGGTCGGCTTCGACCACGCACAGGCGATCGTCGTCCTCGTCGACGAGGGGGACGTCGACGACCCGAACAAGGCCGACGGCCGCATCATCAAGACGCTCATGGCCCTCTACAACCATCCGGACGGGCGCGGGAAGATCGACAAGATCAAGGTCACCGCGGAGGTGATGGTCGCGGCGAACCAGGACATCGCGGAGATCGCGAGCGACGGCAAGGCGCAGGTGATCAAGACGAACGAGATCATCTCGAAGATCATCCTGCAGACGTCGCGCATCAGCGGGCTGTCGCTCGTCTACGACGAGATGCTCCGCTTCGAGGGCGCCGAGATCCACTACTCGGCGTTTCCGCAGGTGGTCGGCCGGCGTTTCGGAGACCTCCTGCTCGACTTCCCGAACGGCTGCCTGTGCGGAACGGCGAAGGCGGACGCGTCTTCGTTCCAGATCAACCCGCCGGCGGACTACGTGATCCAGGCGGACGACGAGCTCCTGATCCTCGCGGACGACGATCACATCCAGTACCAGCCGTACCAGGGACCGATCACGCTCGCGAACGTGCGGGCGGCGACCGACACGGCCCCGAAGAAGCCGGTGGAGCACATGCTCATCCTCGGCTGGAACGAGAAGATCTTCCCGATCGTCAAGGAATTCGACGCCTACGTGGGCGCGGGCTCGACGCTCACGCTGGTCAACGGCATCGACGCAGAGACGCGCAACAAGGAGCTGCTCGAGCACTGCGGGCAGCCCCAGAATCTTCAAGTCCGGCACCTGGTCGGCGAGTTCACCAGCCGCGCACTCATGGAGCAGCTGCAGCCGCAGAATTATCCGACGGTGATGGTCCTCGGGGACGCGGCCAGCGGAGGCGGCGCCGAGGCGGCGGACACGCGCGCCGTCATCGCGCTCCTGCTCCTGCGCGACTTCCGCCGGCGTGCGGGAGTCACGCACCAGGAGGTCTGCAGCGAGATCCTGGACCCGAAGAACCGCGAGCTGGCGGCGACCACGCAGATCCACGACATCGTGATCAGCAACGAGCTGGTCAGCATGGTCCTCGCCCAGGTCACGCACGAGCCGCGCGTCCGCCCGGTCCTCGAGGACCTGTTCCAATCCGAGGGCTCCGAGATCTACGTGAAGGACATCGCCAGCTATGTCGCGCTGGGCCGACCGACGACGTTCGAGGTCCTGCTGGTGGCGGCCAAGGCGCGCGGCGAGGTCGCGCTCGGCTACCAGAAATACGTGGAGGATCCGGCGCAGCGCTACGGCATCGTCCTGAACCCCAAGGACCGCACGGCGCAGTTCATGCCGAAGGAAACCGACAAGCTGATCGTGATGGCCGAAGACGACGGCTGACGCGCCTCCGGGCGCGCCGTTCCTTGACGCGGTGTAGGCCGTCTGACAGTCTCCACCGCGCCTTTTTCCTCGGAGGGTTCAACCGATGCGTTCTTTCTCATGGCTTCTCGTGTCTGTGGGGTCCCTGGGGCTCGCCGGCTGTGACTGCGGGGGAGATCCCAAGTGCGGAAACGGCGTCGCCGAGGGGAACGAGGAGTGCGACGACAAGAACGACGACCCCTCCGACGGCTGCACCTCGACGTGCCAGCTTCAGGTATGCGGGAACGCGCGACTCGAGGAAGGGGAGGGGTGCGACGACGGGAACGTCGTCAACCTCGATCGATGCGACGCCTTCTGCCAGCCGGAGCCGGATCCCTTGTGCGGCAACGGGCTCGTGGAGCGGGACGAGGCGTGCGACGAGGGCGAGGCGAACAGCGACGACCAGCCCAACGTGTGCCGCACCGACTGCGAGCTCCCGTCCTGCGGCGACGGCGTCATCGACGCGAACGAGGAGTGCGACGACGGCGACGACAACCAGGACGCGCCGTCCGCCTGCCGTCCGAACTGCGTGGTGCCGTTCTGCGGCGACGCGATCGACGACTTCGACGAGGGCTGCGACGACGCCAACGCCGCCGCAGGCGACGGCTGCGACAGCCTGTGCTTCCCGGAGGACGTCTGCGGCGACCGCCCGTACGTGAACCTGATGCTGGACGGGATCCCGGTCGGCAACACGATCTGGTTCTACGGGACCACGGAGGGCGCAGAGAACGCTTTCACGCCGCCGGCCGAGTGCCCGAGCGCCGGCGACGCACCGGACGCCGTGCACCTCTACATCGCGCCGAACGGCGGCCGCGTGACGATCACGACGCGCGACGCGACGCCGGCCGGGGACACGCAGTTCGACACGATCGTCTACGTGCTCACCGACTGCGATCAGGGCGAAGCCGACCTGCGCGGCTGCAACGACCAGTACGTGCTGCCCGAGCCGATCATCGACCCGTGGGGTCCCGACGTGTACGAGGACGACCGTGCCGAGGTCGAAATTTCCGCCGATCCGGGGGAAGTCTTCTACATCGTCGTGGACGGATACGACACTGCGCAGGCCGGTGGGTACGCCCTGACCGTGACGCAGCGGCCGCTGCGCGAAGCAGGAGATGACTGCGACCTGTCGGGCGCGCTCGACGGCTGCCAGGACGGCCTCGTCTGCTCGCCCGTCGTGGGCGATCCCGGGCACGGCACCTGCGAGGCGGCGGGGGATCCGGTGGTCACCGACGCGAGCATCAGCGTTGCGGGTCCGTGGAGCCTGGTGTTCGACGTCACGGGCACCGACGACAACGGCGACGCCGCGCGCGTCCTCATCCAGTTCCAGAACATCCTGGGCGACATCGTGGACGTCAACTTCGACGGCCGCGGGGACGAGAACGACTTCGTCCAGGTCGATCCCGACCCGGGCTTCATCGGGCTGGCGGACTTCGCGGGATCCGTGCTCGTGAACCGCTACGAGCGCGTCGTCACCGCCGACGTCTACGTGAAGGACCTGTCGGGCGCACAGAGCGCGCCGTTCGCGGTGGACGTGCCCGACTTCCCTTCGCCCCTGGGCGAGGGAGACGCCTGCGATCCGTCGGGCCTCGGGAGCAACTGCGGCTTCGGGCTCGCCTGCATCAGCTCCGGCGGGGACTTCGTCTGCGGCGAGGCGAACTGCGACGGATACGTCGACATGGCGGACCACCGGGACGGCGCCGAGTGGGTGTACGAGGGGACGACCTTCGGCGGGACCAACACCGAGCGGTGCGGCGAGACGGGAACCCTCTCCGGCGACGTCGGGTTCTCCTTCACGCCTTCGGTGGGAAAGACCTACCGGGTCGCGGTCGAGGACGCGAGCTTCTCGCACGTGCTGTCCGCACGTGCCAACTGCGAGGAGATCTTCGACTGGTTCTGCTTGACGGGGAGCCGGGGGGTAGTGACCGTGCAGCACGTGTACCTGGACGCGGGACGCGCGTTCTTCTTCGTGGTCGACGGGAACCTCCGCGCCGCAGACGAGGGCAACTTCACCTTCCGGATCTCCGATCCGATCCAGCTCGCGGCCGGCGAGGTATGCGGCCCGGGCTTCGTGGACGGCGTCTGCGAGGCCGGGACGATCTGCGTCGACCTCGCGGCGTTCGACGAGAACTTCTGCATGGAGGCGCTCGACGAGGGGGAGGCCTGCGACCCGGACAGCACGATCGAGTACTGCCAGAACCCCTTCTCCTGCGCTGCCGACGGCGGAGGCTTCACCTGCCAGAACCTCGCGTTCCTCGGCGATCCATGCGGCGCCGGCTGGGGCGCCGACTGCGGCGCGGGGCTGGTATGCGTCGCGGGCGGGTGGCGCGACCTGTGCGCGTTCTCCGTGTGCAGCGCGACCGACATCAATGCGGCCGGCGTGCTGGACGCGGGCTCGAACACGGTGACCTACGAGGGGTCGTCGGTCGGGAACGCCGACTACTTCGACAACTGCAGTTTCCCGAGCGGCGGCGACGAGTTGCTGTCGTACCGCACGCGACAGGACGCCTGGGTGTCGTTCGACACCTCGGGATCCGAGATCGACACCGCCCTCGCCGCGTCGCAGTCGTGCACGGTCTGGGACGCCATCTACTGCAACGACGACTTCGGCGGAGTCCGGAGCTTCATCGACTACGGCTGGAGAGCATCCGGCACCACGATCTACCTGATCGTGGACGACAAGTACGACCTCGAGGCCGACTTCACGGTTACGGTCAGAGAAATCCCGATGGACGATCCGTGGGGCGGATAGTCAGCGCAGCAAGGACGCACTGAGCCACGTCGCGGGCTGACGGTCGCAACCAGAGGTAGTTGCGGGTCCGGGTCCGGTTCCGGTTCCGGTTCCGGTTCCGGTTCCGGTTCCGGTTCCGGTTCCGGTTCCGGGTCCGATTCCGGGTCCGGGTCCGGTTCCGGTTCCGGTTCCGGTTCCGGGTCCGGTTCC
>Ga0247727_10005210_pt1 | contig 26676 bp, 23 predicted proteins | sample WisWelCaveWW1625_FD_202498 | JGI IMG/M metagenome (GOLD analysis project Ga0247727, IMG submission 202498) | Biofilm microbial communities from Wishing Well Cave, Virginia, United States - WW16-25 | ecosystem: Environmental > Aquatic > Deep subsurface > Groundwater > Cave microbial mat | place...
CATTCGTCGACTTGCACCTTCAGTCGTCAAACAGTATCTTGATCTCATTCCGCCTGACGACTGATGGCACGTTTTTCTCTGGTATCTAAAACCAGCCTACACCTGGTATCATATGATACTATTTGAGAAGAAGCATTTTCTTTACGCTTGTGAAGCTACCAGCTTCGAGCTTATAGAAGTACACCCCGCTCACGATGGTTCCGGCATCCCACGTTCTTATATAGGTTCCCGGCGGTAACTCCTCGTTCACAATCGTTGCTACCTCTCTTCCCAATACATCGTACACCTTTAGCGTCACCAATCCGAAATCCCCGCCCGAACGACTGATGTCGTTCAGTCGGGCGGGCGCAATCTGAAATCTGTCTTCGGGTTAAACGGATTCGGATAATTCTGCTCCAAGAAAAATTCACTTGGTATTATTGTATGATTGGAATGCTTTGCTCCGTCTGGCGGTGCTGGCGGCTGTTCACTTGTCGGCACAATCCTGATGCGGTTGAATGTGCTGATTGCTTGGGTTGACGATAGTATTAATTGCCCTGTCTGATTCGCTTTCACCCAGTATGCCTTTCCCGGCTCTATCGTTGTGCTCGTGTAGTACGCACCGTTGTAAGCAAAGAACTGCGATGTCACTATCCCCGATGGTATCGATGAAATCGCTGATGTATTGATCGTGCTTGCTATCGAACCCATTAGATTCCAGCCCTCACTTACATCGATCGTATCCTGCGTAAGAGGTGGTCCGTTTGTCGGTATTGGATCTATCCCCGGTGAATACTTTAACCAGTAGCCGACTCCTGTAGTAAGTTCTGTCGCTGTCTGGTAACCGCTTATCGGATGATAGGAGTATGCAGACGAGATAGCGCTGGGGAAGTTAGCTGTCACCTGTTTGTTACTCACATCATACGGCACGGAGATCATCTGCCAGCTCTTGATATGATCTACAGGGAGTAACGGATTGTGCGTGATAATGAGAACGTAATTTACCGTTGGATCGGTGATGGTGCGACTGCCCTGTGTTTTCATATCTGTGGCATTGCTGTATCGATCCACCATCGTCACTGCTCCGCCATACCATGAATTAATCTCAGTCGTTGACCATGAGAGCGTGAACGAGTATGCTTCGCTTGATGAATTACCGGGGCGGAAGCTCACTTTGTAAGTATCTACCTGACTGATAGAGGTAAATCCCCGCATATCGATCCACGAGCCGAGACCGAACTGGTTATTGAACGATTTCGGTGTAATAAACCGTGCTTCGAAGGTATTGGAGTAGGGCGGCAGTTCGGCTTCTCCTTCAGAGTAATCGTAGTTTGTCGTTGAAGGGTCGGCTCCCCAGATGCCGAACGACGCTCCCGGGTGCTGACCGAACCAGATATCGCGTTGAATCGGGGTGATATTGTCCTGAACGGTCAGCGTTAATTTAATTCGTTCAGGAATCTTGTGAATAGCGAAGTTTACACCTGTGGGATGCTGGTCGTAGTTGCTAAAGATGACATTATTCGGTGATTGAAAGCGCGGGAAGACCTGTTCCCATGTCGGTTGTATCTCTGTATTCAGCGTGTAAGTTCCCAAGACTAAAGGATAAAAACTATATTGTCCGAGTGAATCTGTGAAAGTAGAATCTGTGCTGATGCCGCCACGTACGATCTTCCAGTTTGCTAACCCCTCCTCCCAGTTTTCTTTGACGCCGTTGTCGTTCCGGTCGTTGAAGACGATACCGCCGACGGAGTTCCATGGGAAGTAACCGCCGAATATTCTATTGGCAACGGTATCGCTCGCACCGAGTGTAATGTTGTACGAAGATGACTCTGGTGTACTGACCACCCACGATGCGGGGAACATTGCCTCAACGGTATACTGACCCGGAGCTAATCCCCACAACGAGAACGCACCGTTCGCGTCTGTAAAGACAGTGCCTGCATTGCTGCCTGTTAAATCCACCGCTCTTCCTGTAAGATTTTGTTCGCCGTTATTCTGTACGCCATCACGATTGAGATCCTCAAACACCGAGCCGTTGATGATACTCTTTGCCATCGTGAAGCTCCATGTGGGAGACCAACCGACAGTGGTGGTATCCGAGAAGTTCATCTTCACACGCCAGTAATACTTGGTGCCGGGGACGAGGTTAAGTGTAAGCGATGTGTTGACAAGTGAGCCGTTGAGTGCGACGTTGGTATCTGCAACGAGTGTTCCTGTAAAGGTAGAATCCAACGCCACCTGCACATGAGAGCTGATGACAGTAACTAACGGCAGGCAATCCCATGTGAGTGTGAGTGAGGAGGATGAAACAGCATTAAACACTTGCTGCGTTGCTCCGTTAAGCGGTGAGACCGCTGTGACTGGTGGATAGGGGGTACAGGTCTCTGATGCTTGGATGATAAACCCTTGATAACTACCCCCTACGTCGCTTGTGCCGACAAAAGTAGGTTTATTGATGTCATTGCTTGGAAGTGCCAAATCGAGATATTCATCTCCAGATATCTCGACTTGGATTTTTTGCCATGACATGCCACCATTTGTTGTTCGATAAGGCGAATCACCAATGACTATCCCTTTAATGGTATCAATAAAGAGTACATTACTCAAGTAGGATGCTTGCATGTTTTGCTTTATCCATGTTGCCCCACCATCCGTTGTCTTCAGGATTATACCCCCCCCCGGGCAAAGAAGCGCTACCTACCACTCTTCCATTACTAACATCGGTGAACCAGACTCCCGTAAAATAATCACCAGTATTATTCCATACGTTTGTCCACGTCGCACCCGCATCTGTTGTACGGAGAATTCTCCCTACCTCCCCCACTGCAACAGCTGATTGAGGGCTAATACAATAAACATCATAAAGGGTAATAATTGTATTGCTTTGCTGTTCGGTCCATGTATTTCCACCATTTGTTGTCCAAAGGATTAATCCACCTGAACCCACTGCTACTCCAACATCTGAGGTGGAGAGGGAAACAGCGTTGACGGTATAAGGAAAAATTTGCTTGCTCCATGAGATTCCGCCGTTTGTCGTATGAAGAATTACTCCATGGCTATACGAGACTGCGTCGTCTTCAAACCCCACAGCCACCCCGTTATCGGTATTACTAAACATGACATCTTTAGGGTAAGTTGAACCAGTATACAGAGTCCCCCAAGTCTCTCCGCCATCGTTTGTTCGCAGAATCATTCCATTACTTGATGGAATTCCTGATCCAACTGCCGCAGTCCTTGTCAAAGAATCAGAACAGTAAATCCCATAAACAGTGAAGTTCGTTTTAATTTTTTGGTAGACCCAACATTCTTGAGCAAAACATTCAGAAGCAACAACTATGATGTTTAAACTTAAGTTAAATAAGAAGAGAGCTTGTCGATAAAACATGGTTTCAGCAATTTTAGGAATTAAAGCTAGCGCTTGCCAATGTAACACTACTTAGTTACTTTTGGCAAGCGCTTGTATTTACGCAACAACACCTAACACGATCCACAACACCAAGTTCCACAGCTTATGATCTGCGGGTAAGGATAGCAACATTGGTGAGGGAAATCGACTACACATGACTTGGTTGGGAACGTACTGGCGTATCCTCCGCAACCACCAGGGCACGATTGATTCACGCATTGACAACTATTATAACATGCACCAATCGCATACGCCTCTTCATGGAACAGTTGCACTAAACCTGCAACTATTACCACAAACGAAATGGCTATCAAGAGCCATTCTATATGAAAACGTTTCATATATTACCTCGCTTTTTATTGTTAGTGAATTAGTTATTTAGTTTCTGAGCGCTGTTTCAGCACTTATTAAACTTTGGATTTCAGTAGTCTGTTCTTGAGTTAATTCTCCAACCCACGCTTTCTCCACAACACCATTACCCTTAATCAATATTGTCTCCGGTATTCCGGAGATTTTATATTTCCGGCTGAAACTTGTATCACCAGCTACAGATGTTATGTAAAACCCCACATCCTTAGTTTCAAAGTACTTTCGTGTTTCATCAACATTGTGGAGTGAGACACCGATGACATCGCAATTGTCGTGGTTGGCTTGGGCAATAGATTTCCACACCGGTAATGTGTTGGCGCAGTGCGGACATGTTGTTGAAAGGACGAACAGTAAATATTTTTTTGTGGGGTCGGTATAAGTAATTTGGCGTGTGGCGCCGTCGAGTGTGTTGACGGTGAAAGCTTCTACGGTATCTCCCGGTTTGAGCGGCTCGATGCTCGCAATCGAAGTCATTGAACTTAAAGCATGCCTCAGTTCTTTATTTTCGCGGTAAAGGAAAATACACACAATGAGCAGTGCTACGTTCAGGGCATAGATGACCCCCCCCCCCTCAGGGTAATGTTTCTCTTTGCTATTTCCATACCAGTCTCCTTCCTTGCATAGATGATCTTACAATCAACCGCCTTGTCCATTTATCAATTTGGCAAGACCTTAATTATCCCAATATCGCAATGGAGTAAGCATAGCGTTGGATGTGGTAGTGTTACTCCAAAGGTAAAACTTAGCATTGAGAAAGTCAAGAGAAATTTAGGAAATCTTGGTCAAAGCAAATGAAATACCACTTTTGCAAATCTCACCGCTTATCAATATGTTCTGGAGTGAAGATAGAAATCTGGCGAAAGAATCTCTACGTCCTCTGGGGAACACAATTCCTTGCCATGATCGGGATGAATCTCGTTGTTCCTTTTCTCCCCTTCTATATCCGTCAACTCGGTGTTACCGATGACGATGCCCTTGCACGATGGAGCGGTTTGATCTTTGCCGGACCGTTTATCACCTCGTTCATCGCTACTCCATTTTGGGGGAAATTAGGAGATAAGTACGGTCGCAAGCTGATGGTCGTTCGTGCCATCTTCGGACTCGGCATAGCACAGATTCTTATCGGCTTTTCCCCTAATGTGTATCTGTTCTTTACGTTTCGTGTCCTCCAAGGGATCATCAGCGGATTTCTGGCATCAGCCATAGCGCTTGTCTCCACATCCACACCCAAAGAACGTATGGGTTATGCGCTCGGTTTTTTACAATCTGCAACTGCGGGCGGAACAATGCTCGGTCCCTTCATCGGCGGCGTTCTCGCCGACACGATCGGGTACCGGCCGATCTTCTTTATCGTTGCCGGATTGTGTATTGTGGGCGGATTTGTTGTTATGAAATTCGTACAAGAAACACAACCGACATCGCACGAAGGTACTTCTTCGAGCGTGCTTGAGAATGTGAAGTACATGTTCTCAAACGCACAGCTTCGCATCACTGCATTCACGATTATTCTCGTTCAGGCATCGGCGCTGATGATTGAGCCAATCTTCGCTTTATATATTGAGCAATTCGCGGCTGACACGAAATACATCGCGACGCTCGCAGGGGGTGTGTTCTCTATAGCCGGCGTGTTCATGGTGATCTCTTCTCCTTGGTGGGGAAAACGCAACGACCGTATGGGTTTCAAACAGAATCTTATCCTCGCTACGACAGGTACGGGAGTAGCCTACAGTCTTCACCTGATAGTTCCAAATCTCTACTTACTTGTATTGCTGCGGGCGTTGCTCGGCTTCGTGCGCGGGGGGATTCTTCATGCGCTGTATTCCGTTATCAGCTTGCGATCACCGGCAAACAGAAAAAGCGGACTCATCGGTATTGCCTCCAGTCTGAATGTCTTCGGTAATATGATCGGTCCGCTTATTGGCGGCACTATCGCAGCACAATTTGGCATTATGAGCGTGTTTATTGTGAACAGTATGCTCTTCCTCTCGACAAGTCTGCTGATGTGGAAATATTTTGCCGACGATTCGTCCGCGAAGACCGTCAAAGTCTCAGAGGCAGTCGAGATTCCCGACTGAGATATTGGGTACCACGCTTGATTCTTCCTCTCTATCTTCGTACTTTTATTACTAATTGTCTTTTGACCATTCATTCCAACTTCACACTCTTTCATGGCTAAAAAACTTGAACGTCTCTTCCTCCTCGACGGTATGGCGCTCGCATACCGGGCATACTTTTCGTTCATCAGCCGCCCGCTCACAAATGCCAAAGGCGAGAACACCAGCGCAATCTTTGGCTTCACGAATACACTCTTAAAGATACTCAATGAAGATAAGCCCGACCACATTGCGGTCGTGTTCGATACAAAAGAGCCGACCTTCCGCCACGTCATGTACGATCAGTACAAAGCAACGCGCGAAAAAATGCCGGAAGATATGTCGAGCCAGATGGAGAAGCTCAAGGAGGTGGTGCAGGCGTTCAATGTTCCGCTTATCGAGAAGCCAGGATTTGAAGCCGATGACATTATGGGAACATTGGCGCGCAAAGCCGAAAAACAAAACATCGAGACGTATTTAGTCACCGGCGATAAGGATTTCATGCAGCTCGTATCTGACCATATCAAAATTTACAGACCAGGCAAACAAGGTGATGAATGGGAAGTGTTGGATGAGCGCGCTGTGAAAGAAAAATTCGGTGTTACGCCTGATCATGTTATTGATGTCTTAGGATTGATTGGCGATACATCGGATAATGTGCCGGGAGTGCCCGGCATTGGAGAGAAGACGGCAATCCCACTCATTCAAAAGTATGGGACAATCGAGAAACTGCTGAAAGCTGTTGAAAAGATTCCTCAAAAAGGGGTTCAGCAGAAACTCAAAGACCATCAGGACAAAGCTTTGCTTTCGAAAAAGCTTGTCACCATCGATATCAACGTTCCACTTGACGTCGATCTTCACCACCTAAATGCCAAGCAGCCTGATACAGAAAAACTCACACGACTTTTTCTTGAGCTTAATTTTAAATCTCTGCTGAAGAAAATCTCCGCACCCTCAACACCGAAAGATACCGCAACAGAATGGAACGTTGCTGAGCTTGAGCTCAAGAACATATCTTCAGATGAACACAAGTATCATCTCGTCGCCACGGCAAAAGAGTTTGAGTCATTTGTGGTTAAGCTGAAAAAGTCGAAGCTGTTCGTCTTCGATACTGAAACAACATCGACCGATGCACTAAGGGCTGAGTTAGTTGGGCTTTCATTCGCCATTGCACCGAGAGAAGCATGGTATATTCCGGTAAAATTCACAGCAGATAAAGGGATAAAAGAAAAGCCCGAAGATGAATCTTTGTTTTCAGAATCAGCAACAGAGCATAAAAAAGAAGTCTTTAACCACAAACCACGAACCACGAACTATGTTGGGTTCCCTCTGGACCAGGTTATTTCTCATCTCAAACCAATACTTGAAAACTCCTCTATCAAGAAAGTTGGTCAGAACATCAAATACGACATGCTTGTGCTTGGCGCGCATGGCGTATGTGTCGAAGGAGTTTGCTTCGATACGATGGTTGCAAATTACGTTCTTCGCCCTGATGCATTGCACAATATGGATGACATGGCGGCGGAACATCTTCAATACAAAACGATTTCGTTCGATGACTTAGTTGGCACCGGAAAAGATCGAAAGGAAATCCGTGATATCGAGCCGGAGAAAATCTCTGATTACTCATGCGAAGATGCAGATATTACATTTCGACTCTATGAATGCCTAAAAGAAAAGCTCGAGCAACAGCGTCTGACCAAGCTCTGTGAAGAAATTGAATTCCCTCTCATTGATGTCCTCGCAGAAATGGAGTATGCCGGAATCGCTCTCGATGTAGATTATTTAGCCAACCTTTCAAAGGAACTTGAAAGAGTATTACAAAATCTTACCGCCGATATTTATAAATTTGCTGATGAAAAATTTAATATCAATTCGACACAGCAATTAAGCAAAATACTCTTTGAAAAGCTGAAGCTTTCTACTATGCGCAAAACAAAAACAGGATTCTCGACGGATGTGGGCGTGCTGGAAGCGCTTCGTCTTGAGCACCCGATTATCGAAAAACTTCTCGATTACCGACAATCGCAAAAACTGAAATCGACATACATCGATGCACTGCCCACGCTCATTCATCCGAAGACAAAACGACTTCACACCTCATTCAATCAAACTGTTGCGGCTACGGGCAGATTATCGAGCAGTGACCCGAATCTCCAGAACATTCCCATCCGCACAGAGATCGGCAGCAGCATCCGCAAAGCGTTTATTCCCGGCGGCAAGAATATGCTTATCATGTCGGCAGATTATTCGCAGATCGAGCTTCGCATCATGGCGCATATTTCAGGAGATGAAGGATTGCGTGAGGCGTTTGTGAATGGTGAGGATATCCACACCACCACTGCTGCAAAAGTGTTTGGCGTATCTGCTAGCGAAGTGACAAAGGATATGCGCCGCAAAGCGAAGGAAGTCAACTTCGGCATCATGTACGGCATCGGTCCGTTTGGCTTGGCAACCCGACTTGAAGTCCCTCAAACAGAAGCAAAAGAAATTATCACGACATATTTCGCACGATTCCCAAAAGTGAATCAATACATCTTCGACACAATCGCACAGGCGAGACATGATGGCTATGTATCCACATTATGCGGAAGGCGGAGATATTTGCCCGACATCAACAGCAAGAACTTCAACGTCCGCAGCAACGCCGAGCGACAGGCAATCAACATGCCGATACAAGGCACGGCGGCAGATATGATCAAGCTGGCGATGATTCGGATTCACAGCAGATTAATGGATGAAGGGATGAAATCGAAAATGTTACTGCAGGTACATGATGAACTTGTGTTAGAAACACCTAAGAACGAAGAACAAACAGCAAAAAAAATCATCATCAAAGAAATGCAAAACGCTCTTCCACTTTCTATTCCAATTGAAGTGGAAGTCGGTGTTGGAAAGAACTGGCTGGAAGCGCATTAGTATATGAAATTTGTTTTCATACTCTTCGTTATCATTTATTTCTGTAGTTGTACAACAACCGTTGACACAGAGCCGCCTGTCATTCCAATTATTCATTCTGCAAACGCATCGAATAACATGAATAATGCGTTAAGCGCATTTGTCACACTTACGACAACCGATGCCGTATCAGCATCCGTTGAAGTTCTGAGAGATTCTATAACAGATCACGTCACGCCGTCTGTGCAAGTCACAGGTGATTCGGTTACAATTCCGATCCTCGGATTACATCCGAATTCCCGGTACACGTTTAAACCGTTGGTCGTTTCGAGAACCGGTCATACGACTATCTCTGATCCTATCGATTTCACGACTGACTCACTTCCGAGCGGAATTCCACAATTTACCATCGTCCATGCAGATTCTCCAACGGTAAAATATATCATGCTCGGCATTGCTCCCACAGTCGGCGGCAAATCGTACGCAATCATCATCGACACGAACGGACACACCATCTGGTATAGAGCTTTTTCAGAATCAGTGATAGACTTTCAGAAACAACCGAACGGGCATTACACTGCGTGGTCATCGACCGATGAGACAGCATCGTACTTCCATGAATTCGATGCGCTCGGAACAATAGTCAACACGTACAGAGCAGCACACGGACTCGAAACCGGTCCCCATGAATTGCGAGTACAGGGATCAAACCATGCCCTCTTCGGAATAGAATATAGGATAATGGATCTGACGTCGTATGGCGGGCTATCAAATGCTGAAGTCAAAGGGATTGTTGTAGAGTATCACCGTTCAGGCCAGCCGACTTTCCTGTGGAATACATTCGATCATTTCTCTTTAACAGACGGCGCATCTGATGCTTCGCTGACAATTCAACATGTGAACACGTGGCATGGCAATGCAATTGAAATCGATCATGACGACAACCTCCTCGTCTCCTTCCGCAACAGCGATGAGATTACGAAGATCAACTCGCAGACGGGCGACATCATCTGGCGGCTCGGTGGAAAAAGGAATCAGTTTACGTTCCTCAACGACGATCTCAATGGTTTCTCCCATCAGCATGGAATTCGCAGATTGCCCAACGGCAATATTATACTTTTCGATAATGGCAACCTCCACTCCCCCCCAATGAGCCGTGCAGTAGAATATCGGCTGGATGAAACAAACAAGATCGCCGAGCTTGTATGGGAGTACCGACCTGACCCGTTGCTCTTCGGTTTTGCTTTGGGATTTGCACAGCGGCTTCCTAATGGAAACACATTGATTTGTTTTGGTACCGCACAACGCATTATCGAGGTGGATCCGGGCGGCAGAAAGCGGTGGGAGATCGCAATCAACGAGCCAAACCGATTTGCCTACCGCGCATTTTCGATTGAGTCGCTATATTGAAACTGACTGGTTGACATTCTCACACTAAGCCAGTATATTCTTAACGAGAGGAGAAAAATAATGAAATATTCCTTAGAAATAGTAATCAACAGACCTGTTGCCAGAGTCATCGAGCTCTTTGACAACCCAGACAACATGAAAAAATGGATGGAGGGCTTGCAAAGTTTCGAGCCGTTGAGCGGTACACCCGGACAACCCGGCGCTAAGTCGCGTTTGAAATTCAAAATGGGCAAGAGAGAAATTGAATTGATTGAAACTATCACTGTCCGTAATCTCCCCTACGAATTTAGCGGCACGTATGAAATGAAGGGAGTTTTCAATATTGTGAAAAACAAATTCATCGCCTTGTCCGACAACAAAACCAAATATGTCACAGAGCATGAATTTCAGCTTCAGGGCTTCATGAAAATCATGGGCTTTCTCATGCCGGGTGCGTTTAAAAAACAGTCATTAAAATATTTAACCGATTTCAAAAACTTTGTAGAAAGTCAATAGTATGGACCAAGCAGAAAAAACAATGATCGAAAACCTGCATAAGAATACAGGGAAAACATTAGAGCAGTGGATTACCATAGTCAAACAAAAGAACTTCGCAAAGCACGGAGAGATTATCAAGTTCCTGAAAGATGAGCACTCGTTCGGGCATGGTTTTGCAAACCTTGTCGCTCATAAAGCACGGGGTTCTGATGCGGGTTCAGTGGAAGATACAAGCTCGCTCATCGATAAGCAGTACAAAGGCAAGGAACACTTCAAGCCGTTGTATGACAAACTACTCTCAGAGATTATGAAGTTTGGCGCTGACATAGAAATTGCTCCGAAAAATGCCTACGTAAGTTTACGGCGGAAAAAACAATTTGCGATCTTACAACCAGCCACGAAAACCCGTTTTGAAATAGGTTTGAACATGAAAGGACAAGAACCGAAAGGCGTGCTCGAAAAGATTATTACTGCCAACTCCATGTGCTCTCATAAAATCAATCTGAACTCTGATAACGATGTCTCCAAAGAAGTACTGCAATGGATAAAGACTGCGTATGAGGGTGCGGGGTAATTGTAGGTAAGACAGACAAAAATGTCTGACAAACGCGTATGCAAATAATTTGACTTTCCACTACTCAACCTGTATATTCTTGAAAATAAATCGAGGCGTGTTATTTTCTTTACCCTGTGGAGGGTTGACAACTTGACGAGATGAAGAAACTGGTAACTTTACTTTATGCATGATTACAAAGTGTTGAAAATGAAAACAAACAGCCAAAAAAGAAATAGACGCAACATTGCGTATATCATACCAAATCGGGTGGATAGACGCAAGTTTGATTGCGTTAAGCCACTAGTTATGTGCCATTGCCCCTTGGAGAATTATGAAAACATACTTTTCATTTTCGGTCATCGCACGAATCGTCGGTAGCGTCCTGCTTTTCTGGGCGTTGTCCAGGCATCCATACGGATATTTCACTCTTTTGCGATGGGTTGTGTGCGCAACCGCTGCATACTCTGCTTTTCTTGCGACGACAATCAACAAATTTCCTTGGGCTTGGGTTTTCGGGCTAATCGCTTTGCTGTTCAATCCGCTGATTCCAGTCAGGATAGACAGGTCAACTTGGACTTACGTAGATGTTGCTGTTGGTATTGTCTTCTTGCTCTCAATCATCTTTGTCCGAGAGAATATTTCTCGAAAGGAATCCGACAGTGCAACCAGATTTTGATGAGTTATCGGCAACAGAGTTTGGTGCTTCTGACTCACCAGATTTTGCTTGGCCATACCGACTAACCGAAGCATTATTTGAAAGACTTTCAGAATTTTGGAATGACATCCAATACGTCCTTTCCTCAAATTCCTTGTCAAGATTGGTGATGCAAGGAACTGGGATTCTTATCGCCCTATATCTCCTTCTCATTTGGGTTTCACTCTGTTACGTTACATTTCCCGTTTCACCCTTCGGATTCTGGGACATCGTCAAATGGCTGGTGATTGCAGCAAGCTTAGTGTGTGGAACAATCGGTCTGGCTCTTGGACTCACCACTGTTGCGTTAGTTTTATTCCTCCTTGTATACATTTCCATTCTCTTCTTGCTGAGCTTCTGCTATCTCGCATGGACTATATGGCAAGCTTTCAACAACCACTTGCACTGGATCAACCGCTATTACAAACCAATCATCACAGGTTTGCTATCAGTGATCGGCTTAGCTACCTTCGTCGAAGGATCAAACAGGTATTGGAGCGAAGTCTTTGACTCTACCGAATGGATCAAACTTTCTCTCATCGGATTAGGCGCTTGGTCTGCTCTCTTTTGCCAGCTAATGCGCCCTAAGACTTCGGTTCAGAACTATCCACGTCGAATAATAAAATGGACCTTAATTGTGACTGTCGGACTCGCTGTTCTCCAATATTGGCGGGTTGAAAGAGGCAGAGATTATTTCTTCCTCTCTAAAGAGGTTCGAGAGCACGCAAACGACGCAACAGCGTGGCTCAACTTCGGTTGGCATAATTACTTTGAGGGGTATAAACTGCAGTCAGATCCTGGCGACGAGGATCACTCACCGCCAGACCCAACGCCGTCTTTTACGGAGGCACTGCGCTGTTTCAATCGTGCGATCCTGCTTGGAGAAAGAGGGTTCGACACTTATTCTGCACGAGCCGAAATGGCCCACGAACTAGGCAAGAAGGAAGAATCCATACTGTTTGCTCAAGAAGCTCTTAGAATCGTCGGGTCAGACACGACTTCTGATGAAAACGCTCAACAAATCCAGCGGTTGCGCGAGATTATTGTACGCGATAGCGCGCAACCAAATCCCGAGCAGATTAACGAGCAAGTAGTCAAAGCCGAGCGCCGTCAAAAGCTTCCCGAGATAGTGAGATGGGTTTACGATTATTTCTAATCGGGGCAACGGCACATAACAACCAAAAGCACGACGCTCACATCATTTGATATGGATTATAGAGTTCGCTCAATGCAGTTTGCCGCGAGTTGGTATTGCGCCTGCGGGCGCGAGAAATGAGTTATTGATAGCGCCCTTCGGCGCATCATCTTTGGACGGCAAACTGCACTGCGTGCTTTTGGTAAACGTTATGTGCAACACAACTCATCCTTAGGTTAGCGCGCGCCCACTTTCGGAGATTTCAGACATCGATCCATTTGCCAAAGCCCCTCCTCTATTATTCAAGTTCCGACATTTTGACGAGAAGGGACGACACCTAAGGCTAATCACACATTCCGAGGTATGGTTTGCCCACGTTTCAACATTTAACGACCCCTTTGACATAGCGTTTCAATACAACTTCGGCGGACTCCACGGTCGACTCGGACTGAAGTGGGCACGATCCGCCGTAAGACGCTACGAGTCGGGTATTGCACCTGAACAGATGGAGCAACGTGCCCGTCAAAGAATTGCAGAACTTCGCAATGATCATGACTACCAGGAGCAAAAGAAACATGAGTTTGTCGAGCACAACAGGAATACTTTCGGGGTATGCTCGCTTTGCGCTTCATATGACAACCTGCTACTGTGGGCACATTACTCGTACAACCATACTGGGTTTTGCGTTGGCTTGTCCGTGGACAGTCTACACAATATCAGTGTGAGTCTTGCTCACAACAACGAACTGCTTGACCTTCATCGCGTGAGATATCGTAGTAGACTCCTGAATCCTAATTTTTTCAAATCCATGATCAGTCTAGAAGACACTCGACATGTTCAGGCATTCATCGAGACAAAATCGCGCGATTGGAAGTACGAACAAGAATGGCGCCTCGTGTTCTGGCATCATGTAAACGAAGCCATGCCTCTAGGTCATGTGGCTATTCGAGAGGTCATTCTGGGTTGTCGCATCTCATCTATTGATCGCGATCGTATTCTGGACCTGTGCCGCGAGCACGTGCCTCACGCGAGGGTTCTCCAAGCGGGGAAGAGCGAGACGAGGTTTAGTTTGGATTTTACTTCCGTAGAATTGTAAGTGGGCGCGAGCTACTTGGACAATAGAGTCGTGCTGCACATAACAACAGCAAGTACGACGCTCCCTCGTTTGTGTAGGCAAAGAGAAAGCTGAACGAATCACAACCAAAGGAGTTCGCTCACCCCCACATGCCGCGGCGTGCGTTCAATTGATCATTTCAGTATGCGTCATGTGGGGGTGCGTACTTGCTGCAGACGTTATACGCCATGTCCGCCCGCCGCAGCTAGTGAAAGGCATGCTCATGAAAAAGAAACGGCCCAAGCATAATCCAATACTGAAGGCGGTCTATCTTGAAGCCGTGGAGACTCAATTGCGCGATAACAATCCGCCCGAGACACGACAAACCTTTGAGCGTTTACGTGCAGACGGCATCAGTGAGAAAGACGTAAGACTCTTGATTGGATCCGTTATCGCGGTCGAAACCTACGAGATTATGAAATCCGGAACGCAGTTCAATAAAGAGAGATTCATTCGAAATCTTAACCGGCTTCCGGATCAGTCGTTCAACGATGACTGAGAGCGGCGGGCGTCCACGGGCGCATAACACGCCGCACTACGACGTTCGCTCATTATTAGAAGATAGTTGTGCTCACTCAACGGTTTTGCTCACGTGTTGGTATGCGCCTTCGGCGCGTCATTCAGTAGTTCGCAAAACCGCTGCGTAGTGCGGCGAGACGTTATGTGAAAATGGCGGCACGCATCAAGGAAATCTGAATGAATCCACAAGACATAATTGAGTCCATAAGGAAAGAGAAGCTATCAGCGGGAGAGGTCAACTTGAGGACAATGGCGGGCGCAATTGACCGCCTTCAGAAGGCGTTTCCTCGTTACGGTAGCTTCTTGATGGAGTTCATCCAAAATGCTGATGATGCTGAGAGTACCAGAATCAGAATTCGTCTAGCCGATCGAGTCGTTACTGTTTCCAATAATGGCAAGCCATTCACGGAAGAAAATGTAAAGAGTCTCTGTGACATTGCTGGCTCAACCAAATCTCCAGAAGAGTACATCGGCTACCTCGGTGTTGGATTCAAATCTGTTTTCATCGTCTCTGATTCGCCGACAATCCATTCTGGCGATTTCCGTTTTGGATTCAATAAGCAGCTGTTTCCCAATCCACGTTACTTTCCTTGGCAAATTTTCCCACACTGGCTCGATGGTGAGCATTCTGTCGAACAGGATTTTACCACTACTTTCACATTCGTAATCAAAGATAGTACTCTTGTCGACAAGATTCGAGAAGAGTTGCATCCTGAAAGCATCAATGAACGCATCCTCCTTTTCCTTCGTCATATCAAGGAAATCGTCATCGAGGATCTCGACAAGAAGTATGTCAGGGTCATCAGCAAGTTGGACAAGTCCGGGCAAGGTGAATATCGAGTCATTCGCATCGAACAACGTATCGGGGAGAACAACCCATCGCATTCTGACTGGCTGATCTTTAGAGATTCCTTTGACGTTCCTCCCGAAGTAAGCAATGATTCGGTGACGATTGACTGGGAAAGAAACTCAATACGGAAGCGAGAGGTTGTCATCGCTTTCAGGCTCTCAGATAGTCAACAGCTTGTACCCGAGGCAAAGGGAACTGCACATATTGGTGTATTCAGTTTCTTGCCTTTGAAGGAGATTCAAAGCGGTTTGAAGTTCCTTATTCAGGCCGATTTTCTCACGGCTCCTGGTCGAGGGGAGCTTGCAAGAGATTGCAAATGGAACGAATGGCTTGCCACTTGTTGCTTCCGAACAATTGCTCAGAAGTGCATCTCAGGCTTTCTGAAGAATGAAAAGTGGAGGTTCAACTACAGCTCTATCCTCAGTTCTGAAGGTGCGGGTCACGAACTTTTCAAACGGTTTCTTTCCGACCCCATCGAATCATATCTCAAACAAAACCTTTTTTTGGTTTCAGAGGAAGGGCAGCTTGTATCGCCTAATCAAGCAATTCTCATCAAGCCCTCTATTCGCTCTATGTTCGATGTGGCTGACCTTATGAAACTCTATCCAGATAAGAAAGTTGTTCACAATGACTGTGCGTTTCCCTCACTGGCTGAGGTATCTAGTTTAGAGGAAGATCCAAAGTATTTTCTTCAGTCGGACGACGGTCAACGACTTCTAGAACTCAAATCACAAGAGAAAAACGTCAGCTTCTTCACAAAACTTTACAGTCTAATCGTTTCGTTCTACGATTACGGCTACTTCACTTCTCGGTACACACGATACAACGTTGAACACGATAGATTCTGGGACTATTTTCGTGATTTGTCGGTTCCGATAATTTTTACAGAGGACTTCTCTCTCTCCCGTATCCAAGATTCATTCACAAACCCGAAGGGACTAAAAGTTCCACCGTCTCTCAAATCGAAGCCTAGCATTGTTCACACCGATGTAGCACCGAGCGCCGAATTTCGCTCATTTGTCAAGGCACTCAATGAAGAGAGGCACTACTATGCTGCCCCTGCTTCAAAGGTTTTGCAGCCAATCGGCGAAGCAGACCTACGCAACAGAGTGCTGCGAGAAGAACTTGCCGACCTCGACGAAACAAAGTGGTCTCAATATACCGACGCCGAACGAATCGACCGAGTTAAGGGCTTGAAGCAATTATTTGTCAGCAAACTTCTCAAACCAGATGAAGTTGCCGGAAAGCTCACTCTGCTTTCCACCACCGGCAACTGGCTCCTACCCACCGATCTGTTATTTGCCGCCAGCTATCAACCTAAGCATTCTTTGGAGGCCGTAATTCAAAAAGGCCTATATGATCAGTCAGCCGAGTTTGTTAGTCCCGTTTACCTTGACAATCAGGATGTCCAACATCTTAAAGAGTGGAGAGAGTTTTTATCGTCATTGGGTGTTGATAAGATATTATCAAAAGAGGAAGATGACCTAAAACCAATTGTTCAACGCATCGCCGTTCTTGCGTCTCTTGCTTATGAGCGTAATAATGGGCGAACACCAACCGAACGGACTGAGTCCCAAAAGAAAGAAGGATGGGATATCGATTCCACGAATAGGAAGATAGAGGTTAAAGGCACTTCCAGATCGTCGGGCTACGATTTGATTCTAACAAAGAATGAACAACGAGCCCTTTACCAAGAAGCAGACTATTTCATTTACATAGTCACTGACGTTCTCTCACAACCCTTGCTCTCAGTCATCAACGGGAAGCTTCTGCTCGGCAGCAAGGACAGCGAAGATGTCAAACTGAATTTCACATACAAAGCTTGGCACGAGACCTCTAATGCCAAAGTTGAAGAACATCAATTCTAGGAATGCGTGCCGCCACTTCACATAACAGCAGTAACACCGACACTCATTCTTTTGAAATAGATTATTGTATTCGTTCCATTGTTTTTGCCGCAAGCAATTGGTCGTTTTGTAGCGGCAAAAACAACGGCGGTGTTACTGCACACGTTATGCGCAAGGCCACCCACCAAGAAGGAAGGTACAGTGCCTCATAAACAGGTTTCAAGTCGGGAAGAACTGGCGGAATTGGAAGCAAGCATCCTGAAGTCGGCGGAACTCACTTGCCTGAATCTTGCTACTTTATGTTCAAGACAAAAGGGTTTAACGGCCTTTCGCAAGCTCAAGTTTGAGGACGCTGGTTGGGATCCTTTGGATTCAGAAAGACCATTGAATTTTGTCGAACAACTCAATCAGACTTTCTCAAATCTTGTTGCCCTTAAAGCTACCGAACACCTTTTAGAACATCATCCAGATGCTGTACCTTTCACATTACGACTGGGACCAATCCGAGGCTTTGATGTGGAATCGGGGGATGGAACCGTCGTTGCGGAGGTCTTTGCCGCAGTAACATATGACAGCAATGACAAGCTGGCCAAGGACACAAAGAAGGTTGCAGGTTCAGGTGCTGTACATAAATACGTTTTCTACTACGCCGCCAAAGGGCCACGACCGAATGACACAGTGAAGGGGGTCAGACGAATCCCTCTGGCATTATGAGTGGTGGGTGTCCCTGCGCATAACACGCAAAAAGCCGACGCCCACTTGTTGATAATAGCGAAGCAAGTTCTGAATGACAATGGTTGAGTGCGCTCAACGCCGCACCCATTCCGTTCCCACTCCATTTGTGCGGCGCTGCGGCTTTTTGCCAGACGTTAGCGGTCATTGTAACGAGAGACACTGCACAACATAAACAGACAGACAAAATATAAACAACAATTATGACACAAGGACAAAAATCATTACCAAAATGGATACTTATTGTATCAGGTTTTTTGGCATTACTAAGTTTTATAGTAAGTTCAACATTATGCTTTTCACCACAATCGTCTTTGCAGACAGTTGACCTAAACGCAAAAGGCGTTGACTACCTAATTCATATGTGGGCTTCCCGACAATTTGCAGTTGGTTTTATCTTTGGTTTTGCGACATTGAAAAAGTCAATTCCAATGCTGACAATTGCTTACATTTTCATTTTAGTAATGAATGTTGGCGACTTTTTTATTGGCATTTCACAACATGACAGTTCACTTTATATTGGAGCAGGAGTTGTGTGTATTATTGCTTCGACAATGATTTACTTTATAAACAAAAAATCAAAATAAAATGGCAACGAAAATTACAGTAACTGCATTAATCAATGCACCCATTGAAAAGGTTTGGGACAATTGGACAAAACCGGAACATATAACAAATTGGAATTTTGCAATAGACGACTGGCAATGTCCACAAGCAGAAAATGACTTAAAAGTTGGGGGGAAATATTTTGCAAGAATGGAAGCTAAAGACGGCAGTTTCGGTTTTGACTTTGAAGCGATTTACGATGTAGTAAATGAAAAACACGAACTAACTTATACAATGAGTGACGGTAGAAAAGCAACCACTATTTTTGAAAGTAATGGAAGCGAAACTAATGTTACTACAACTTTTGACGCTGAAAGTGAAAACCCTATTGAAATGCAACAACAAGGCTGGCAATTGATTTTGAACAACTTTAAAAAGTATTCAGAGGGTAACTAATTAATAAACCGACTGAACGAGTGAGAAAACAACGAACCGCTAACAGCACCTACCCAAAAGTGGCGGTTCAGTGGTTAAATCAAGCTTTGTGCTTCTATCAAAGTTTCTGCTTGGTTGACAGTGAAGTGCTTCGAAATCGCCACCTTCGGGTAGCTGCAAACCGTTATAGGCTATGTTAAACGACTGCTAAGTATGACGGAAAATAACAACTCGAAAGATTAATTTAAACAAATATTAAAATTATGAAAAAGTTACAATTCAAAGTAAGCATCAATGCACCTGTGACCAAGATATATGATTTTATGCTTGGCATTAACAGTAAATCAACTTATGAGCAATGGACTTCTTTGTTTAACCCAACATCTACCTATGAAGGAAGTTGGGACAAGGGAAATAAAATTCTATTTATTGGAGTAGATGAGAAAGGAGAAAAGGGAGGTATGGTTTCCAAGATAGCTGAAAACATTCCCAACCGATTTGTTTCGATTCAACATTATGGCCTTTTAAAAGCTGACAAGGAAATTACAGAAGGACCAGAAGTGGAAAAATGGGCAAACGGATTTGAAAACTATACCTTCGAAGAAAACAATGGGAGTACAACCATTACCGTTGACTTAGACACCACAGAAGATTTTTTAGGTTATATGAACCAGACCTACCCAAAAGCACTCGACAAGTTGAAAGAAATATGTGAAAAATAAAATCCTTCGAAAGTTGAACTATGACAAATGAAAGAAACACAGCCTATAACAGCACCTACCCAAAAGGCGGGGTTTCGTGTTCCAAAGACAGTTTAGTGGTTAATCAAACATTAGTTTTTCAAATCAAGTTCTATGGTAAAAGTCCCGCCCTTCGGGTAGCTGCGAAACGTTATGCGAGATCGGGCTTTCTTTTCTCAAATATTCTGAGGATTCGTATGAAAAAATTGATCCAAAATTTCCCTCTCCTGTCGTTCGTTGTACTAAATTATGTAATATCCTGGACTTTTCTTTATCCGTGCTATCGGATCTTACTTGCAGCACCCGATGACACATTCCCACCCCTATCATTAATAGGACTCATTGGCGCCTATGGCCCATCATTTGCAGCATTGATGATAGTTGCGATTTTACATGGCAAAGAAGGTGTAAGAGTTCTCCTGAAGAGTTTTTCCAAGTGGAAGGAACATCCCGGATGGTATCTGTATGCAATATTATTTCCAGCTGTCCTATATTTGATTGCGGCTCTTGCCCACGGGCACTCCCTTCCAGATATTAAACAGGGGCTACAGAACATTCCACTTGCCTTATTGATAGCCATTCCGTTCGGCCCTCTGGGTGAAGAGCTTGGTTGGCGTGGATACTTCTTACCAGAACTACTGAAAAAGCATAGCACCGTTGTCTCAACTATTATACTTGGATTCGTCTGGACAGTATGGCATTTGGCATCGTTTACTTATCCGGGTGCTGCAATTCCTTCTTTTCTTGGAGTTGGGCCATGGAGTGTTTCTCTTTATTTGTGTGAAATTATGGCTGAATCTTTTGTATTTACATATGTTTATTTGAAAACAAGAGGCAGTTTGATTATTGCCATCCTTTTACATGCTGGCTTCAATGCTAGTGCGAACATTGCACAAGGATTCTTTCCGTCATTGAGCGATCCATCAGCTGGGCGAGAAGGGGTTTTCGTGACCTACATTATCTTAACTGGCGTAACTGCGCTAGGTCTCGCTCTTCTTAGTTTCCGCAGAACCGAATGACAGAGAGTCAACTGGATTAGATATGAAAGCCCGACCTCGCATAACACGGCACACGATGTGACGGACATTCGCTCAGCATAATGTGCACACAAATTTATGAACAACACGTTCCACGAACAACTATATAAACAATAGTTAGGCGCTTTCTTCCAACAAACATCATCATATCAGACAAGGAAGTTGTACATGAAACGCAGGACAACGTCTACGCACAACACACTCATGGCCTAAGGTTCAATAGTGGACAGACTAGGTATGTCATTACGACAAGATCCGACGGCAATATCCACATTGCCAAGTCAATCGGTCAAGGATACCAAATCAAAACGGGCGTCTAGCAATCGTGGGCAAAACAACTTCACATAACACGCCGCGCGGACAGAGGAGTAGCCACCACACATTGGCATCCCGATATCTATCGGGACATGCCACGCATTCCCTCGCGACACCAAAGCAAGCAAAAGAGCCAATCTTCCCACCCACGACAAAGGACAAACTTAGTAGTGGGTACTGAGCGACTTCAAGTTGGAATTTTACAAGGACGCGATAACATATTATTTCTTTGAGTACTCTAATAAATCCCCTGGCTGACAGTCCAGTGCTTTGCAAATAGATTCCAGTGTACTGAATCGAATTGCTTTTGCTTTTCCGGTTTTGAGTATGGAAAGATTAGCGAGCGTTAAATCCACTTTCTCTGAAAGTTCATTCAACGACATTTTTCGCTTAGCCATCATTACATCTAAGTTTACGGTTATAGGCATAACTTATACAGTTAAGTCGTTTTCGGATTGAATCTCTACGCCACGCTTAAAGACCTGTGAAATGATAAACACGAGGCCCGCCATAAAAATGAATTCCCCTGCAACCCAATCTCCTTGAAGTGCTCCTGTTTTTTTCAACAACCAACCGGTGTGTGCATTGTTTAGCATAGCAATAAACCAGGTTCCTAATAAGACATAGCTAATCCTTTCAAGTATCCGGGCAACTTCAATTTTAAAAGGGTTCATCAGGTTTACCTTCGACAGGGTTTTAATTACCAGAAAAGACACGAATGCTTTCATACTCGATAAGGCAACCATAAAGGAAACTGACAGGGTGTAGTGCCAGAAGTTGAACTGTCTTAGGTTGTACAAATTTAGTCCCCTATACAGGTTCTTGGCAGCCTCAGGGTTAACACAACTTACGCCATAAGAAACCAGGATTGCGCCTGCTTCTATCATTAAACCAATGAATGCCACCCAAGCCAGGATGTGCATTACCGTGAGAATTTGTTCGGTTCTCGTTTTTGTTTGGATTTCCATATTCGTTTTATTGTTTTTTAATAATTAACGATCAAATATCAATAATGTTTCATTGTTATTCAATAATTATAGTGTGAATTTCGATAATTATGTAAAAACTGGCCTTTAAAGCACTGAAACCAATATTTTAGGAGTTAAATAAAAACGAAGATGTGAATTGCTTGCTTTGCCATTCGAGGGTGAAAGAAGATAGTCATTGTATAAGAAAAATTCATGTTTGCAAAACGTCTCAGATAATATATTGAGTGAAGTCTGAAACAGCAAGAACAGGGAAGTAAGGCAAATTTCACGGTTTGACTTTTCGACAAAAGAGTGAAAAATTTAAAACGCTATGCGTGACTACTTATTACAATTAAAGATCGACAGTAAAGTATTCCTTCGAAAAACCACACCAATGCCAGTGCCGCACTTGCCGAAACATAACCAAAACACTGGCATCCGTGTGGTTAAGAGTGGTGTAAGAGCGGCACAGTGCATAACAAAATGTTTATGCAATGGTGGGGTGATGTGTAAGCTATAAGTTTTTATCTTCGTTCATTCGTTTGATCACGTGGGACAGAAACGTTTTGAAAAGCCCGCCACTGCATAAACACAAACGTTATGCGCTATCTCTCTCAATAAGTCATTAAACGTCACTCTGCCATCATCCGTTTATCCTCAATCGTCCTGCTCTCCGATTCATAACTCCTTCACATCGTTGGTAGACAGCACAAGGATTATCTGTTCATTAGGTAAATAAAGATTTGGAATTATCGAAGTGAGATATGATATTAGTAATACACTTTATAGAAAGGAATACGATTGTTCATGTCACACGTAGTCGTTGCTCCACCTGACCCATCCGAATACGCGCCGTATTACGGAAAGTATATCAGTCTCGTTCGTGAGAATGATATCGTACTGGCGTTATCACAGCAACTTGATAGAACGCTCTCTTACTTGCGCTCGATACCAACTTCCAAGGAAGACTTCCGATACGCTCCTGACAAATGGACGATCAAACAGGTCATCGGTCATATCATCGATACCGAGCGCTTGTTTGCGTACAGGGCGCTTTCCTTCGCCCGTAACGATGCAGCGCCGCTTCCCGGCATGGAACAAGAAGATTGGATGAACGCTACATCCTTCGAAGGAATACGTTTGGAGGAATTAAGAAACGAATTTGAATATGTTCGACGATCAACTATCCTCTTTTTCAAACACCTGACGCAAGATGCCTGGATGCGTCGGGGTATTGCGAGCGGCAACCCCTTTACTGTGCGCTCGCTTGCCTATATCATCGCCGGACATGAACTGCACCATCTAGAGATCTTGAAAACCCGATACAGGTAGTCCGGCAGACATTCTGCAATTATATGCCGCCCCGATGGGGCTCAAGAAATTAATTTGGCGTTATGTCTATAAATATAACGTCCCTACGGGACTCTTAGAAACCGATTTAAAAATTGAAATGCACCACCACCTTTTTTTCTTGTCTCTGTCATATCATTTCTCTATATTTTCCGAATTCATATTTTCAACAAATTGAATGATAACCTCATGAGTGAGGCAAAACCAGGACTCGTCCGCAGATTAGGACCCTTCGATGCCACGATGATCGTTATGGGCGGCATCATCGGCTCGGGGATTTTCAGGAACCCGTCGTCGGTTGCGCGCATTGTTCATACACCTACGCTTATCCTTGGAGCGTGGGTTGCAGGCGGCATCATCGCATTACTTGGTGCGTTCATTTATGCCGAGCTTGCCGCACGTAAGCCCGAAGTTGGCGGGCAGTACGCTTACCTTCGAGAAGCATACAATCCACTGATCGGCTTTTTGTTTGGATGGACACTTTTTCTCATCAGCGATACCGGCGGTATGGCAGCCGTGTCAATGGTGTTTGCTCACTACTACATCGAGCTTACAGGCATCGGCGTTCCGGATTGGTCGATTGCTGTTGCTGTTATTACAATTCTCAGCATCGTCAATTGTTTGGGTGTCCGCGCGGGCGGTACGGTGCAAAACTTTTTTATGGTGACAAAAATCCTTGCCATCCTGGTGCTTGTCGGCTTCGGCTTGAAGGCTATCGGCTTTGCAGCACCCGCTTCTGCTTCTTCTACAGAATCGACGGGTCCGTTCAATATGCTCTCAACATTCGGCGCCGCACTTGTACCGGTGATGTTTGCCTACGGCGGCTGGCAAACGGCTAACTTTATCGCCGGAGAAATCAAGGAGCCGCAAAAAAATCTCCCGAAAGGATTGCTCATTGGTGTCATCGGCGTTATCGCACTATATGCTTCCGTCAATTTTATTTGTGTCAGCACGCTCGGTCCCGAGGGACTCGCCGCTACGAACACACCCGCATCGGCAGTCATGCAGATTGTATTGGGTGAGCCGGGCGCAAAGCTCATCGCTATCGGGATTGCCATCTCTGCTATCGGATTTCTCAGCCAGTGCATTCTGGTTGCACCGCGTGTCTACTTCGCCATGGCAGATGACGGACTGTTCTTCAAGAAGATGGCATGGATTCATCCTCGTACACGCGTCCCGATCTATGCAATCGTTGCACAAGGTATTATTGCCATCATCATCGTATTGTCGGGAAAGTACGAAGAGATTCTGAGTTACGTGGTGTGGAACGATTTCTGTTTCTTCGGACTCACGGCAAGTTGTATTTTCATTTTTCGTTATCGTGTCCGCCACAAAGAAGGCGGGCAAGCTCAGCAGATAGGCAACGACATTACAACTCACAGAATGCCGGGTCACCCATATACAACCGGACTTTTTATCATCGTGGCGATCTTCATGGTCGTGAATACGTTTCTTACCAGTTCGACAGAAGCCGGCATCGGGCTTGTGGTGACACTGGCAGGAATTCCTGTCTATTATATTTGGAGATGGGTCAATAAAGATAAACATTCCAAAAAACAAATTACAAATCTCAAATAAGTTCCAAATTCCAATGTGCATTTGTTCATTGAGATTTGAAGATTAGAATTTATTTGGTGTGAGCGCCTTTGGCGCCATGGCGCTTTGCGCTACTTGGGATTTGGAAATTTAAATTTATTACTAAGCAAAGATGAAAAATCGAGTAATGTTATCTGAGTACATGCACTGGACGAAGACGAGCAGGAATGCAACATATAATCTTGCCATCAGTGATTTAGCGCATTATCCTCTATCGGAGTTGAACATTCAGCTCTCCGACCTCTCCATTACCGGCGCAAACGGTTACGGCTATTCACCGCTCCTCGAAGCAATTGCCCGCAAGGAACAAGTTTCCTCCGATTGTGTTGTCGAGACATTAGGCACATCGATGGCGAACTATATTGCCATGGCAGCGCTTATCGAGTCCGGGGATGAAGTCCTCATCGAACACCCGACGTATGAACTGCTCCTCTCGACTGCACAATATCTCGGCGCGAATGTGAAACGATTTCATCGGCGCTTTGAGAACAAATTCCAGATCGATGTCGACGAGCTTCGACGAACGGTAACGCCGAAAACAAAGATCATCGTCATCACGAACCTTCACAATCCGAGCAGTGCATTCACTGACGAACAGACACTGAAACAGATTGGTGAAATTGCGGCAAAGGTGGGATCAACAGTTCTTGTCGATGAAGTCTATTTAGATGCGGCATTCTCAGAACATCCGCGTTCAGCGTTTCATCTTGGTCCACAGTTCGTAACGACGGATAGCCTCACGAAAGTCTACGGCTTAAGCGGCTTGCGATGCGGCTGGATTCTCGCCGAGCCAACACTTGTACAGAAAATGTGGCGGCTCATCGACCTGCATTACAGTACACATGTCTTTATTGCTGAACAGATGAGCACAACGGCATTTGCACAATTAGAAAAGATTTCGGCGCGCGCGCAAGCTTTACTCACAGCAAATTCAGAAATGGTGAGATCGTTTCTTTCATCGAGAAAAGATATTTCTGCCATCCCTCATGAGCATGGATTGATTACATTTCCACGATTGCTCTCTGACGATGCTGATCGTTTATGCGAAGTACTTCGCAATAAATATCAGACAGCGATTGTGCCGGGGCGATTTTTCGACATGCCTCAGCACGTGAGGATTGGTGTAGGATGTAATAGTGAGCTACTGAAGCAAGGTCTCGCAAACATTGCGCTTGCGCTGGATGAGGTGACCAACTCGTAGGGGGTGGGTCTTAGACCAGCACCTACAGACTAGTAAAACACTCATTTGCATTTTACTGCCTATCTGCTAAATTACTGCTGTTCTTACCAACTCATTAATTGTTGAATGAACTTAATCGGGCAAACAATATCTCATTACCGTATTCTTGAAAAGATAGGCAAAGGCGGTATGGGCGTAGTCTATAAGGCGGAAGATATCCGTCTCAATCGAATCGTCGCCCTCAAGTTCTTGCCTGAAGGTGCTTTTTCCCAGAGTGATTTCGCCCAGCTTGAGAACGAAGCCCGTGCTATTTCTTCACTCAACCATACCAACATTGCGACGGTGTATGAGTTCGAGATGGTTGATGAGTTTCAATTCATTGTGTTGGAATACCTGCCCGGCGGAACACTGAAGGATCGCATCAGGCGCG